>Ga0310342_100000782_pt1 | contig 18712 bp, 18 predicted proteins | sample S15DNA20500_MG_FD_206155 | JGI IMG/M metagenome (GOLD analysis project Ga0310342, IMG submission 206155) | Marine microbial communities from station ALOHA, North Pacific Subtropical Gyre - S1503-DNA-20-500_MG | ecosystem: Environmental > Aquatic > Marine > Oceanic | place: Pacific Ocean: North...
TAGCTTCTATGTACAAAGGTTCTGATTCTCCACCCAAACTATTAACTTGAGACACCCCTATTCTAAATAATTTCAAAGGAGTATGATCTATAATTCCTTTTTCTTTAACAGATAAATATTTAAGTTGATAATTTACCCAATCTTCTTGGTTCTGAATAGCATGATACGAAAATCTAGAATCTGTAATACGATACTCTTTGAGAGTTTTCCAATGAATCTGATTTGTTTTATAACGTAAAGTAGTGTCGTCAATATTTGTCCACGCTTGAACTCTTACAACAAAATTCTCTTGCCCACGATCTTTTAACGTATCATTTCTTTTCCCTACTTGATTTCTATTTTTAGGACCTACATTTTTTCCAGTCTTTCCTGTAGCATTCCATTCAAATAAAACAACATTTTGAGTGTACCAAGTGGGGTGCTTGTCGAGTTGATTCCAAATTCTTAAATTTGCAACAGGAAGAGGCTTAAATAGGTTTGAATGAATGTAAACAGCTCGAGAAAGTACTGGATGTCCTCTGTCCCCAAAACTATTTAGTGCGGTAACATGAAATACAACGGTAGAGTTCACTTCTACTTGGCGTGTCAATCTTACCTCAGCGTAGCGTACCCCCACACTTCTACCTATATTTATGTAAATTTGTTCCTCAGAAAACCCACTAGAAACAGTAAATCCTATATGTGCTCCAACAAAATTATAACTATTGTGTGGAGGGAGCCATGTTAATCGGAATAGTAAGTCAGACGGAGACACAGAACTGTGTGTCGGTATAATTTCTACTTCAAGAAAACGTACCGGACCGATGGCTCTTGAACTTATAGGATTAAATCTAGTGACAATAGGAGTAAATAAATGCGGATCAGGTTGAAACACATTGTCATCATGAAATTCCCATTGAGTTGAATATCGATGATCGGCATACCTTATCTTTCTTTTTAATCGAGCTAATTGCCCAGTAGTTATATTATCTCCAGTAACAGTTCCTAATCTAGGTTTAATGACACCAGATTCATTGTAAAATACATGAGACACCTCATAAACCTTTCCCACAATCCACGATTGGGCATCACGAGTAGCCTCAAAATCAAATCCATACGGAGTAATTTCTTGTGCCAACATCTGAGTCTCTGCATATCGAAATGCTTGTTGTCTTCTAGTGTGGCCCACTAAATGATTCCTTGGACCTTGAATAATTTCATTAACTTGCTCTGCGTCTAAATCATAAGCAAGTCTATTTTGAGATGCTGTATCATTTAAAATAATTGGGTGAGAGTTAAAGTTATCATGAATATCAAAATAAGAAAATAGAAGTTGATTGTAGTATGAAGACGATTCTAATGAATTAATTTTAAATGTTTCTGGAAGTATGCTTTCATCTGTTATAAATCCAGAAGAATCTTCTGACTTGTACACCCCAGGTTGCATTTTTTCTTCATTAATATTACTAAATATACCAAATGTAACGTCAATTAATTCGTGTATTTTCTTTCTAGTTAACGCCCTATCAAACTGGTAATCCATTCTAGCATAACGAGATGGATATCCTTCATAAATATTAATATTCTTAACTAACCAAGAAAAAGTACTATCACGAGACCCATTATAAAAATCATGAGAAGAATCAAAATCATCACTATGCACAGTTACAGTATGAAATTTTAAATACCTCAAGGTAATTGGAGAAGTTTTTTCCTCCGACAGACCCTCATCAAAATCATCAGAAGTGAAATCTTTAAAATCAGAATAAGTTATGTTGTCGGTAGAATATTCTATTTTTAATTTATAACGAAATTGTTGGAGGATTTCTATTTTAATTACCGGAAATTGGTTCCCTAAATCAACTATAACAAAAAACTCATCTGCAACACTAGAATCCGGATTCACAAACATTCCACCGATTGTGGAATCTTTTTTATCAAAAACAAATCCAAATGGACATTCTACAGAAAAATGCTCAGGAACAGTTACATTTACCCTGGAAGTGTACAAAGACCCATGATACCAAAGAGATTTGGCTTGTTCTTTAGTCAATAAACGATCATGAGAAGTAGGAAACCCTTGATGAAACGAGGGAATAATTTTCATGTATTGCGATTCTAAAGGGATTTGATCATAAAATGTCAAATTACCCGAACCATCCTTAATGGATGTACAAGTTTTTTTCCATGCGTCATAAAAAGATTGCTCATCCACCTCCCGCTTAAAAACATTTTTTTCAAAGAAATATTTTGCTCGGATAGGGTCGTCACTAAATGTTTCATTCCACGTGAATCTCGAAGTGTGGGACGTTTTACCAGTTAAAACTACCTCGTCTATTAAATCTTCATGCTGATCATTAAATGTTAAAAATTCTGGAAGATTCAAACAAAATGGTGCGGGGACATGATTTGTCGCTTTTGCTTCTCCAATGTCCCAATCACCTAAATCATGATGGGTGTAAAATCCTAAATCTTCGAATATGGAGTTTCCATAATGTCCACCACTTCTAGGAGTAAGACTAAATGCCGCTGATCCGGAAATAACACAAACAGACGTTTCGCTAGCTATTGTGCAAGAATAAGAATTGGAATCCACCGCAGTCATAGCTAATCCAATTTTAGTAGCTATTTCAGAAGGAGTATAATCTCCCGCACCACCTAGCCCAGTTTTTATTTCTGCTGCATAATGTGTAGAATTTCTTAACCAAGTAATCCACTTATTGTGATCATCAACATACAATGTCCTAGCATTACTTAGTGTAGGATTTTTTATTTTAGGTAAAAGAAGTCCTTCTACAAACATAGAAAATTGCGGTATACCAGATACACGATTGCCTGCTAATAATCTAATGCCAAAATAAGCAGTCCCAGGGTATCTTTGAATTTCGTCACCAGGACGAACTAGAGGTTGTGGATTGTCTCCGTCTAATGGATGCCCCAACTCATTTAATTCTGTATCATCTTGTATTTCGGTAATCTCAGTGTCGTCTAAACTACCGTTAAAATAGATCATTGGAACTCTTCGAAATTCCTGTTTTGGATCTTCATCAGGACTGTAATCTGTACTTTGATGATCATAAATTGGGACATCACTAATTCTCATACTATAACAACAACAGATAGGGCCTTCCCCAATAGCAGCCCAAAAAGTGCTATCCTCACCATCTGCTCTAGTTGCTGTTTGTGCAAAAATTGGGCAAGCAACCGCTTGTCTGCCAATAATCCAAACAATGGGTTGATCTGGCCTAAGTTGTGACTCTCCTGTTTTAGGTCTACCACGTTCGGGTGGACTAGGACGTGTCAAAAAAGACATCGCTGTGCCTAACACACTAAGAGCTAAAGGAACTAATACAGCTTCAGACACAAAGAGCCTCCATTTTTTCTACAACATTTGTAGGACGAACACATAGCACCTCTAAATTTGCCCAATCTCGATCTACAATAAAATCTAAGCACACACGTTTTCTTCTTAAACAAGCGTGAATAAAGACATTCTTAGTTAATAGAATTCCAAAATGTTGAGAGACACTTATAATGTCATGCTGTTTTCTACAAGGAAGAACAGTGCTCAGCCAATTGTATTTTTCCATAACCTTTTTAAGTTTTAAATTTCTGAGCATAGGGTCAAATGAATATGACTGAGTTTCACTAGAAGGAAAAATTAATCCCTTTTTATTAAAAAATTTTATAACTAGTTGAATACAATCAATCCCTCCATGATCTTTTCCAAAAGGTGCAAACCTAATGTCCAACCATTCTTCCATAAATTCAATAGATATATCATTATCTGATTGGTATACCTGATCCATTAAAAACTTTTGTGGACGCATATAGATACGAATTGAATAACTTTAAATTATGATTTCTTTTTTTGCTTTTTAGTTTTCGAACTAATAGTCTCCTTTACAGGAGAAGCAAGTAGTTCCCAAAAATCTTTATGAAATCGTGCCGCACCGTCTCGTCCTGGAATTGTTGCCTTTACCATCTTAGGAAGATCTGGATCATTTTCCACTTCAATTATCATATCTTTAAATTTATATTTCATTAGTCATGTGCTCCCGATAAATTTTGTACTGGCTCTGTGATGTGTTTCCAACCACCATAACGAATATTATTACTAAAACGATCTGTACAGTGTTCCCACGACCTATTGCAATCTCTCCTGAATACTGCTTTCCATCCAGACTCTGGAAATTCTGAAGACCTAAGCGGGGACCGCATAGTGATACTACCTTTAGTGTCATCAACATCGTCACGTTCCCAGTTAACGCCATGAACCAATTTAACAAGAGTGTCAGAAGCGGGAGTATCGTTGTGAATTGCTACCTCAGAAAAGTCATAATAATCATCTGCTTTCACTGTAGAACTATTAGCAATATACAAAACTCCTGCAGTTGTTGATGCATGATCAATATCATAAGTGTCTTCTGCTGCTGGACGTGCAACACCACAACGAGTATCATACCAAAATCCAAATTGACAGTTTTGTCCCATAGTTCTCATCTTTAATCGAAGTGTATCGTCGATATGAGCAAGTAAAAACCGAGCCTCTTTATCATCACAGGATACTTTCTCAACTTGAGATTTCATTAAAAATGAATTGTAATTCGCATCATCCCATCTATAAACACCATTTATAGTAACCAATGCTCGCCTAAAACCATTAACTGTGAAGTAATCAAATAAGTCATTTTTTAAATTTTCGACGACAAGTTCGAGACTTTGAGTCTCACCAGTAATTGTATGAACAAGGTTATTATATGTGACTCCTCTTGAGATATAATACGTACCGCTACCAGAAGGATATTCATACCCAGCAGCAGAATTAGACGGACGATCAGTAAACCTAAATATGGTATTAGAAGCATCGTTAAGATAAAAGGTATAAAGAATATCGAAACTAGTTTCAATGGATACAGGATAAAAGTTCGTTTTAATGGTAGAATTAGAGTCGATAATGTAGTAAACATAGTCATGTTTTCCTGTTACCGTAGATCCTAGAGTAATTTGAGTGTCAGAGTCAACACTACTAATATCATAAACAGTGGAGGGATCATCAAAAAACATAAACTTATGAAGATCCTTATCCACACGTTTTGGACTCCCTGAATTCCAGAGAGTATTAAGACCTGTAATAGTCGCAGATCCCGCAGCATTGCTCACTCTTCCATGATAATACATTATAAAACAACCGACCCGTACTCAAATACATCAATAAAATTTAAACTATCTAATGTCCAATAAGGTTTAAATCTAGAGTCTTTAGATAACCTACTTTTGTCCCACCTAACTAATGGGCATATTTCTACGTAATCACCAACGTCATATGATGAACCAAGAGCACTAGTGATAGTGACATCATTTCCAGCAATATTTGAAATTCTCCTAACTTCTCCAGTCTCTGCGGACACGTCCCAAAAATAAATCCAATTTCCGTATTTATCTTGAGTAGTATTAAATACACTTGCGTCTGCAACTGTAACTACAGTTCCAGTTCCATCCACGCTTGCAAATGTAGTGTCAGAATAGAATGAAGGTAAGAAAAAATTTTCATAAGCACCGTGCCGTGCTATAAAAAAATTATAAATCAAATCTATTTGTGTGTCCACTTCTTCGTCATTCATAACCATTTGATAACGACGTGTAATTGCGTCAAGATCGGCAGATGGACCCAATGACTTTGTTCGTCGTTCTATATGACGCTCTGTTCGATGTGTCCTCACACTAAATGTAGGTGTCACATTAAGTGAAATAACGTCAATTTCTCTTGGAAATATAGCAGTAGCCATTATAATGTTTCCCTTGGAATTGAAGCATTCATCATAGACCTAGTAAACCAAGAATCTGTCAATGAAGATTTACCAACAAAATCTTTAAAATTCCTTTCTTCATCTGTACCGTCCGAAGGAGATGTCATTGCATTTGGAGAAGAACCCATCTTTGGAGTTGATTTAAATAAATTAATTACAGAGCCTGCTTGCTGCGGTCCTACAAATGTCTCAACGACATCTCCAGGCGAGGATTTCTTGGTAGACGCTCCAAGCGCACTAAATGCCATATCTATTCCAAGACTAAATAATTGTGCTCCAAGTGCTGCAGGAATCCTACGTAATGCTTGTTCTAAATCATTACTAAGAAAAATAGCTTGAGCGAGTTGTTGGGTTGTATTTCTCATCGCCCCACCTATAGCTTTAAAAGTGTCAGTTCCAGTATCTTTTAATTGTAAAAATCTATTTGTAATAGAAAAAACTGATCCCTGCAAAATTTCAAATTCTTTTAATTTTTCTATTTGTTTTTCAGGGTCCATTGAGGGGCCAGGTGTTTTCCCAGATAAAACGTCCTCAAAGGTCATACCAAATTTCTCCCCAAGAGTTCTATTAACTGCTACTCTTCTATTTATAAGTGCATCTCGTCGTTCTTGCAGAGAAAGAAATTGAGAATTAAACTGCCGATAGTTATCAAGCACAGACACCTGCGACGCACTAAGCCTTTTCTCTACAGCCAATGCCTCACTTGACCTTTTGTTCCCTTCCTCCTTTATTTTTAAAATTTGCAATTCAATATCCTTCATTCTTTTTTTAGAAGATAACACATCTTGTTCGTGTAATGTTGTTTCTCCCGTTATTTCCTCTATAGTCTCGTAAATTGCTAGTGTCTCAATAAGTGTATCCTGTTGTTCTTCTAAAATTTCTATCATTTTTAATTCATTAGCATACATCCTCATTGCGCCTGGATCTTTTCGAAATTTCTCTAAATTCAATTCAGATCCTGTCAAACTGAGTTGCCCACGTGAAAGTTCTTTATCTTTTCTAAGTTTTTCTAACTGTTGCCGCAACGCTATAACCGAACTAGCATCGGAGGTATCGATACCAAATTCTTCTTGAACATTCTTTTGTTGAATTGCCGTCTGCATTCTCAAAAGATGTGCGTGCCTTTCAGACTCGCTCAACTTCATAAACTCTTTATATTGTTTTGCGACATCCTTTATTCCTATTGTCAACTGATGGAGTACCCGTACATAGGGACCAACTTCTCCTGGGAACAGTTCGCTTATAAACTTATGAATTAATTGAGAAGTTTCATTTTGAGCATTTAGAACTTTTTCCATCCCTTCGGGACTCAGCATGGCAGACAGTATCCCTGCGTCGTACCCCTTTCCTGGAGCCAATTGCTCCTGCAAAATTTTAGTATTTGCAAATTCCATAAGTCCTGAAACTTGCCCAAAAAGCCCTCCAGTTGATGTACGTTTCAGTATATTAACTTGTGTCACCAGCATATTTTTTTGAGCTTCATACGTACCTAATAACTGCGATGCCGCACCCTCTAATCCAATTACGTCTTTTAATATTTCAGACCACAATTTTCCTTGTTGTAATAGCACTAAATTTTGAGAAGTAAATTCACTGGTAGTTAATTTGACATCAACTCCCTGCTCCTCACTCATTCTCTGCTCTCTTCCTCGAAGTGCCATACGAGTAAGTAAAGCGCCTTGAACACTACCAAGACCAATTAATGCTCGAAGTTCACTGAATATTTGACGTTCAAATGGCTGGCCTGCAGTAAGAAGTTTAACTATTGACCCAACTTTCCCAAACTTAGAAATTACCGTATCAAAATTAGTTCCTAATGACGCCATAGCTTGAACAGTTAATCTAGATTGTTCGATAGTTAATCCAAATGCTGAACCAGTGAGAGAAAGTTGGTCTTGCAATCTTTTAGATACAGAAATAGCTTCTGACATACCTAAGTTAGTAAATTGGACAATAAATCCTGATAAAGTTATCCAAGATGTTTGGTATTCAGCATTTAACCTAATACCATCCTTAATCTGCTCATTAAGTGTCCGTACCGCACTACCCAACAACCTAGTTACACCTGCACCAGCAGCAAATCCAATGCCTCCCGCACCACCCATTGCCAAAATTCTAGTAGCACCGAATAATGCACCACGACCAACGCCGCCAGCGAATCCTCCTCCGAACCTTCCTCTACGTTTAATACGTTCTTGTTTTTCGTCCTCAGCAGTTTGCAGTCTTTTAATTCTAAGATTATTTAATTCTGTTTGTGACCAAGCACGAGCAGTTTGAGCCGTACGATATGTAGAATCTGCTCTTTCCTTCTCTTGCTTTCTCATTTCAAGACTTATTTTGGAAAGAGCCTTATGTATATTTTTAAGTTCTCTGTCAGCTTTTTTATGCGCCCTACCCATAGGACGATTTAAATGGCTTCTAAGCTTAACGGTCTCCTTCCCAAGCTTAACCAACTTGTCCATTTCTTTTTTGACTTCTGTAAGAGCTCTAGTGTCAGATACAGTTTTAACTTTAAATGTTAGTTGAGGCACTTACTTTACTCCTCGGACCAAACTTACTTGATGGCTTAAATCCAGAAGATTTATTCTTTGTTCTTGAAAATTGATCAGATTCATGTTTCGAATATTCATCGCCAAGTATTTGCATGGCCTCAATATAAATTTGAGTTTGATCAGCCATCGGCAAATCCCGATACGTTCGACGATGTTCTTTAAGCTCGAAAAAGTAACGAAGAAGGGTGTGGTGAATAGGTTTAATTGTTCCATTTTTAAAAGGACAGCCATGAAATAATATATCCCTTTTCTTACCCTTATAGTCCCTTTCACGAAGAGTTATCTTGGTGATTCTTCTTGACAAATCTCGCTGACACTGATCTAACTCCCTGCACTTACTTTCGCAAGTGAATCGTTGGGAGTCATATCGGAAGACGCAGAAGCCAGCGATCCTGAGTTTTTTGCTAACATTTCTGACAAAGAAGAACCAAATCTAATTTTATAAAACATAAGTTCTATACAAGTTCCATCGAGAGAATTTAATCGTTCATCAATAAATGAATTTTTTGCGTTCGGTGCTAAAGAATCCATTTGCTCAGCAGTAAACGATAGATCTCTACCTTCAACAATAAATGCAGACGCACCAACCCAATACTTTCGTATCATTTGAAGTTTAACTCTTCCAAGTAGTGACTTAGTGGTTATATTTCCAGTTTGTTTATTAGTCTCTTCTTCGTATGCAGAATCTTGTAAAAGAAGAACATCTTCTCCGGTCATTCTGCGGTAAGAAAATACAGGCAAGTCCTTCGCTTCCAATTTTTTTTGCTCCACGAGTAACTCGTGTGCTTCAAGTGAAAACGTACAAATTTTCCTGGGATCGCAAAACCCCAGCAGTTCATCAACCATAATCTCCTCCTAAAGTTTATTTTTTATCTCTACGGTAAGTTACCGAGAGTTATAGTCATTTCATCGTCGCCAACATCAGAATTCGCATTCGCTCTAAAATTTAATTCATATTGACGAATACCATCGACATCAGTCCAATTTGCAAGATACTGAGTTTTAGGAGTGTTTATTTGCACACCATTATCAGTCACATCATTATGCACCCATGTCCATGATTCTTGAGTGCTGTCTTGACCGTCACCAAACCACGCATTAGTACCCTCAGTTTCCATTTCAACAGTAACTGTACCACCAATATCTCTATCTGCTATCCAAAAACCTTTTAATCCACCTTGTCCAGAAAGAACAGACATACGTCTATTGATAGTATTATTGATGTCATACCTAAGACTACGCATAACTGGTGTAGTGTACGCCCCAAATGACATCGTATCAGAAGCAGCCACTGCTGGAACATTTGAGTCCAATACTATAGTAGGAAGAGTTGTCTCATCAGAAACACCGCCATAAATACCCATAACCTCAACCTCTAAAACTGGATACTCTCCCGCCTCAATAACAATACTACCGTTTGCCCAACAACCTTTCATAATATACTTAACACCGTCCAGATTAAAATAAATAGTAGCAGATCCCGCTATAGAACCATACTCTGCGTGAGGCCATGTAGAACTTGGTTGAAGCCCAACATAACCATCATTACTTCCTGGAGGAGAAGTTTCTGCTACCCATTCTGGAGAAAATCCCATCATTCTAAAAACTTTAACAATTTTTGCTACATTTGTAGGGTCGGAGACAAGACTTCCATCATTGTCTTTTATATTTGCATCAGGCTTTAACTCTACTTTAAAGGTAGCACTAAGAATTTCAGTCGTAACATCTTCTCCTGATTTTGATAGACTAGCCCTGTAAATCATCCGTTGACGAGTCTCACTATCATTCCTTGGTTGAAAATCCCATACCTCCAGAGCATCTGCTCCAGTAGGAGTAGGATCTGTCCCATAAGTTACTTCACTTTCCAAAAGTACTGTAGTTTTCTGCGTTAGAGATGGGTTAGCCACTTAACTGTCCCTCCTTTATGTCGTAATTTTCGGCCAAGTTTCCTCAGCGTTTTCTTGAATTCCAGTAGTCCATTGTTCCAGTGCTGTCAGAATTTGATCTCGTGTGTCAGTTTTTGTAAGTGATACTAAAGGGTTTCTACGGACTCTTTTGCCACTTGCAGGACGCATTATCCCCTGTTTAGCGTGCTTATGTGCTAACGGATGACTAGTCCCAAATTCTAAAGATGCCCTAACAATTCCAGCAGTTCCACTCTGTTTTATAATTTCAATATGTCTCGGATTCCTTTTTTTAATTAAAGACTGAGCCATACTTCCTGTCAAGACCAATATTGGTGGAGAACTACCAAACTGAGAAGAAAATGGAAGTCTATGCACTTTTTTTAATAAACGTCCCTTATAAGATGCATACGAAGCCGAAAGAGGTTTAAACGGCTTGCCATAACTCTTGCCAGATGTTTCCAACAGTTTTTCTTGCATAAATCGAACAACGTCTGCAACTTTTCTCATCCCATCTTTAGGGCGACGTAATTTTCCTTGCACTTTATCAAACCATTTAGTGTAAGAACTTCTATTTGGTTGTGTACGAATAACAGGAAAAACACGTAATGCTTTTAAAATTGCCCTATTTAATATTATTAATTTTTCTATTCTTTCGAATTTATCTATTTTATTAATTATAGCTAAATTAATTTTTTGATTTATGTAATCAACTCTCATGAGTCTTTATCCATAAATTAATATTATAGAGTAGCTATCGACCTTTTAGTTATTGGAAATATCATAGAATACATTCTAGCGAATCCCTTCTGTTCCATTTCTATTGTTGGAGAAGAAAACCACTCCACACCATCTACCTTAAAATCAATATAATGAAAAGGAGATTTTCTAGGGTGATTTGTAGTATGTGCAGGATTCATAAATGTATCTATTAATAAATACTCTATTGCAGAACATAGACGAAGAACTTTTATCTCTGCAATGTCTGGATCATTTTCAGTGATTACCGGAGTCACAGTTATAGCGGCCATAGCATCCACTGCTTCCCTCGGAGGACTCTTTGCTAATGTTTTAAAATTTATACTTTCCCATGCCCCAAACATAATAAAACAAGCAGGAAATACGTCATTCCGAATTGACTCAAGTGGTCGAATAGCAAAAAATATTCCATTAGCATCTATTCCTCCTGGAGTATCTAGAGGGTACTCACTAAATTCGGTGGCCCTATTAATAACTTTTTCAACAGCAGTTGCTGAATGTTTTGTTATAGCGAATCCAATAAGTCTAAGTAACTCATAAGGACTCCATATACCTCCACTAGACGATTCACTTGTAGGATAAACAAGAGAAGAAGGTACGGCATTCAGCATATAGTCAGTTGATACATCTGGGAATAATTCACTTTGTTCCATTAGTATTTATCTGCCTGTTTAAATCGTCTAACAACAACCGAGTCATCGACATTACTAGAAGTCCAACCTCTTTGATCAGCACCAGAATTTGGTCCAAAATTTCCTGGATTCCCAAATGTAGAATCAAACAGTATTCTAGGACTTTTTCTTAACTCATCTCGCATTCGTATCCACTCTTCACGATGGCTATTAACTACAGCAAATCCATTTGCATCCATTGTTGGACGCATACCGTGAAGTATTTGAGCAGCCGAACCATTTTTTACAACCATTTGACACCACTTAAATGACTCAGGATTATCTGATTCAGTAGTAGAAACAGTAATACCAAGAGCGTTAAGTAGTCCCTTTAAATCAGCTTCAACTTCTTTAATAGCAATTCGAGCAGAATCAATGTGGTATTTCTTAGTAGTATCAGTAGAGATTGTTTCTCCAATGAATTCTTCAATCTCTGCTAATGTGACAAATACACCTTCAGATTCTACCATAGTAATCTCCAATCACTAGTGGAGGAGCCGTAAAACTCACGACTCCCCCACTATGAGTCTAATCACTGTCCCTTTTTTCTTTTCTTAGAGACAGGTTTAGAGCGGACAGGTCTAGGACGAACAGGCTTAGGAGGAGCCTCAATCTTATCTAGATACGGTTTTACATTCTCCAATTCGGATTCAGTGAAAACTTCATTAAGTTCTTCCTGACTATTAAATACCGTACCTTTTTCAACGAGTCGAGTTTTTGTCCCTGTCATATTAACTCTTAATCGGTATGCCGCCATCGAGACTCTCCTTTAGGTGTTAAAGTACATCGTCTATGATGTAACCACAAGTTGCGTCAACTAACTTCTCATCTTGATTCAATGCAACTTCGTACTTATCACCAACTCTGTCAGGATCTCTCCATCGTCTAACTCGTGATCCAACACCTCCAGGACCAATATTTAAACGAAAAGAAATACCAAGACCATTCGAGAACGCACCTGGATTTGGGTTAATGTAAGCAACCAAAACCTTATCTTGCGCCCAAATTCGAGCCAAAGAAGAACTAGTTGCGTTCAACTTACGTGCATCTTCAATTGATCCAGGAATGAGAACACGAAGTCCAAACAATGTAGAAGGAAGATCACCATTCATGGTTAATCCTGATTCTACATATTTTCGAATGTCTCGAATCTCTGGAGAACGCTTTACTGGCTGAGCAACTATAGGAGGAATAACAATCACATTTGCATTATACCCACAGTTCTTAGCAACAGTTTCTTTCGCTAAATCGATATCTGCTTCAATAGTTGAGGTAGAATCCCCAACGTCCCACTTAATTGAAGGAACAGCAGTTTGAGTAATCTGAGCAGTATCAGTCACAATAGTCTCAATTCGTTTCTCAAAACCCATGAGAATATTATGAGTTAAAACAGTAACTAACTGCTGCTCAATCCTTAACTGGCTATCTGCATTCGCACGTTGACGATCAGTCAAAAGTGCAGCAAGAGCGTGCTCTTCAGTCTGATAACTGTCTGTGCTAGCAGAAATTTTAATCTCTTTTGCACGATCAGTGTCCGCACGAAGAGTCTCATAATTGGTCTGAATATCCTCGTTTCCCACCTTAAAATACTTGTCACTTTCTTTCGCAACAGATTGAACAGGAAACAATTGATCAGCAATGAACCCGTCCCCAGGCCCCAATTTATGAGAGAACATAGACAAGGGAACGTCTACATGAGAATCACTTTTTGTAATTAATGATCCAGCCATTGGTAAATGACCTCCTTAATTAATAGCGTGTGGAGAAAAAGAAATTGCAATGGTGTCATTGATGGCAGCACCGTCATTCTCTGCCCACCCAACAGCAAAGTCATGTGTTCCTCGATCTGCTGTTATGACTTGACCATTAGCATCCACTGTAACTAAATCTCCGGCACTCACGGCAGCTCCTACTTCAACGTGAACGATCGACCCCAGTCGAGGACAAGATTGAGCAACACTTGATGCAGTGAGGTCCTCTTGTCCAGCAACACTGTATACGCCTTCACCCAATGCGTCACAAACAACTATCTTATCTGAACTCAATTTAACACATCGGCGTTTAGTTATAGAACCACCGACTTCCTTCGTTACTGACTGAATAATACTTTCCGGTGTTGTGGTCTGTGTTGCCATTAGTCAGTTACCTCCCTTTCCTCTCCAAGTTCCAAAATTCTTTCTGCCTTCAGACAGGCTTCTCCGTACTCAAGATTTTCATCCTTGGATTGAAGTTTACACGCCTCTAGATGTAAATCCATTCTTTCATACTGTGGAGTTACACCCAATTTTGTGTCAAAAGATTGAATAGCTTTCTTTTCAGCGAGTATTATCCTACTGTCTCCATCTACAGAAACATCCGCAGAAGTCCCAACTTCCTCTAGATCAAATTGAACAGGAAGTTCTTCAAGAACGAGAAACATTTGATCATCACTTTGAAGACGATCTGCCCACTTTTTGCGGTCAGACTTTGTGATCTTTCCCTCTCGCTGGGCTTTATCAATTGCTCCAGTAATCTTCATTTGCATTTTCTCAGTTTCTAATTTAATTACTTGACTCTGAGAATCTTTTCCATTTTTCAGTAACTCCACAATGGTGTCGCTGTTTACTTCGCCTTCCAATCCGGCTGCGTTCGTGATGGAATCTAACAATAAAACTCCACCATCTGGACGGGTATCCAAGGCTTCAAGGATTGCTTCCTCAGATGCCTCCGATTGCAAACCAAGGCGTTGAGCGATTGCAGCAGTACTCATAGGTCTCTTACCTCCTTGCTCGGATTCGTTGTTCACGATGCCCAGAGATTCAGCCAAAATTGGATCTATAGAAAAATCCACTCTTGGAGTGTTCGTAAGGGCTACGTTAAATATTGATGATTTTTCATTTACAGGAGTCTCAATAACAACACTAAAAAATCTGAATTTCTTTTCTGAAATTAATGCTCCAGCTTCTTTAGTGAATTCCACTAATGCAGTTAGCCCTAATGCTTTCTTAAATGAAAATGACCCAGCCTTAATCCATCCCGCAGCTCGTTTCTCAGAAACTGGTACATTTTTGAAAGTATTATGGGTAAAATCAACGTCAGTATCTCTATTTCTTTTATTTGAAACATTAGCAATTCCAGCGAGAATCTCCTCACTCATTGTCACATCCACATCAGTTGCCTTGTCCACCAATCTAGTCCCTTCAGGCATAAGTAAAATTTCCTTATGAGACTCATTCCCTTCCAGACGAACAAGAACATTTTCACTTTCAAAATCAAAACTAATTCCTGGAAACCTAATAGATTCTTCTAAATTCATTTTAATTTTTTCTCCACATTAAATTTAATCTCTTTCGGAATTATCTATTGACCTACTCCCTCCTTGTCCTTGTATCCCAAAATCCATTTCTCGTGTAGTTTCAGGATCTCGTGTAGGTAGATTTCCAAATTCTCTAATCCTATCTTCTAAAACATCATCTGGCTGAAGAACCTTAGAGATCGAAAGGTCTTTCAGTATCTTAGAAAAGGTTTCAAAATTCAGTGTCTGAATACGTGACACAGTAAGTTTAGGTAATTTTTTACGTACACCAAAATTGTATCTAACCAACAATTCTATAGGAGACACATGATCTCGAATTCTATCATCAGAGCAATTAAATCTATCTGCTATAAGATTTGCCTTAGCTTGTTGAGCCACAGTAAACATATCTTGAAGTGGTTTTGTTTGACTAACACCACCATAACTTGTCATACCAGACATAATAAACTGCGCTATAGAAGATATCGCCATTGCTTGATCTTGGTAACGAAAATAGTCCAACAAGTCTGTAAGGTTCCTACGAGTAGTTTCCAAGAAGTCAACACTGATTTGATCCTCGTGTGTGATGAAAGACTGCTCGTGGTACACCAACCACTTAAGCATTGACTCCAACTCATCAATCGTATCTTGAGATGTTCCTTGCGGATAGACAGCATGAGGAATTCCGATCTCAGATCGTTCAATACCGATTGCAGTGATTTTCTCAACATTAGTTTTGAAGTACCACGACTTATACATGGCTCTAAGAACAGACACGCCCTCGAAATTAAGTGCAGAACCTCCGTGTGTAAATAAAAGACATTTACGTGCAGGGATTCGAATAGATTTCGCACCCACATCAAGGGTCTGCTCAATTTCAATAAGTTGCCTTTGTTTATTATCAACGAACCATCCCGATACTGTCTTACCTAATCTAGGAGATAATCTATCCAAAACTAAAAAATTACCTTCCAACTTATACACTGGTTCTACTAGAGAATAACCAAAATCGAGAAATTCCAACAAATCAGACAGAATTCGTGTAAATCCTGCACGATCAAACAACATTTCATGTACAAATTCAGCTATTTCAATATCTTTTTTTGACCTAGACGCAGGCTCTACCGTCCACAATGCAGATAGCACAGGGAGTTTCATCGCTGCCAATAAACCTGCGATTATTGGGTCCCCCTTCCGCATTTCATCATATGTAGCAAAACGCTGTGTACCATAAAGCGTGCTGGAATAGTCCTCATTTGTAATAACACCAGAAAATATTTGCGTACCTGGGCTACCGTATTGACGTGTATCTCCAGGTTTAAGTTTTATAAGTTTAGATAATTTAGGCATTTAAAAGTTCACACTCCTTCTAAGATTACCAAACATTCTAGGCTCTTCTTGATTCGCTTTAAACTGAACATTCGTAGTATATGTTTTAATAGTTGCAAAAAACATTGCACACAACAAATCGTAAGTCCTTGTAGATATAGGATACTGACGTAAATCTTCGAAGAATTCACACCAGGCACAACCACACGCACTAGAATGCCCATCTATTTCTTTAAATGGAAGCAGCCATACTTGATTTTCAAACTGAGCATTTAATGACGGGATTCCAGAAAAAATATCAAATTTAACGGAATGTGTTGTACTTATTGGAGTTAACTTGTGTGCAAATTGAAAATCATGGGGGTTCCTGGTCTCTTTTTCAAGCCTTCTAAGCATACCTATAAATTGGTCTTGTACACCTACATCCTCAATAGAATACAATATTGGGTGAAATTGTTTCTCGATGGCGATAAACTCATCGACTATTTCATCACTAGTCTGTCTAAGAGATGCATACACAGGCATCCTTTTACCTTCAGAATTAACGCCAATAACAATAAAAGCGTTTCCTGCACGTCGTGTAGAAGATGGATCGTATCCACAATAAAATAGAGTGCAATCCTTAATTAACTCATTTGCGTACACATGATTTTTACACAATTCCCACTTAGTGAGTTTTCTTCTGTTTTTACCGTCAATTATTAAATTCTGAAAACTTCTAGCGAATATTTCTTGAGACATATTTTGTTTACAAGTAACAAACTCAGTGCTCGGAAATCTACTCCAAAGAGGCAAATACTCTTCATCGTACTGCATCTTCCCATCTACCCTTTCTTTAGGAGTCATAGATTTTATTGCCTTAAAATCGTCAGTTACTCCTTGAAAAAGCATTTGAAAGGTATTCGATTTTTCTATAGAAGTTAAAAGATCGTCATCTGCGTATTTAGTACCAATTCCCGCAATTTTACCACGATCATGTAGAGGTCTAGTGACACGAGAAAACCATTTGCCCCAAAATGCCTCAATAATAGGTTCCTTTCGTCCAGGTTGCCGAATAGTGTTATCGTAATCAATGGGATCGTCTAAAATAAGAAGGTCAGATCTAGACCCAGTACTAGCACTATCTATACCGTAACTAGATATAGATGGATCTACCAACACAAAATCCCGCTTTACGTACAACATATGATTAGACCAAGAGTATTTAAAATCAGGAGAAATTTCAGGAAAAACTAATTTATACATTTCGGAATGCTCAATATAGTGACGTATAGACATAATACGCTTTTGAGCATTTAAATCTGTATTACAGACCATCTGTATTCTTAAATTTGGATGTTTACCAATCCACCAAAGAGGAAAAGCTACTGCGAAGATAGTTGACTTGCCATGCCCCATAGGAGCACAGATAAAAGGAAATTGCCCAGAATTAAGGCAATCTACTGTAAAATTGATCCAAGATATCTGAATAGATTCTAAAAGAAGTTTATCGCCGTCGTCTGAATCAATAACTAGCCCACAAAACGTAGGAAAATCCCACCTAGCCTTGTCAATTAAGTCTTGAAGTTTCCGTTTCGAAGTTAAACAGTCTGTCGATTTGTCTCTCGGAAATGTGGCCTTTGTCGAGGGCTTTTTCTGCGTTAGAGGTTTTGGACTCTTCTTGGCCTTTTCGTCCTCTACTAGAAACTGATCTGTCTCCGGCATATTCCTGTCCAGAAGATTCGATTTGCTTAATTTCACCTTGAATCTGTCCTAGAACTTTATGGGATTTATCCATAACTTTCAGTAGATCAGCAACTGGCAAGTCCATTTCAGCCAATTTTTTCAATTTCTCGTAATCTTCACTTAATTTTCTTAACCTTGGACCAGCATGGGCTAAATTTATAGAATCAATATCCCCAAGATAATCTTCTCGCAGGGATTTAATGATAGGTAAATTTGTAGGAGAAGTAACAAATTTCTCAATAGAAGATATCTTAGGCACGTGCTTTCCGTACTTTTTTCTTAACCATATACGAATACCGTGAATTTTGTACCCTCTAGCGGCCAATTGCAGTATCTCATGCTTAATAATTGTTTTGTCTTTATACGGTTTTTGATCGGACACAGTAACTCCTTGAGTTAACTGAACTTAACTAATAAAACATAAGTCCAAGTAAACCAATATGTTGCGTACATAATAGTAAATACTACTAAATATAGGCAATGTCAACAACAAATACAGTAATATAGATTTCGTTACAAAAAGTAAAATACCAATTTATCTACGTTGAAATTTATAATTTTCGACGTGGATTGTGCTATCTTTATTTTACCTCCATAATACATATTAATCTTATGGGAAAATCGCACTGAAAATTTTCCTAATTTCCCCAGTAGACTAATGTATTTAAAAAATATAAAAATATACTTACACAACACGAAAGGAGACAAT
>Ga0310342_100000783_pt1 | contig 18704 bp, 11 predicted proteins | sample S15DNA20500_MG_FD_206155 | JGI IMG/M metagenome (GOLD analysis project Ga0310342, IMG submission 206155) | Marine microbial communities from station ALOHA, North Pacific Subtropical Gyre - S1503-DNA-20-500_MG | ecosystem: Environmental > Aquatic > Marine > Oceanic | place: Pacific Ocean: North...
TCATCAAAGGCTCCTGGCGCTACCTCGAGCACGACTGGGTCGCCACCGAGGGGACCTACGTCTTCGAACCCCCCGGCGAGATCCACACCCTCGTCGTCGACGAAACGGAAGAAGAGATGATCACCCTCTTCCACGTCTGCGGGGCGCTGGTCTACTACGACGAGGACGACCAGCCCATCGGCCACGATGACGTCCACACCAAGATCGAGATGTGCAAGGCGCACTTCGAGAAGGTCGGCCTGGGAGCCGACACTGTCCTGCAGTTCATCCGCTGAGGACTGCTCCTCAGCGCCCGATCGCTACCAGATGGTGATGGGCGCGCACGTAGAGGGTGCCATCGGAAATAGCGGGCGTCGCCATGAGGAATTCTCCGATGGAGTTCCTGGCGAGCTGCTTGAATTCGCGGCCCGCCCGGATGACGAAGATGTCCCCGTCTTCGCTCGGCAGGTAGAGCTTCCCATCGGCGGCGACAGGCGAGGCACTGAAGCCGCTGCCGCCGTGTCGAATGCGCTGGCGGTAGATCTCCTTGCCGGTGGCGAGCTCGTAGCAGTCAAACAGGCCGTTGTTGTGCAGGACGTAGAGCAATCCCCTGTAGATGACCGGGGTCGGCATATACGGACCGCGCCGCACCATGCTCCAGGCCACCGCCGCGCTGGAGGTCTCTCCCTTGGCCAGCGTGAGGTCGCCTCGGGAGCCGGCGCGCACAGCGAAGATCGGGCGCTCGGGATGGCGACCGCTCGAGACGATGATCAATCCATCGGAGAACACCGGGGTCGGTGCGGTAATCTTCGAGCTGCCGCCGAGCCTCCAGAGCTCCTTGCCGGTAACAGGATCGTAGCCGCGGATGAAATTCGAGGAGTTAGTGACGAGCTCCGGTCCCTTTGGTCCCTCGACAACCGCCGGGGTTCCCCACGATGGCAGCTCATCGCGGTCGGTCTTCCAGCGGGTCTCACCAGTCCTGATGTCCGCGGCCAGGATGAAGGACTTCTTCTGGACATCACATTGGACGATCACCAGGTCCCGGTAGATGACCGGGGAGCTGGCCGTGCCCCACTCGTATTCGGGAAGATCATGAGCCCCCGCGTCGAGACGCCCGAGGTCCTTTGACCACAGCTTCTTTCCATCGAGATCGAAGCCGAAGAGCCCCTGCGAACCGAAGAAGGCGATGACGTAGCGTCCATCTGTAGCCGGCGACGCGTTGGCGAAGGTCGCCTTGATATGGCGCTTCTCCCTTGGAGTTCCCTCGGTCGCTGCGCTCTCCCAGAGCGTCTTCCCGCTCTTTTTGTCGAGGCAATAGACCATCCAACGATGCTTCGAACGGTCGGCATCGGCGGCAGGATCACCATAGAGACCCGGCTTGAAGCTGGCATCATTCCGGCTGCTGATGGCGCTGGTCACGAAGAGTCTCTCTCCCCAGATGACCGGGCTCGAATGAGCCAGCCCGGGGATGCGCTTCTTCCAGCGAATGTTCTCTCCCTTCTCGCTGTCCCACTCATCCGGCAGGTCCTGTCCATCGGCCACCCCCGCGGCATCCCGGCCGCGAAACGATGGCCAGTTCGCCGCACTCGATTCAGCGGGAGTGGCGGCCGGGCGGGCCTTCAGGAATTTCACCCGCACCCCGCGCAGCTCCTTCCAGATCGCTTTTTCGGGCGCGGCGGGAGAGGCGCAGCAGAAGAGATAGCTGTACTTGCCGGCCTTGCCCTTCCAGGTATGGAGCTCGAGGCGAAGCTTCTGGGGCTTCTTCGTCACAAAGGGCTCTATCCAGTCGAGAATTCCAGTCGATGCGGTGACCTCCACCGGGTTTTTCCGCCCTTTCGCCGGCTCCACTTTATTCAGACCGAGAGTGAACTTTCCCGTCTCGATCCCTTCCCCTCCCACGGCCTTCGCCAGGCCGCGGTAGTAGACCAGGACCTCCCGTTCGACCGTCTTCAGGGACAGGTCCTGTTTCGGACCCAGCCGAAAAACGAAGACGTAGGAGAAGAAGCTCTCCGTCGCGGGCTTGAACATTCCCGGCGCGAAGCGGATCTTCTCCAGCCCCTGCAGCTTCATGCCGGGAGCGAAACCGGGCGGGAGGTCGATCGTCTCACCTCTCCAGCCAGCGGGAGCCTCGAGAGGAATGTCCGCTCCCTTTTCCTCAGCATGAAGAAAAGAAACCAGGACCGAGAAAACAACAAAGAGGCGGATCGTCTGAATGTTCATACCGTCAGTTTTAATGGGCCGGGACCGGGATTACCAGTGGTACAGGAGGCTCCACTCACTCGGTGATGGTGATGGGCCGGGAATCGCGCTCTGACATGAGCTTCTGGATGATGTCCAGGCGGGGCCTGCCGCCCGGGTCGTAGAGGGCGGCTTCCGGAGCCACCCTCTCACCTTCAAACCAGGTATTCAGAACCTTGTTAACACTGTCCTTGTAACGTTTTGTTTCCATGTGATCGAACTCGACCCCGCTGAAGCCCGGCTGCCGCCGGAGCGAGCGATAGGATATGTAGCGGATCGCATCGTAGCTGTCGAACATCAGCTGGACCAGGTAGTAGACCATCCAGTCCGGATCGGAGGCCTCCAGCGCCGGCTTCCAGCCCATGCTCCAGGCCGCCAGGGCGCGCTGGGCGGCATCCCCCCTCATCGCCCAGAGAACAGAGGCCGCGATCGAGCGATCCTCAGTGTCCAGGACGGGCTTCGACTGTCCGTACCATTCAGCCAGCTTTCCGGCAGTCCAGTCGAGGGTCTTGTCGAGATGACAAAGGTTGCAGGCGTTCGGTTTTCCCGAGGTTCCGGTCACCTTCGCGGCGGGACTGCTGATGGTGTGACTCCGCACACCCTTCAGCAACCCCAGCGAGGTATGGGGCATATGACAATTGTAGCAATTGCTTCCCGTGGAGTCCGCGGCGTGATGGGTATGCGCCTCGATATCCTTCCTGAAGCCCGGGTGACACTGCAGGCAGGCCTCGTTGCTCCGCATGCCGGTACTGAGCTGGTCGTCGGCCCACTCGTCGACACTGGCCGCAACACCGGCTTCCTGGTGCATCGAATGACAGGAGGAGCAGGTCATCGTTCGCTCACCGGCCTCCCCACCCGCGTAGCAGGGTGATTTCAGCAGGGCGTTGTACTCCCGGCCGGTGACGCGAAGCATGCCGCCGGGCCAGAAGACGCTCCGGGCCTGGGACCGCTCCAGCAGGTCTGAGTCGGAGTCGTGGAAAAGATACTGCCTGGAATCATGGAGATTATCACCCGGGCGATATTCGTGCCCTTTTTCCCGCCAGTGCCGACGCCGACCCTCATCGAGCAGCGTCCAGACCCCGTGGCACTGGCCGCAGACCTGCGCCGACAGCTTCGGTGAGAGCCGCGAGGGATTCACGATAGTGTCATCCTCCTTCGCCTTGCCGTGGTAGCTGTACCTGCGCAGGGGATCGCGGTTCAGCCGCACATGCTCCTCGGCGGGACCGTGGCAGGACTCGCAGGCGATACCGAACTCGGCGACCCTGGTATCGATCTTTCCCGGCTCGTGCAGGCGGGGCCGCGAGCCGGTAGCGTGGCATTGGTTGCAGCCGCTATTCCACCGCCCCTCATGCCCAACCGGCATGCCTCGATTCGGCGGCTGGATAAACGCCGTGTGAACGGGCACCCATTTGTCGCTCTCGATGAGATAGACCAGCGGAAAGAGGCCGAGCTTGCGACCTCCCTCGATCGAGTACCAGTACTTCTGCATATGGTGGCTGCCGGTCGACAGGATCAGCCGCCGCCAGTCCCCGCTGCCGCGCGGCTTCCCCGTATCCCCGATCTCCGCCCAGTATTCATCTCCCCGGCGCTCGAGGCTGAATCTCCAGCCGTAGAAATCCTCCTGGCGCCCGTCAAAGCCACCGGCAACCGTCCGGGAAGAGACCACCTGGGTCATGCTCGAGTGAAAGGAGGTGCGCCAGCTGGAGTGTTCATGGGGATGACAGGATCTGCAGGTCTTTGAGGATACGTAATCAGGAGAAGGATCTTCGACTGGACGGTTCAGCACCTCACTCTCTGCCCGGGGACGCGTGAGCTGGCCGTCCACCAGGAAGAGCGCCCCTCCCAGCCCCGCAACCAGGATGGGAAAGCCCCATTTCAGCAGCCCCGCGCGCGTTCCGAGGATGGCAAGGAGCAGGGGCAGGAGAGCCCCGACGAGCACCGCCAATACGATCAACCCTTCAACGTTCACGACCTTCTGTCTCCAAGTCCTGGAATTGGATCGCTCCTGTCATCCCGGGTCGCAGGCCGCCCCTCGCAAGGCTACTTGCCGGCGCTCTCTTTCTTCTCGTAATCGACAACCAGCACCGGCACCAGCTCGCGCCGCGAGACCGAGCTGCTCCAATAGGCCGACCCCTGCGGACTTCCCGCCTCGAGAACGAAGTACATATTCCCGTCGTTCGGGTCGACCTTCCAGCCCCCGGGCAGCTCCGCCCGCACGGCGGTCGGGTTCTGAGAACTCCTCTCCAGCCGGGTGCTCTCCGCGAGAGCTTTGGGGAGATCCGGATACTTCACCTTGTTGAAATCGGGCCAGGGAGGACCCTCGAGGCGGCGCACCGTGCCCGTCACCTTACCGCTGTTGTCCGAGCCAGTCCGCGAGGCCTGCAGCATGCCGAATTCCCGCGCCTCCTGCAGGCGCAGCTTCGCTGAACGAATGACCGTATTCGATCTGAGATTCCCCGGAACATGGAACCAGACATAGGAAGCCGCGCCGCCAGGCTTGTTTTTTCCCGGTGCGCAGACATAGAGGAATTCGTTTCGAAGATTGTGAGGACGGAGCTGGCTGCCCCAGCTTCTCTGCAGGGACTCATCCATGATCGTCCTGGTGTTGCCGCGAATGATCTCCCTGGAGAATTTCCCGAGCCACTCAACCGGTATCTTCCTCTCAAAACGGACCTTTCCATCCTCACCAACCAGCTTCAGGCCGACCTGGTGAACTCCGACCTTCATACCGGGCTTGCCCTTGATGGTGACCCGTGCATCGGCCGCCCTGAAGGCCGCGGCGGCGATCTTTCCACCGCCCGCGGCCAGGACCTCCAGCCCGCCGGGAGCATCCAGCACAAGCCGGGCCTTCAGGGCCTCCGGGCGTGAGTTTCCGATCCGTATCGAGAGCTCCTTTTCCGGCTTCTCGAGATTGAGCCAGGTCTCCCCTGAAACGACCAGGCCGGCGCCCTTCATCTCCTGCCGCAAAATCTGGACACCGTTGAGAAGGGGAAGCTGCTCATAGCTCGGCGTAGCGGCCGCGCTCACCAGCTCGATCACGAGGTTCTCCTCGAGCTCCATGGTGAATTCTTTCCAGACAGCGATCTCGGCGCCACCGGCCTCGCTGGAGATGTCAAAGTTCTCGAGCACCTTCTTTCCGTTCAGGCGAACGTCAAAGATCCGCTTGCCCGAGGTGTCGCCCGGAGGAGCCGCGAACCCCAACCGCACCTTGTAGGTCCCCGACCCGTGCTCCGGTTTCGCAACGGGCAGGATGCAGCTCTTCAGGCCGGTGAGGGACGAGGCGAAAACGAAGGGAACGTCGGCGTTCTTCGTCTTCGTGAAGCGCGCGCTGCGACGGGCGTCCTGCCAGCCATCGTACATCATGAGCTTGATATCGTAATGCAGCAGCAGCTTGTGGTTCATGATCCGGTTGGTCGAGGAGAGCCAGAGCTGCCCCTTGTCGTCCTTGCGGTCGCCATTGGCTCCGAAATCCATATGCAGGTGCTTCACCGGCAGGCTGGGCCCGGGCTGGGCGAACTTGGGGGCGGAGGAGGTCAACGTTGCCACCTCCCCCATCGCCACGGTGAAGGGCAGCGACCACATACACTTGCAGTAGATCGCCTGGGGCGGCTTGATCATCATCCCCCCGCCGCTGACGTGGTCAACATAGCAGTTCGAGCGGCTGTGCCAGAAGGTATAGATACCCTCGTCGTTCTGAAGATCCTTGTAGCCGAAGCCCTTATTGCGTCCGAAGAGCAGGTTGCCGCTGGCGGAGAAGACCCCGCATTGCTTGTCAAAGCGGCACCACGCCCAGTCCGCCTCCTGCCCGGTGATGGGGTGGAGGCGTGTTTTCTTTTTCCCGGTTCGCAAGTCATAGGCCCATGGTTCGGCATGGATGGTATCGCCGACGATCACCGGCCGGGTGCGATGGTTGGTGAACTTATACCAGAGAAGGTCGCCTGTCTTGCCATCGTAGGCCGTGAGCGCGCGAACCTTGTAGCCGCCACCGTTCCAGACCCCCCAGCCCTTGTCGGCCCGGCTGGCCGAGCCGATCACGAAGATGCCGTTTCGAGCGTAGACATCGAGGAAGACATAGGGGTTGTAGTGACGCTTGCCGCCGAAGCCGGCCGAGCGCATCCACTTGCCGCCGCAATTGCTGATATCAACGCCGGTACGGTAGAGGATCTTCCCCGTCTTCGCGTCGACCGCCGTCAGCTGCTGGATATCACGCTCCTTCACCTGGCCCTCAAACTCCTTGAGGAGCTCGGGTGACTGGGTCTGGAAATAGATCCTCATCTGCGAGATCGCGTTGGCGCGCATCTCCTCGTCCACCTTTCCCCCCATCGCGAAGATCAGGCCATCACTCATCGCCATGGTGCCGCCGACCCTCTCGTCTTCCTTTCCCTTCGGCCCGCCAAGCTGCCAGCGTACATTTCCTTTTCCGGTCTCCATCTCGGTGGCGAAGAGACCATTGGCGGCCGCCCCGTAGATTGTCTTCTCATCCTGCGCCACCGCGAACCAGCCCCAATCGACATCCTTGCCGAATGGAGTCAGGAAGGATTTCTCGTGCTTGCCGGTAAGCAGGTTGATCTGCAGGAGCACCTTGCCGTAGCGCGCGTAGACATGCGTATCGCTGGCGCCGAGGTCGGCGCCGATATTGGCCGCATCGAGCTTCCACAAGTGACGCCCGGTGTACTGGTCACAGCCCTGGAGCGAGTTCGGCTCCGGCACGACGAGGATACCGTTCTTGATGAGCGACGTATGCTTTCCCGGCACCTTGATGGTCGGGGTTCCGTACCAGAGCACTCCCAGTGGCGCCTTCAGGACCAGGTCCTGGCTGCAGCTGGTATTGCCGGCGTCTCCGTGCATCTGGGTCCAGCCGCCGCCATTTTCAAGCGGCGGGCGCAGCCGCCGGGCCCACTGGCCGCCGTTGGAAACAACCGTCCAGCCCTCCTGGCCGGTCACGCCGGCCCAGTCCTCCAGGTCCCTCCGCTCGTGGGCGCCGCCCATCATCGCGACCCCGCGGATGGGCTTGAGCAGACGAGACCAGTCCCCGGTATCCTTCGGCAGGGCCCCGCCCGGGACCGCGGCCTCCGAGACGATGAGATCGGCGAAGAAGGAAGGATAGGGCAGCTTCTCGCCCTGGGGGCGAAGCCAGCTGGAGATCCGCCGTACGTTCAGCCCCGCCTGCGCGTACATCCGGCGAGCCTTCATCATGGCCTCCCCGTCATCGAATACGGCGCAGATCTCGAGATTCGTTCTCCGGGCGAGCTCCAGGGGCAGCTGGCCATCCTTACAGTCCAGAACGAGGCCGTAGCCATCCTTGATGCCGCTCTCCTTGACAATCGCATCGGCCGCGGCGGCCATGCTGCCATCGAGGCCGGCGGGTTTCTCCTCGACCTTCTCAACGATATCCCCAAGCTCACCGCCTTGAGCCGAGAAGGCGTAGATCGTGCCGCTGCGGGTACCGACAAAGAGCCTGCCGTTGGCGACGACCAGCTGGTTGGCGCGCTCGGGGACATCGAAGGACCAGAGCAGCTTCCCATCCTTGTAGTTGCGGGCGTAGATGCCCGAACCGACTCCTTTCTTCGGATCCGAATCAAAGGCCGTATGGAAGAGAACGTCCCCAGCCATGGCGACCGTCGCGTGGTCCGGGTCGTAGCGGAAGATGACCGGGTAGCCGTAGCCCGCCTTCATGCGCGTCCCGACGCCCGAATCATAATCGGTCCAGCGGCCGGGAGTCTCGGCGCTCCAGACGCCCTTGCGGTTCAGATGCTCATTCTCGGTCGCCCAGGCGGTCGAGCCCGCGTACCTCACCCCGTCCCGCTCCACCCCGAAGAGGGGCCAGAAGATGCGGGTCCAGGGGCTGTTGGAATCGATCTTCGGCGCCTCGGGATCCTCCGGATTGGGCCAGTGGGTAAAAAACCCGTCTGAGCGCCGAAAAGACGTAGGCGCGCCATAGGGCATGTTGGAATAGCCGCGAAAATCCTTCGGAACCCAGATCTGGGTCTGGGTAACCATGAGATGCCCTCCGGGCGCCAGGCTGGACTGGCCGCCGTCTTCGGACTGGGTATCGTTGCGCCACTTGAGCTTGCCGGTGTTCGCATCGAGGGTATAGACGTAGGTTCCCTCGTGCGGAAAGACCCCGGCGGAAAAATACGCCTCGCCCTTGTCGACCAGGACATCGGTACGCACCGGCCAGACCGAGATCATCTTTCCATAGGAAAGAAAGAGCCGGCTTGCCGGCGCCGCCTGGAACTTCCAGATCAACTTGCCCGTTTTCGCCTCGAGGCAATAGGCCCATCCATCCTCGCTGCCGAAGTAGAGCTTGCCCTCCCAGAACATCGGCGTGCGATAGATCCCCGCTCCGGCGAAGTACTCCCAGTTCTTCTTCGCCGTGGCCGCGTCCATCGAGACCACTCGACCCTCCACCGAGCTGGTGAAGTAGACGCTGTCGCCGGCTGAGATGATCGGCAGGGTGTATTTGCTGCACTCGGGAAAACCGGCGCGAGTCGGATCGCGTGTCGGCACCGGCGCGTCCTTCGACTGGCGGGACTTGAAAGCCCAGAGCTGCTTGAGGGGCAGCCGCAGCTTCTCCGGAGTGATCGCCCTGCGAAGCCTGTCCCGGCGATAGGTCGGCCAGTCGGCCGCAGAAAGGGATACCGTAAGGAAGAGCGGTACAAGAACGAAGAACGCGCGGATTCGGTTCATATCGCCTCTCCTGGCGGAAGATGGAGCAAAAAGCCTATAGAGGTGATTGCCTCTACCGCGCAGTCTATTCGCAGGCGGCCCTTCTGACCAGAAAAAGAGAAACTCCCAGGCTCGTTTCCCGCCGGCATCCTACTCGTCTTCGTTGCCTGGGGCCTCCGGCGGAATGGCTATGGGAGGAATGGCTATATCGATCTCGGTGGAAATATCTCCCAGGCCGATCACCTTGCTGGATTCGATGTGAAGCTGAACCGACGGGGCTCCATCATCACCCACCTCGACGTGGTGGAACACCCCCATTCCGCCGCCAAGTCCGCGCTCGTCCTCCGGAAGATCCAGGTAGGTCCGAGCCTGGTCCTGTTCGAGAAACTGCACGAACTCGTTGTCCAGCCGCTCACCGAGGTTTTTTCTCTGCTGCTCCATGTTCTTCACATGCGCCGCGATCTGCTCAGGATTCTCAAGCTCCCAGAAGGGCCTGCCCTCCGGCCCCTTGCGCAGAAGCTCGGCCTCCTTGCCGTAATGCTGAAGGAGCTCATGGTATTTCTCCTTCTGCCCATCGCCGAGGTCAAGCTTCCCGGCCAGCGAGTTAACCTGGAAGTTGTGCCTCCCATAGGGCCCCCTGAACATGGCCCTCCGCTCCGCCTGCCTCTGGCGCTGGAGCGTCTTCTGGGAATTGCGATCGTCCTCGATGATCCCCGTGACATACTGGCGGATATCCTCCTCGCCACCTTTCAATTCCAGGAGAGCGGCCAGGCGCTCCCCGGTGGAGGCTGCCGGCGCGGCCAAAGATTTTTCGGCCGGTTTTTCCCCGGCCTCGGCTCCCGCAGGAGGCTCGGCCCTGGCCGCTACAGCCGGCGTGGATGGCATTTCACCCCGGGGAAGCTCCTCCACTGTCACGCTCAGGCTCTCCAGGCGGGCCTGGATACTGTCGAGCCGCCGGACAAGCTCCCGAATTCCGGATTCATCCCCCGCGGCGGGCACCTGCTCCACCTCGTTGATCGAATTGTAGACCAGGCAGGTCAGTACCGAGAAGAAGACCGACAACGCGACAGCCAATACCGTATATGCTTTCATGAGGGATACCCTCTCCTGGACCATTTTTAGTAGCTGAGTAAAGAATAACAACCGCAAGGCCCTCAATAAAGCGGGGAATTCAGGTCCTCTCAACCAGGCCACAACTGCTTTCCTTGCTTTGAAGGTCGGGGAGATTTAAAGTACTCACCTCAATGAACAGAAGATCTCCCAACAAGAGAAACAGCGTAAAAAAAATGAGCGCTCATCTTTCCCCAGACCTCCCCAGGAAGCCCTGTAAGACAGGACTCTGCGGGTTGTTCATTACAGTTCTCCTGTTTTTTTGCATCACCGCCACCTTCGGCTGCCGGGGAGTCGAGCACCACCAGAAGGGGCGCTTCTCCAGCGCTATCATGAGCTTCGACCCGGACGGCTCTGAAATTCACTTCCATCAGAAGACCTATTACTCCCGCGAGGGGAGCGCCGGTGGAATTGGAGCGGCCGCCGGTGGAGGCTGTGGATGCTACTGAGAAAGCTCCCACCCCCTTTTCTCATCGCGATCCTGGCCTGCATCGCGGCCCTCCTGCCGAAGACCGCCTCCGCCTGGCAAGAGCGCACCGCCGAAGAAACCCTCAAGGAAAGCGAACGATCCTTTTCAAACGAGGCCGGCCATGGCTCGGTCACCTTCGGCCTGAACTACTACCAGAACGACGACAACGGTGATGGAAACCCATTCCTCGATGAGGCTCTGACGGACATCGAGCCCGTGATCATCTTTGACTACAACGTCACGGATCGGTTTTCCATCAACGGCGACCTCTCCTACGACTACGTTTCAAGCGCATCGCTCAAGCGCCTGGACGGCCTGGGACACCAATCCGGAGCTACCGGGGATTACTACTATGGCGCAAACCTCGGCGGAGCCTACAAGCTGAATCCGGATCTACGAATCGGCGGTAGCCTCAGCTTCAGCACCGAGTACGACTATGACTCGATCGGACTCGGCAGTTTCGTCGCCCGAGACCTCAACAACAAGAACACGACACTGAAACTGAACCTGAACGCTTTCCAGGATAGCATCGACGTCATCCGCTGGAACGGTTGGCAAGGCGTACGCTGGGACGGCCTCGGAAGCTCCGAGGAGCCTGAGACCGATGACCGTACGACCTTGAGCCTCACCGGCAACTGGTACCAGATCATCACCCCCACGACTCATTCGGAGCTGGGCATCTCAGCTACCCACCAATCAGGTTTCCTCGAGACAGCCTATAACTTTGTCGTAATGGAATACGATGACCCTGACCATGATCCCCCGTCACGCACCCTTGGTCCCGATTCGTTCCACCCACTGACTCGTGACGACGACCTTCTCGACCTCGACGAGGACATTACTGGACAGATCTACTCTGAAAAGCTACCGGACACTCGAACCCGAGGCTCCATCTTCGGCCGGGTGCGTACCAGCCTCAGCCCGGCAACCGCAGTCGAACTGGGTGGGCGCCTTTACGCCGACTCCTGGGGAATCTCCAGCGTCACCATCGAGCCGAGGCTCTACCAATGGCTCATCGAGGACAAGCTGAGCGCCCGGTTGCGCTACCGCTTCTACGCCCAGACGGCCGCCGATGATTACTCGGCTCATTTTGAAATGGAAGATCCACCGACTTTCAGGACGCAGGATTCCGATCTCGGTGACTTCACCGCCAACGGGGCGGGAATCAAGTTCTCCTGGTACGTCTCTGAAACGCTGCGATTCGATGTTTCCGGCGACTATATCCTTAGAAGCGATGGTATCGACCAGGTCCTCGGCGGCGCCGGGTTCAACTGGGCTTTCTGATCCAAGACCAGTTGGAGTAAAATATGAACATGAAACGACTGATCTTCCTCCTGTTGATCCTGTGCCCGGGCTGCGGCGGAAACACTCCCGAGGAGCGGAGCGTCCGTGATTCCAACCCGGCTCTCAAAACCCCGGCCGGGTTGAAATTCCAGGATATGGCGGGCAAATCCCATGATGTAGACACTCTCCTGAGACAGGGGCAATCGGTAGCGCTCATCTTCTGGCAGACCTGGTGCAAACCCTGCCTGAGAGAGATGCCCGACCTGGTCAAGGCCAACCGCCGGCATTCCCCCCGGATCCGCTTCTACGGCATCATCTCCGGCCCTGACAAAGACGTAGATGAAGCCAAGGTGAAAAAAATCGTTGCGCGCCTCGGCGTAGGCTATCCCCAGGTACGTGACCGCGACCTGCGGCTCTCGCGGGGCTTCGAGGTTGGGGGGACCCCGACGATCATCATCCTGGGCCCTGGAGGTTCGATCCTTTACCGGGGACACCGGCCTCCCGATAATTGGAACGCTTTCGCGAAACAGGACGGCTGAAAACGCTCTCCGAAACCGGCTCATTCCTCCAGAGGAACCCCACGAGATGATCAAGACGCGCATCCTGAGCGGTACCGTGGCGCTATTGTCCCTGGCCGGATTCTCCGGATGCCGTCCGGCGCCGGAATCCGCGAACACTGAGCCTGCCGAGAGCATCCCGGTCCTGCGCTCACGCCAGGACGGCGTCATGGGCACACGGCTGAAGATCACCGTCATCGGTGACGACCCCGCCCTCCTCGACCGTGCCATGGCGGCCGCTGCCGGCGAGATCAAGCGGGTGGAAGATCTCATGACCGACTGGAGGGCTTCAGAGCTCACCAGCCTGAATGAATCCGCCGGCCAGGGCCCCCGGGCGGTCCCGCGGGAGCTCGCGGCCATCATCTCACGAGGCATCGAACTTCACCGCCTGACCGACAGTGCCTTTGACATCACCTTCGCCGCTGCCGGAAAGCTGTGGAACTTCAAGACTCCGCCGAAAAGCCTTCCCGACCCCGGGAAAATCAAGGCGGCCCTCCGGCATGTCAATGCCGACGCGGTTAAGGTCTCGGCAGCCGACAATACAGTAGAACTTCCCGCCGGCATGAAGCTCGGGCTCGGCGGCATCGCCAAGGGCTATGGCGTCGACCGGGCCATGAAGATCCTGAGGGACCACGGCATCCGCAACGCGATCGTCGACGCCGGGGGCGACATGAAAATCCTCGGACTGGAATTCGGCAAACCGTGGAAGATCGCCATCAAACACCCCCGGCGAAAAGGCAGCGCGCTGGCGGTTCTCAACCTGACCAATACCTGCCTGGTCACCTCGGGCGATTACGAGAGATTCTTCGAGTTCGAAGGGAAACACTACCATCACATCATCGACCCGCGCACGGGCTACCCGGCACGCGGCTGCATGAGCGCCTCGGTGGTGGCCCCCAACGCGGAATACGCCGACGCCCTCGCCACATCGATGTGCGTCCTCGGCCCCGAAAAAGGCCTGGAACTCATCGAGCGCCTGCCGAAGATCGAGGCTGTCCTCGTCGGCATGGATGGGAAGGTTCACGTTTCTTCCGGGCTGCGCGGGCAGGTACCCGCCGATGGCAGCGAACCTGCAAGTGAATAACTGATCTGAAAGCTGGTGAAACCGTGTCACGGAAACCCGATTCCCGATTCAGCCTGAGACTGATTTCACTCTCCGGCCTTATCGAGGGGCTCGCGGCTGGAACCATCTTCATCTCGCTTCCTTACTCGGTAGGCACGCTGCCGGCAGCTGACGCCTTTTCGAATTGGACGGAGACCGAACGCATCGGGCTCCTGATCTCGGCCTTCGGCATGGCGATGTTCCTCGGCCAGATCCTGGCCGGCCGAATGGCTCGCAGTATGGCACCGCGGCGCTCGCTGGCGGTCATCGGGCTGGCCGTCTGCGCGGTTGGCACAGGCGGCCTGGTCCTTGCCGCGAACTTCCTGCACCTTGTGCTTCTGCGAATCATCCAGGGCTTCGCCCTGGCGCTGGTCATTCCCACCACCGCGAGCCTGCTGACGGCATATTCAGGGCCCAGTTCGCGCGGAGAGGCCCTGGGCTTCTTCAGCTCCGCGAAAACCCTGGGACTCGCTCTCGGCCCGTTGGCGGGCGGAGTCCTGATCGGCTACTTCGGCCGGGACAACCTGGGAGCTGTCTACGGCCTCGGGGCCGGCGCCATCCTCCTGGCCTGCATCCCTTTTTTCTTTCTTTCCTCCCCCGATCCCACCCTGCTTCCAGATCCCGACTCCCGGGGACCGGACGCCGCAGCGCGGCCGGATCGACTCCCGGGGGGCTCTCCATTGTTCAACCCGGGTCTCGCCCTCGGAGCCTTCGTCTCGGCAAGTTGCGCTACCTGCTTACCCGTATTCCAGAACGAATTCGCCGACCGGCTGGAGCTGGGCGCCTTCGGGATCGCGATAGCCCTCAGCTCCATGCTTCTCACCCGTTTTCTCATCAGCTGGCCCGTCGGTCGTGCCGCCGACCGCATCGATGAACACAACCTCATCTACGCGGGACTGGCGCTGCTGGCGGGCTCGACTTTACTGCTGGGTCAGGCCGGCTCCTTCCCGGTTCTCCTGCTGGCACGAATCATCATGGGAATCGGCATGGCCCTGTTTTCGGTTCCTGCCCTGCGAATCGTTTCGGGCGACCCGGAAAGCCGCGATCATACCTTCAGGATCTCCCTGCTGACGGCGGCCTTCTCCTGCGGGGTGGGAATCGGCCCCCTGCTGACAGGCCTCTGCGCTGCCAGGCTTGGATTTACAGCTCCGTTCATCTCCTGGTCCCTGCTCTCCCTCGCCACGGCCGGTTTTATCTTCATTTCGAAGCCGCGACGAAAAACGGGGAATTCCAGCGGGGGAAACCCTCCTGGTGGAAATTCGAATGACGAGGAACTGCCCGAACCAGTCTCCGCCGGCCGGGAGACAACCGGCTGAGGGTGTGGGACTTTGACTACCGCTGCTGTACCATGGGTACCGCCTGGAACCCTACTCTCGAGGATCTGCACTCACGATGAACCCTCAATTCCCCGCCTGCCTGCGGATCGCAGTGTTCCTTACACTTGCGGTCGCGCTCCCGGCCGCCGCCGCGGACGGGCTGCCCAACATCGTCTTCATCCTCGCCGATGACCTCGGCTACGGCGACATCAGGAGCTTTGGAAAAGAGCGCTGCCGGATCGAGACACCCCACTTCGACCGCCTCGCCAGAGAAGGAGTGCGCTTCACCAACGCCCACGCCGCGGCCTCGGTCTGCGTCCCCTCGAGGATGGCGATCCTGACCGGACGCTACCCTTTCCGCTTCGGACGCGGCGCCAACGGCGGCCCATGGGGTTTCATCGGCCTGCAATTGAAGAAGAGCCAGTTCACCATAGCCCGTATGCTGCAGGGCGCCGGCTACCGGACCGCCTGCATCGGCAAGTGGCATCTCGGAACCGCCATGCCGACGAAGGACGGCAAGGTGCAGGGACTGACCAACGTCGACTATACGAAGCCGCTGCTGGTGGGACCGAACGACTACGGCTTCGACGAGAGCTTCATCCTGCCCGGCTCGCTCGACATGTATCCCTACGTCTTTGTGCGCAACCACCAATTCGTCGGCAAGGTGACGGCGAAGAAAGGCTGGAGCGCCTTCAACCGGGTGGGGCCGGCGGCCGAAGACTTCGAGGACTGGAAGGTGCTCGACACCTTCGCCGGCGAGGCGGAGAAGTTCATCGCGAAAGAGGCCGGCGGCAAGCGGCCGTTCTTTCTCTACCTGGCGCTGACGGCGCCGCACACTCCGACCTCCCCCAGCCCGCCATTCGAAGGCAAGAGCAAGCTCGGCATCTACGGCGACTTCGTGATGGAGGTCGACGCGGTGGTCGGCAGGGTGCTCGCGGCGCTCGACAAGAGCGGCGCGGCGAAGAACACCCTGGTGATCGCGGCCTCGGACCACGGCCCGGCCCTCTACGCCGGCCGCAAGAAGAAGGCGACCTACGCCCAGCTCAAGGAACTGGAAAAGGACGGCCACTACTCGAGCGGCCCCTACCGGGGCTACAAGTTCTCGGTCTACGAGGGCGGCTTCCGCATCCCCTGCGTCGCCCGCTGGCCGGGTGTCGTCTCCCCCGGAGGCGGCTGCGATGCGCTCATCGGACTGCAGGATCTCCTCGCCACCTCGGCCGAGATCACCGGCACCGGGCTGAAACCCGCCGAGGCGCCCGACTCGGTCAGCTTCCTCCCCCTGCTGCGCGATCCGGCTGCGAAGGGCGCCCGGGAGAACCTGGTCGTCCAGGGCGCCCCGGCGGTAGCCTTTCACTCAGGCCCCTGGAAGCTGGCACTCTGCCCCGGCAGCGGCTGCAGCGGACGCTACGGCAACTCCCCCCCGCGGGAGGAAGCCTGGAAAAAAGCGCTCGCGGACTACGGCAAGACGCCCGCCAACCGCAAAGATCTCGAGAAGGCCCCCTTCGTCCAGCTCTTCCGGCTCGACAAGGACCCCGGTGAGACAAAGAACCTCGCGGCCGAGCATCCCGGAAAGGTGCGCGAGCTCTTCAAGCTCATCAACGAGCAGATCGCCTCCGGCCGCAGCACTCCCGGCCCCAGGATCGCCAACGACCGCGAACGCATCGACCTCTTCCGGGGCATACCGCGGTTTGTCTGGCGCAAGCGACCCTGAAGCTCTACACCATCTTCAGGAGAAGAAACTTCAGGCCCTCCGCCAACGCAACATTCGCCACCACGATCATTATCGAATCTACGAAGCCGGCCCCGAAAATCTTGTTCATGCCTATAAGAAACGCGATGATGGCCACGCCGATTCCATAGAACTCAAGTGCCCCTATCGAAATAGCCAGCAGGATGGTCATGGCCACCTGGAAAACGGCGCACTTGACCAATCCAGCCAGGAACCCATCCTGGAAAGGACTCGCTTCTTTGGGAAGCACGACCCAGACCGAGAGTCCGAAAAGGGTGGTGCCTAGAACAAAACCTATAATCGATAGCACTATGTGCCCTGAAATCCAGATCATGAAACGCCTCGTCCTTTGACTTTGATTTCTTTTTAACTCGACAAAACACTACCCATCACCGCCTCGCGATAGCCTGAAAAAAATAAACCGCACAGGAATACAATGCCGGGCTCTTCTCCGGTTACTACTTCTTGCCTTGATTCGGATTCCCATTCAAAATCACTGCCAACGATGCTCATACGAAAAATATCCAGCCACAGCCAACTGGAAACTCCACACTGGCTTCAACGTAAGCTCGCAGCAACGCTCTGCGCCTCGATCGGCCTGGCCATATTCTACATCTGCCCGGAGGCCATCGGAGAAGAACCCGCCGAAGTGATCTTCGCGCGCAAGGTTCTCCCCCTTTTCAAGACGAGATGCCTTGCCTGCCATGGAGAGAAACCCGAAAAACTGAAGGGTGAATTTGACCTGCGCTCGCGCGCCGGCCTGCTCTCAGGCGGTGAGAGCGAGAAACCGGCAGTCGTCGCCGGCAAGCCGCTCGAGAGTCCTCTCTACCTCGCCGTCACACGAGAGTACGAGGACGACTGGAAATCCATGCCGCCGAAGAAGAACGACAAGCTCAGCGACCAGGAGGTGAAATACATCCGGGACTGGATCACAGGCGGCGCGCCATGGCCTGATGAGAAGCGGCTCGCCGAGCTCCTGGCGCAGAAAGATCCGTGGGCCACCGAGGGCAGAATCACGGTAAAGACCAGCGGCGGACTGAGCTCCGAATGGACCAACCGAGAGTACGACCCGGAAGGTCTCTGGGCCTACCAGCCGCTCAAGCGGCCAAAGGTACCGAAGGAGGGCGCCAATCCCATCGACGCCTTCATCGACGCGCGCCTGCCAGAAGGATTGAAGGCGGCGCCACAGGCCGATCCGGCAACCCTCATCCGGCGCGCCGCCTACAACCTGACCGGCCTGCCGCCGAGCCCGAAGGAGGTCGATGACTTCCGCGCCGCCTGGAAGAAAGATCCCGGAGAGGCCCGGAAGGCGCTGGTTGAGCGCCTCCTCGAGAGCCCCCACTACGGCGAGCAGATGGCCCGCCACTGGCTCGACGTGGTTCGCTACGCCGACTCGGCAGGATTCTCCAACGACTATCCCAGGCCACACGCCTGGCGCTACCGCGACTACGTGATCCGCAGCTTCAACGCCGACAAACCCTACGACCAGTTCATCCGTGAACAGCTGGCCGGCGATGAGCTCAAGCCCGGCGACCCTGACCATCTCATCGCCACCGGCTTCCTGCGCATGGGGCCCTGGGAGCACACGGCAATGAGCGTCGCGATCGTGACCCGCCAGCAATACCTCGATGATGTCGTCAACTCCATCGGGGTCACCTTCCTCGGTAACGAGCTGCGCTGTGCCAAGTGTCATGATCACAAGTTTGACCCGATCCCGACCAAGGACTACTACCGCATACAGGCCATCTTCGCGACGGTGCAATTCGCGCACCGGAGGGTCCCCTACCAGCCGCAGGAGAACCGCCGCGGACTGAGCGCGGGAAAGACGCGCTATGAAAAGCTCGCAAAGGAGCAATCGATCCGAAGCCTCCTGTCGATCCCGGAGAAGGAACGCCCTGTGCGGGACTTCGACCGCGACACCGAGAAGAAGGGGCACAATAAGGTCCGCCATAAACGCACGCAGCAGCTCCAGCACGAGCTCACGCGCTACAGGCCCCTGGCCTTCAGCGTCTACAGCGGCCCCGACATCGCGCGCAACTCGCAGCAGGCTATCCACTGGATGCCGCCTGAAAATAAACGAAAAAACGCGAAGGCCCCGGAGGTCCGGATCCTCACGGGTGGCTCTCTCGAAACGCCCGGCGAACCGGTCAAGCCCGGCGTGCTCAGCTTCCTCTCCGGCTCCGAGGAAGGATCGGCGGTAACCGATGCGACCGGAGGACGCCGCGCGAAGCTGGCGAGCTGGATCGCCTCG
>Ga0310342_100000784_pt1 | contig 18702 bp, 15 predicted proteins | sample S15DNA20500_MG_FD_206155 | JGI IMG/M metagenome (GOLD analysis project Ga0310342, IMG submission 206155) | Marine microbial communities from station ALOHA, North Pacific Subtropical Gyre - S1503-DNA-20-500_MG | ecosystem: Environmental > Aquatic > Marine > Oceanic | place: Pacific Ocean: North...
ACCCTATCAAAGATTGAAAAAGAGGGGCGATGTCGAAGGGGCCCTGCCCTGATGGTGTAGTGGCCTATCATGCAGCCCTGTCGAGGCTGCGACCCGGGTTCAAATCCCGGTCGGGGCGCCACTCATTCTGTTTGTTCTTCCCACCAGTTGGCTTCCTGTTCGGGCTCGGGCTCCGGTTCTGGGTCTGATGGGGGTTCGTCCTGATGCTTCCAGCAGTAATCCGTGTTCCTGAATGACAGGGCGTTGCAGTTGGCGGTTGCGCATGTTCTGACTTGATTGGCGCGTCTTTGCTGGGGGGTACTCAATTTGGTACTAGGAGTCGTTGCTGAATTCAAACCACCAGCCAACGCGGCAGTTGATCCGATATCCAACAAACAACAAAGAAGTTCGAAAAGAGGTGCTGGCATGTCTATTTTGGTGGTGATAAGAGCGATAAATATGCCTACGGCGTGGGGGCCAACCATGCCTCAAACGAACAGAGACGGAGCGTGGAGCTGTAGTCGCGCTTGATTCGCAGCGACGGTTCAGGCATCCCCTCGAGTCTTGGCGGCAGTGCCTGGCGTATCGCACGGTCAGCATTAGGGATGTCCACCTCGGCCGCTATCACCCTCCCCCTAACCATGCTCGGTCCCGACCTGTCGAGCAGGGGCAGGAGAGAGGGCAGGAGCTCGATGGTCCGGTGTGGCAGGTTGACCAGAAGCAAGTCCCAACGACCGGAGAGGTCGGTGTCGTGCTGCAGTTCGGTCGCATCCGCCAGCCCTACAATCCTATCCTGATGGAGCCTTGATATCGGGGCTGGCTCGGCCGGGTACTCCCTGCGGTCCCAACGGCGCAGGTTGTCGAGCAGCATCTCCACGGCGTCGGGGTTGAGGTCTGATGCGAGCACTTCGCCCACGAGGTCGGGCTCCCCCAGTAGAGTGGCCAAAGCCGGGCCGACACCACAGAACGGGTCGCAAACGCGCAGTGGCCGACCTAGCAAGGAGCGTAGCTCCTTGGCCAAAGCCAGAGTCTCAAGCCTCTCTGACTGCAGCTTGGTCGAGAAGTACGCACGGGTGGGGTCGCAGAGTATGCTCCTGCCAGACTCCCTGACCAACACCTTGGTGCTGGAGATATCGTCCGGGATGCCGTCCAGCACGATCTCGTCGTCGAGCCTTGCCCCGATGGGTGTCAGGTCTCGGATCCTGAGCTCCCCCAGCACCCCCCGGTCAGACAGGACCAGCCTGATGTGAGGGTGCGAGAGGAGCTTGGCGGTCGCGATCTCCCGTGAGTACTCGATGACCTCCTCATCCAACCTAACAATCATCATGTCACCGAAGAACTCGTGCGAGGATGGCCACGCTTCGCCGCCGGCATCGACGACTTCGTCACCCAAGAGGTTCCTGAGGTGGCCCCACCAATCGGTGTCGACCCTCTCATCGAACTCTCCCTCATGCTCGACGACCTCGAATCCCGCTAGACCGTCGAGAAGCGAGGGCGGGGCCCCGAAATCCAGCGGTATGAGCCTAGATTCGCCATCCTCGGACTCGAACACCCGCATGCCGGGAGCGAGTAGCCCATGCTCACGAATCAGGCCGAGGGCACGCTCGACCTGCCGATTGGGGACTGAGAGATGGCGCATCACGTTCATGGTGGGCAGCGGGGCAGCGCGCTTCACCATGACGGATGAGGAAGTGGCCCCGGGGCTCTGGCTGATTGGCATCGGACCGGGCGATCTCGACCACATGACCGAACGTGCCCGTGGTGTGGCTAGAGGCTGCTCCAAGAGGTACCTAGAGGGTTACACTGCGGTTCTACCTCCAAAAGAAGAGAATCGGCTCGAATCTGTGGTGGGTCCTTGGGAGAAGCTCATGCGAGATGAGGTTGAAGGAGCTGAGGAGTTGCTAGCATCTGCCCGTGAGGAGTCTGTTGCGCTGCTTGTGGTCGGCGATCCTATGCAAGCCACTACACACATCGATCTGGAAGACAGGTGTGTCGAGCAAGGCATCGGTTTTCATGTGATTCCTGGTTTGTCAGCGACTGCTCTTGCGGTCTCTCTTTCTGGCATGCAGTCGTATCGCTTCGGTAGGCAGGTTACACTGCCCTTCGCCGCCAGCGACTACCTGCCGACATCCCCTCTCAAGATGCTGTGCAACAACTTCGAGAATGGCCTGCACTCACTCGTGCTCTTGGATCTCGATCCCACGGGGATGGGGGTCGAGCAGCCCCGCCCCATGAGCCCAGCCGAAGCGGTTGGGCTTCTGGAGAGGATGGCGGAGAGGCTAGTGGAGGAGGAAGACGGTCGTCGCGGTCGTCTAGAGCTCCCTGTAAAGCAGTGGAATGGAATCCTCCTCAGCGACCTTGGTACAGAAGAGGAACGTGTGTTGTCCGGGCATCTAGACGACTTGTCCGGGCAGAAAGGAGGGATGGTCCACGCGTTCATTCTCCCGGCTGAGTTCAGCGGGATGGAGGAAGATGCTTTCGAGCGGCGTAGAACCGTCTGAGAAAGATGCGACGCACTCAAAGATGGGGCATGGTTCGCGTGTGTGAGGGATACTATGGCGAAACCACCTGCAGAAGTCAGTTTCCCAGGAGACAAGAGTCGCCGCAAGAAGATACGGATGCGGGGGATTAAGCAGGCTTCCAAGGAGATTCAGCAGCGATTGGGGGGGAATCTCGAGGGGCTCCTAGACGATCCTGAGGTGTTCATGCCTGAAATCAGAGGGGAGTTAGATCGTTCGCTCTTCTCGAAGGACAAGATGGTTAAGACTCTGAAAGAGCTCACTACTGTGGCTTCCAAGTGCAACGATCCTCGTTGGCTGCGCAAGCGCATGGCGAAGAGAGGGGGTGACCCTGTCTGTAACGCACTGGCAGGCAGCCTACTGGCCGCTTCAGAAGAGCTCCACACCACCGTAGCGGTGTTCAAGAATCCGCTCTACGGTGTAGCCAGTTACATTAAGAGAGGCAACGGAAAGCAGAGTCACTTGGCAGGGATCCAGAACTACACACACCCCAAAATGCGTCTTTTGGTATGGGACGAGCACGCCAAAGCGGGTCAGTGGTTCTTCTCATGGGACGGTGGTTTCGTCTTCACCGGCTCCGAGCCGAATCCGCCGGACGAGTGGGTTGACTGGAGCTTGGACAATGCATCCATAGATCTCTCTGGTGATGATGTTCGATGGAGCAGTGGGCTCGAGGAGGCTACTGTCGGCGACGGGGTGCTGACCGAGGCCGGGTGGCTGCGTCTGGAATTTCTCAATGGAACCGTGGTCGGCCTTTCGCAGGCCGCTTTGGCGAAGAGCGAGGAGCAGTTCGCCCAGAGTGTAGCGATGGGGATGATGCCGCCACGCCTGAGCGATGTGGCGAAAGCAGAGTGGATGTGGAAGCCAGGGGGGTGGCCAGAGGAACGCGATCTTCCCCTGGAGAGTGAAGAGAGTCTCAGCGAGGTCATCTCCGCTTGGATGCGGATGTCCTTCGACGACGCTGCTTTGGTACGTGCTTGCAGAAGCAGTATACTGAACTCGATAGGGGATGGTTACGTCGTCGGCACGCACTGGTTCGCAGAAGAAGCGCGTGATGGCTTCCTGGAGCATATGGTCGGGAACTCAGAAGAAAAGGGGGCGGTGGCTTGTGTGTTGGATTCCTTGAACACGGGAATCCACGTCAGGACTGATGGCTTAGTGTTGGAGTTGGAGGAGGATGTGGTGCGCCTCGAGGATTCGTCCTGTCATCACAACCTAGTCGCATTGTGGCCGGACCACGGACTGACTGTCTTGGATGAGATGTACGGAATCTCGGGTGAGGAGGCGGAGTCGATCCACGCCAAGCAACAACAGCGGAAGCAGGGCTTCGGAGCCTTCCTGCGCGAGCTCGGTGAAAGCCTCTCTACAGCCAAGCGTCTGGAGAGGCTGCCATGGGACAGCGAGGCTTTGCCGACTCCTCTCAACTTCGCTGATGAGATGGTCCGTCATGCCGTCGAGAACGGCGTTGCCGCGACTGTTTCCAAGGCTCGCAAGGGCAAGGGCCTCGAGATGGCGATGGGGTGGGCTTGGCTCAATGTCCATGAGAGGACTGAGTCGGACGCCTGGCGATTTGATGAAGCCAGTCGAGACAAGGGCGGCGACTGGGTACCGGCTCTGAGAGCACTATGGGACGCTGCTGAAGACCTGCTTCTAAAGGACAATCTCGATGCGGTTCAGGACTACGAGGCTGCGATGAAGTGGCTCGCAGAGACCAGCGGCGCTGGTCCGATGCCCTGATTAGGCTCTGGATTCAAGGAATGTGTTGGCCGCAGCAAGCGCCTGATCCATGTCAGCCCACAGGTCCTCGACGTCCTCTATCCCGACACTCATCCTAACGAACCCCGGAACTACTCCTGCCTCCCTGCGCACCTCTTCGGGCACAAACATGTGGCTGGTGTTGAACGGGCACTCGACGAGGCTCTGGGTCCCGCCAAGGCTGGTGGCCTCGAATATGAGTTCGAGCGCCCTCATGTAACGCAGAGCGGCATCATCGCCCCCCTTGACGACATAAGACAGCATCCCGGTTCCCTTCGGCATAATCCTCTGTGCCACCTCGTAGTCGACGTAACTGGGAAGAGAAGTGTGGTTGACGCTCTCGATCATAGGATGCTCCTCCAGTCTCCTCGCGAGCTCGGCGGAATTGGCTGAGTGAATGGGCATCCTAGCGTGGAGTGTACTCATCCCCCTCTCAAGCAGATAACACATATGCGGGTCTGCGGCGCCCCCCAGATGCACCTTCTTGGAGAATACCTCAGCCACTAGATCCTTGCGTCCGACAACGATACCTGCAATCAGGTCGGAGTGGCCGCCGAGGTACTTGGTGCCCGAGTGGATAACCAGATCGAAGCCCATGGAGATGGGTTTGCAACCCCACGGCGTCGCGAAGGTGTTGTCCACTATTGCGATGAGGCCGTGCTTCTTGGCAATCGCAGCCATGGCCTCGAGGTCGCACACCTTGAGGACGGGGTTGGTCAGCGTCTCCACATAGAGTACCTTGGTGTTCTCCTGAATGGCTGCCTCGTAAGACGAAGGGTCCCTCATATCAGCCATCGAGACCTCGATGCCGAATCTTGGGAGATCCTCAGTCATGAATCCATATGTGCCGCCGTAGCAGTCGGCGCTCGCAACCATGTGGTCGTCCTTTGAGAGCAGGGTCAGCAGGGTCGTGCTAACGGCAGACATCCCGCTCGCGAAAGTCTCCCCGTCCTCCGCCCCCTCAAGGGCGGCGACCTTCTCAGACACGGCCTCGGAGTTCAGGCTGGAAAGGCGGCTGTACAACGCGGTGTGCTGGGCCCCGTCGGCCCAGCCCTGGTAGCGCTCGTCAGTGAGTTGGTAAGTCGAGGTCAGGAAGATCGGAGTAGAGGCTGCTCCCTCGATGTTCTGTGTGCCTGACCATATCGCTCGCGTAGCAAATCGCTTGTCGGAGTACTCGTCGCTCATGATGCTCCGAATCGTGGATGTGTCATCAACTATACGCCGGTAATATCATAAAAATGTCGAATAAAAACTGTAATTATGGAAAATTATCGACTAAATGTCGGAATATTTTATTTCCTACCGTCACTCCCGAAAATCGTGCCAACATCTGAATTGGACGCCAAAGATGCTAGAATAGTGGCGATGCTGAAGGTAGACTCGAGAGCCAGCACCCAAGCGATAGCCGATGCATTGGGAATGCCCAGAGTCACCGTCCACGACAGGATAAGGAGGTTGCAGGAGAGAGGGGTTGTGCGGCGCTTCACTGTAGAGTTAGGGAAAGAGGAGTTAGGCTGGAGTCTGCATGCTTTCATCTTGGCAAACTGGGCAGGTGAGAGGGGGCAGACCGACAGAAGAGATGTGGCTCAGGAGATCTGCAGCATGCCGTTCGTCGTGGGCTGCCACATAGTGACCGGGCAGTGGGACTTCATCATCGAAGTCCTAGCGAGGAACATGGAGGACCTCGGTGACTCGATCCTTGATGGTCTATCAGCAGTTCCTGGAGTCGGACACACCCAGACTCTGGTTTCGTTCTACAGTTTCGATGGAGAGGCAAGGGCTCTGAGCTAGACCAACCCGATGGCAGTGAGCACCGAATCCAGATTGGCATCAACCACTGTCGACTCAGCAAGCGAATTCTCGACTGCGACGCCGGGGTCTTTCAGACCGTGCCCGGTGACGGTGACCACGACAGTGCTGCCGTTTGGAATACCACCTCTGGAATGGGACTTGACAATGCCGGCTATCCCTGCTGCGGAGGCTGGCTCGACGAAAATTCCAGCCGTCCTAGCCAGCATCCTCTGCGCATCGAGAATCTCCTCATCGCTGACCATGTCTATTGCGCCTGAGGATTCGGTAGCTGCGTTGACCGCGTGCTCCCAGCTCGCTGGATTGCCGATGCGAATTGCGGTCGCCACCGTCTCGGGGCTCTCAACGGGGGCTCCGAGTACGATCGGTGCTGCTCCCTCGGCCTGCCAACCCATCATCCGGGGCAATTTGGAGCTATTGCCACCCTCACGGTACTCCTTGTAACCCATCCAGTAGGCCGTGATATTGCCGGCGTTGCCGACAGGTAGGAAATGCATGTCAGGGGCTTCGCCTAGAGCGTCACAGACTTCGAAGGAAGCCGTCTTCTGACCTTGGATACGATATGGGTTGATGCTGTTGACCACCTCGACTTCCTCCCTCTTGCCGAGTTCTCTGACGATTTCTAGGGCGTCGTCGAAATTGCCTCTAATCTCAATGGTCTGAGCGCCGTGAATCAGTGCCTGGGCCATCTTGCCATAGGCTATCTTTCCCTCGGGGATCAGCACAAGGCATCGCATGCCGGCGCGCGCGGCGTATGCTGCAGCCGAAGCACTGGTGTTTCCGGTACTCGCGCACGCCACTATGCGCGCACCTCGCTCGGCCGCCTTGGAAACAGCCAGTGTCATGCCCCTATCCTTGAACGAAGCCGTGGGATTCAATCCCTCATGCTTCACGAAGAGAAGGAAATCGCCGCCGAGCTCGCTGACGATTCCCGGTGCCTCAATCAAAGGAGTCCCGCCCTCATTCAGAGAGATCACTGGTGTATCTTCAGAGACCGGTAGGAAGTCGCGATATCTCCTGATGACACCGTGACCTGCCATGAATCGCCCTGATGGGCCTCAGCCATGAACCTCACCCGGGCTCCCGAAGCGTCCTGCCAGATTGAGGCAGACCGCTACGACAGGCCCAATAAGAACGGCGAACACTATCGTTCCGATTCCGAAAGTCCCTCCCAGAACCAGCCAACCGATGGCGAGTACTGTGATTTCAATCGCCCCGCGGACTCTCGCAATCGGGATGCCTGACACTCTCTGCAAACCCGTCATCCATCCGTCTCTGGGACCGGGGCCGAGATTGGCGGTGAGGTAGATGCCGCTGCCTATGCCAATCAGAAGTACGCCAAGCAGAACTTGGGCTATCGCCATCAATTGGGTTTCAGGAGTGGGTAAACGCGGGACCATCACCTCGATCGCTGCGGCGATGATTATCACGTTGAGGATGGTGCCTATCCCGGGTTTCTCCTTCAGCGGGATCCACAGGAAAAGGACGGCTACGCTGACTAGGAAAGTCGCTTGGCCTACAGATCTATCTATGTTATTCGCGATTCCTTCCGCCAGAACTGTCCATGGGGTGTTGCCTATCCCGGCGGCAATTAGGATAGCGTCCCCTGTTCCGAAAATCCAGAGTCCGACAAGTAGGATGATGAGGGTCTGCCCGCGCGGCCTCGTGGTCATAGAGTCGTCCGCGCTCCACCAAGTGAGCGGTACTTCCTTCGCTGGCCTCAGGAGGGAAAGGAGGGGCATGGCCCACGATGGGGCCTCAGCCTTGAACCCAATAGGAATAACCGGATGTGCTACTAGCCTCCCAAGCCGCTATCTGCGGTGTGTCGTATGGATGATCGGCGAGAATAGCCTCGATGAGGGCTTCCTTGTTCTCGGCACTGGTCTTAATCTCTAAGCGCCACTCTTCGGAGCTCTGAGTGGCCCCCTCCCAAGAGTATACGGAGGTGATTAGGTCTCTCTGAACGCAAGCAGCGAGGCCGTTTTCGACCAACGCCGCGGACCAAGCGCCGACAATCGCCTCAATCCAGTCTCCTGGAAGGGTGGTCTGGACAACCCAAATGACCTGATTCATGGTACTGCGAAGGGGTTGAGACGAATCAACTCGATGGCATAGTTTGAATGTATGAGGTCCCTGAGCCTAGGTACGGTGAGGTCATGCAGGAGTGGACTCTGCCAATCGACACGGGTGAAATCCCAGAAAGCGGCACTCACTTCGACGTAATCGTTGTCGGTGGAGGGCCGGCGGGTGCTGCGGCTGCCTCATACAACGCGTTGAACGGTTGCAAGGTCCTGCTCATCGAGAAAGAGGTCTGGCCACGAGACAAGGCGTGTGGTGATGCGGTCGGTGGTAAATCGCTCTCTCACGTAGAAGAGTTGGGTGTGAAGAAGATGGTTGAGGCTACCCCTCATTTCCGTGTCGACTCGATCGTCTTCGGTAGCGCCAACGGATCTGAGGTCCGAGTCATGCTGCCGGAGGAGGCTTACGAGAAGATGCAATCCGGCTACGCTCTGCCGAGGGTGCAATTCGACTACATGATGTTCAAGCGAGCTAATGAGTTAGTGCTGGAGGGTGGTGGCTCGGTGGTTCAGGGATTCGCGGTAACAGAGGTCCTGCATGAAGGGGGAGGCGAGGAAGCGAGGGTTGTCGGGGTGACTGGAAAGTTCGGCGGGAAGCGCTCGGAGGGTCCTGATTACTCGTTCAACGCGCCTCTGACGGTCGGAGCGGGTGGCTACAACTGCCCCGTAGCCACCATGGTGAGCGAGGGGGTACACGGTGAGCCTTTCATGGATAATGAGCACTTCTGCGGCGCCTACCGTGAGTATTGGGAGAACGTCGAGGGATTCTCCGGATCAAGTGGCCCGATCGAGATACACTTCATCGAAGGCGTGATTCCAGGATACTTCTGGCTCTTCCCGGTGAGCGAGGGTGTGGTCAATGTCGGGATCGGGATGGTCATAGCCGAGCAACGAAAGCAGAAGGGGATACGAAAGTCATTCAAGAAGATGCAGAAGTTCGTGACCGAGGAGCATCCCCGATTCAAGAAACGTTTCGCAAACGCCACCCTTGTTCCAGGCTCGGGGAAGGGTTCGCTGTTGCCCTTCGGTTCGCCGCGCAAGAACCCCTCCTCCTTCCAGCCGAGACGCGTTGCCATGGCCGGTGCGATGTGCATTGGTGATGCAGCAAGCCTCGTGGACCCATTCAGCGGAGAGGGGATAGGGAACGCATTGATGAGCGCGAAGATGACGTCGAAGTTCTTCGACCGTCAGACGCACTCAGACGGCTTCCCAGAAGAGTCCGCAGTCGAGTACATGACAGAACTTTGGGGTTCCTTGGGTGGAGAATTGACCAACTCTTACAAACTGCAGAAGTTAGTCAAGAAGAAGCGTCTGATGAACTGGTTCGTCAAAAGGGCCGCCAAGAAGGAAGCGATTAGGGAGATGATGAGTGAGATGATCGCCAGCAAAGAGGAGCAGACGGTGCTCTGGAGCCCTTGGTTCCTCGTCAAAACCCTGCTCCTGCCATGAGGTGATTGGATGGCCGAACTGGATGCTTCACTCGAAGGAATCGAGGTGGTGTTCCTCGACCTCGATGGAACGCTCTACCTCGGCAACCAGCTGGTCGAAGGAGCCTTGGATTTCCTCTCAAGACTGGAGGAGACTGGCATCCGGAGGTTCTTCCTCTCCAACAACTCGAGTCGTTCTGTCGCCCAGTACGTCGAGAAGCTACAGGGAATGGGGGTCCCAGCGACATCGGATGACGTTCTGCTCTCCACACACGACTTGCTCTCGTGGCTCAGCGAGAACGGCGTTTCGCAGACCTATCTGGTCGGGACAACCGGAATGCAGGAGATGCTTGAGGACGCGGGTGTCTCAACCGATTCTACAGAACCGCAGTACGTCGTACTGGGATACGATACCGAGATCACCTACGAGAAGCTCAGCACGGCTTCCGTTCACCTCCACAGAGGTGTCCCGATGGTCGCAAGCCATCCGGACACGGTCTGTCCTTCACCTGATGGCGGTCTGCCAGATACGGGGGCTTACATGGAGCTCTTCGAAGCGGCCACGGGGGTCCGCCCGGAGCATGTGTGTGGAAAGCCGAACGCAGGGATGATCCTGCACAAGGTCGAGTCCCTAGGACTGCGCCCGGAGCAATGCGCGATGATCGGTGATCGGCTCTACACGGACATGGAGATGGCGGACAGAGCTGGGGTCCACGGCGTACTGGTGCTCAGTGGGGAGGCTACAATGGAGGCCTTCGAGGCTGCTCCGCAGGCCCCTTCCTTGGTGGTCGGCTCCGTTGACGAGTTGGCTCGATAGAAGGAGAAACCCTCAATCACGGCAGCCCCTGCCGAATTCGTGAGGAGAGGACTGGTCACAGTAACTGGAGCGAGTGGCTTCATCGGCAGCCACATCGTCGCCAACCTGCTAGCTCGCGGGAGGACAGTAAGAGCGACAGTGCGGGATTCCTCTGACCCAATTAGAGTCGACCATCTGAAGGCGCTTGCGATGGCCGACGGTGGGAGCCTCGAGATAGTCGAGATGGATCTGTTCGATGGGGCTTCGGTGAACGCCGCCATCGCCGGATGCACCGATCTGATACACACCGCAGCCGCAGTGAGGATCAGCGCCAAGGACCCGCAGAGGCAGATTGTCGACCCGAGCGTCATAGGCACCCAGAATGTGGTTGCGGCCATAGATGCCGCGGGAACGGTTGAGAGGTTCGTGCACACTTCGTCCACCGCCGCCATCAGACCGATGAGTTGGAGAGATGGGGAGACGCTGACCACCGAGACTTGGGCTGATGATGCTACGCTCGATGGCAACCCGTACGGACTAGCGAAGGTCGAGGGAGAGCGTGTGGTCAGGAATTGGCACGCTGCATCAGACCCGCAGAGTCGTCCGCGCATGGTGACGATACATCCCAGCGTGGTGTTCGGGCCACCGATGAGCAAGATCCACCTGCGCGGTTCACTCGCTTTCGTGATGGCGCTCGTCCGACGAGAGTTTCCGGTGGTGCTACCAATGCAGGTCAACATAGTCGATGTGAGGGACGTCGCCGAGGCCCATGTCAGGGCATTGACTCGGGGCGAGGATGCCGGTCGCTATCTCACAGTTAGTGGGGACATGCAATTCAAGGACATCTCGCTCGCACTCAGGCAGGCCCACCCTGAACTCAAGACACCCACATTCACCCTACCGTACCCGGCGGCACTGGTGGTCTCGATCTTCCACAAGAGGCTGAGTCTTGCCTGGGCTCGCCAGCACCTCCGGCGGCGGTTATACTGGGATGCGACTCCGGCGGAGAGAGATCTAGGGATGACTTGGAGAGCCCCTCAAGAGGCTCTTCTGGACTCTATGCCAGTAATTCTAGAGAACGATTGGGTATAGGATTGGTTTTCAACGGGGCTACTAACCGAGTGTCGTGACCAGAGTAGCTCACTTGCTCGTGTTGCTGATGCTGAGTTCTACAATCAGCGGTTGCCTGTGGTGGGTGGAGGACGAGGTCGAGGAAGAGGAAACAGGTCCGTTCGATTTCGATCAAGAGGTGCCGATTACCACGTGGTACCACTACCCCGGAACGGTGTCGGAGCCCTGGGCTGTCGACGCCACCGATAGTGCTGCGGTGTCTGCGGCAAACATCACAGCAAACCTAAGTGGGAACAGCACCCCCTACTTCACCAACGCGACCTACTATGGAACCGGGTTCGACACATTCGAGCCGACCATTGGAGTCACCTCCTCGGGAGCCATCTTCTTCACCAGCTGGAACGGGCTAGGTGACGGCACTCACATCATCCGCTCACGTGATCAGGGGCAGACATGGGAGGATGTCGGGCCGTTCGGGACCGTGGACGAGGACTCGGGGCAGACCCCCAACTCCAACGACCCCTACATCTACGTGGACAAGTTCACAGACAGGCTGGTCAAGTTCGACATGCACGCACTCGCTGCTATGTTCGTTGAGTACTCCGACAACGACGGGGACTCATGGAGCATCCCGTACCCCGTCGAGGGGTACTATGTGACCCAAGACCACCAGAGCATCGCCTCGATGCCTCATCCTAATGCGATTTCTGGGGAGGTCGTCTATGTCTATTGCATCAACACGGGCTCTCCCGCTGCCGGGGCCCAGTGCTCGCGCTCGCTCAACGGCGGGCTGTCATGGGACGTGCAGAGGATCGGATATCCGAGCAGCAGCTTCCCACAGTGCTCCGGACTGCACGGCCATGTCGCAGGAGGAATCGACGGGGCCGTCTATCGAGGCAACCCGTCATGCGAGGGTCCGGCGGTATACCGCTCGCTGGACGGTGGCTATTCATGGACTGAACACACAATCACGACCGAGGTCGGGATGCAACAGGGCTGGCACTCTCATGAGGTCGCAACCGCCGTGGACGATGCCGGGAACCTCCATGCTACTTGGATTGGCACCGACATGATGCCATGGTACGCCAACTCAAGGGACCAAGGAGACACTTGGAGCGAACCGATGATGGTCGCGGCCCCGGGGGTCAACGAAACCGGTTTTCCCACAGTGTTCGCCGGTGCGGATGGGCGTGTGGTGGTAGGTTACATAGGTGAGGTTAACGATGTAGAGAGCAATGCCTCGAACAGCGGTTGGTCTGGTTACATGGCGATTATGACTGACGCCTTCGCCGAGCGTCCTCTGATTACCAGTGTGGCCGTGAACCATCCGGATGACCCCTTGGACATCACCTCAGACTGTGGTAACGTCCGCTGCGGCGGCTTCGGCGATTTCATAGATGTTGAAATCGATGATGAGGGAAGGCCTTGGATTGCTCTTTCCCACAACACAGGTGGCTTCGAGGAGGCTGTGATAGGTACCCTGACAGAGGGGCCTGCCCTGTATGGAGAGTTGGCGTACCTGCCCGTGTTACCAGTCGGGGGCAATACAACCCTCAAGATGGGATGACAGGTCGCCGTTCATCTGATGTATGCGTGCCATGACCGCGCATCGTGCGAACCGTAGCTTGGCTTCTCGTCCTCCTAATGCTATCAGCGCCTCTAGGAGGCTGCTTCGGAGAGGAGGAGGTCGAGGAGATAAAGGAGAATGTGTTCGATCTGCTCTGTCCCGATGGGATAGCAAACAACACCTGGTACCACTACTCGAACGCGACTGACGCAACGAAGGTATCCGATGTGTTCAACGGTACTTCGGTGTTGGTGGGGAACAACGCGCCCGCTTGCGCCTCCGGCACTTACTACGGCATCGGGATGACTACTTTCGAGCCAACGGTGGGAGTCACTTCAGCGGACAACCTCTACATGACCAGCTGGGGTAATGGAGACTCTGGTGCGACAGCCATAGTTCGTTGCTCCGGTATGATCGGGATGGCCAATGTAAGCGATTATGTCTGCGAGGACATCTACAGCGTCTTCCTTCCCGTGGCGAACAGCAACGACCCTTACCTCTACGTCGATCCGTGGACTGATCGTGTGATGAAATTCGACATGCACGCTCTTCTCGGAATGACTGTGGAGTGGTCAGATAACGAAGGCGAGAGTTGGGTTGGCCCTTCGGTTGCGACGGGATGGTCGGTGCAGGACCATCAGACCATCGCATCCTCGCCCTATTCGGCACTCCTGCACCCCACCACCTGGGTGTTCTGCGTCAACGGCAACTACCCCTACCCGGTCTGCGCGGCCAGCAATGACGGGGGGTTGTCTTGGGGGCCTGAGCTTCCGGGCGCGCCAAACGGCTGCAACAGCGGAGGGCTCACCGGGCACATGATGGGGTCGGAGAACGGCAACTTCTACCGCGGCAACAGAGGGTGCAACGGGGGCGAGGGCTACTCCATCTACCGCAGCACCAACGGGGGCATCACCTGGACAGAGCACCCGCTGCCCACCGAGACTACGGGGACGGCGGAGACCTGGAACTTCGAGGAGGCACAGGTCTATCCTGATTCCGACGACAACGTACACGCGATGTGGATGGGGTCAGACAACATGCCGTACTACTCCTACTCTACGGACGAAGCAGAGACGTGGAGCGAGCCGATGATGGTCGCCCCGCCGATCGGCCTCAACGGAACTGGGTTCCCGGTGCTGACTGCAGGGGGTCCCGGACAGGTCGCATTGGGCTATCTGGGGGACTCCGGGGGAGACACGTGGAACGGTTACCTCACGGTCATCACCGACGTATTCAGCCCGATGCCGCTGATGACGACGGTACAGGTCAACGCATGGGGCGACCCGCTCGACACCACTGCTGACTGCGGCTTCAACCGGTGTGGTGGATTCGGGGACTTCAACGACATCGTCATCGATCAGTACGGCAGGCCCTGGTTCGGCCTCGCTCACAATGTAGGAGGGGAGATCGGCATCTTCGGGACCATGGCAGTCGGGCCGTCACTGCGCGGTAACGGCACGCTGACCGAGCTACCACCCGGTGGGCCGGGCACCCTCTAGAACGCCTCTGGATAGAGTTCGTACGCCTGATAGGAGAAGCTCACGGCGAAGCCGAGCATGGCTAGCCCGCAGATGACCATCGCGAAGCGGTACTTGCGCGGAGAGACCCAAGACCCCCCGCCTACGAACAGCCACGCGATCGATGCCTTCACCAGTATGATGGTTATCAGGAAGCAGACGGCATAGAGAATAGGTGCCAGTGGTTCCTGCTCCGCCGCGGAGGCCATCAGCGGGCCGCCGATGAGGAACCAGAACATGTACACGTTCGGGTTCAGCAGATTGGTCAGTATTCCTCGCTTGAAAGACCCAGAAGCATCGGTATCTGCATTCTCGGGGTCTGGCGCTTCCAGAGAGAAGCATTCCAACCCCATCTTGATCAGGAACAGCGCGCCGAGCAGCGAGATGGAAAACAGGACGGTCGGTTGTGTGGCCATCCAACCTGCTAGGAACAGACTTGCGATTATCATCGGGCCGTCGGTGAAGATGGGGGCAGCGGCTGTCCACATACCGGCCTTCAGTCCCTTGGAAAGGGACTCTCTGATTACCATAGTCAGTAGCGGGCCTGGCTTGATGCCCTCGATGATCCCGAGCGCAATTCCCGCCGCCGCAAGGCTGGCGATCAGATCCGTCTCCATGCCCTAACGCCTCATGTTGATGGCCAACTTCGCTAGGAGTTTCAGTATCTCCAGATACAGCCAGACGAGGGTGACCATCAGACCGAAGGCCGCTCTCCACTCCAGTTGTTTGGGGGCACCTCTCTCCACTCCCTTCTCGATGAAGTCGAAGTCCGCGACCAAGCAGAGTGCCCCTATCCCTACGACAAACAGGGAGAATAGGATGCCATACGGCCCGGCACCGTGGATATACGGAACATGGTACCAACCAGAGAATGAGCCTATGATAGAAATGAGGTAGATGAGCACGATGGCAACCAACGCCGAAGTGACTGCTATCTGCGTATTGCGATCCCAAGCGATGAGTCCCGCTCTGTAGATGGCTATCATGGCACCGAGTATGAGGAAGGTCAGGAGTGCAGCTAGGATACCAATGCCTGGCATCTCCAAACCGACCTCGAAAACCCATGTAATTCCCCCTAGGACGAGGCCTTCCAAAGCAGCGTATGAGCAAATCAACATCGGATTCAAAGAGCCAGAAAAAATCACTATCAAAGCTACGACAAAACCTCCCAATGCTCCAATTAAAATCAGAGATGATGCCTCTGGCATTGAAAAGGCCGTCATTATGGCGGTGGTCGCGGTAATCAAGAGGAGGACACCTGTCTTCTCGGCAACTCCCTCGATGGACATCAGGTTGGATTCCTCATCCCACCAATTGGCCTCCTCATAGGAGCTCTTATCGAACGTGACGTCGGAAAGCGCAGGGTTCCCTGAACGATACATTGGTCTTACTGGCTGGGTCCACCTTCTCAAGGCTTGGCCCGGCGTATGCTCACACGAAGCCTATCAAGTGCTTGCCAGTGTAGCTGTCAGGGTTCTTTGCAATCTCGTCGGGTGTGCCCTCGGCGACTATCAACCCGCCACACTCTCCCCCTTCCGGGCCAAGATCCACGACCCAGTCAGCGCACTTGATCACATCGAGATGGTGCTCGATGACGATGACCGTGTGGCCGTTGCGCCTGAGTCGGAGCAGCACCTCGATGAGTTGGTGGACATCAGCCAGAGCGAGGCCTGTGGTTGGCTCATCTAGGATGTAGACGGTGTGCTTCCCCGCGGGTCGGTGGAGTTCGGTTGCGAGTTTGACGCGCTGAGCCTCCCCGCCTGAGAGTGTGGTGGCGGGCTGGCCGAGGTGGATGTAGCCCAGACCGACGTCTCTGATTGTCGAGAGGATGCGGAAAATCGAACGTTGGTTGGCGAAGAACTCGCAGGCCTCAGCCACATTCATCTCGAGGACGTCATGGATGTTCTTCCCCCTCCATTCGACCTCGAGGGTCTCGCGGGTGTATCGCTTGCCCTTGCAGACATCACAGACCACCCAGACATCGGCGAGGAAATTCATCTCTAACTTGGTTGAGCCTGCTCCCTTGCAGGCTTCGCACCTACCCCCCCTGACATTGAAGGAAAATTGCCCTGGTTGATAGCCGCGCTCCTTCGCCAGGTTCGTCTTGGTGAAGAGGTCCCGTATTGGGGAGAAGGCGCCGGTGTAGGTGGCCGGATTGGAACGAGGGGTGCGACCAATCGGAGATTGGTTGATTGCGATGGTCTTGTCGATGTGCTCGAAGCCCTCTATTCTATCGTAACTCCCGGGAGTCGTGTCCGCTCCGTGCAACTCGCGCACAAGAGAAGGTGCGATGGTCGAGGACACGAGGGAGGTCTTACCAGACCCCGACACGCCGGTTACAGCCACCATGCATCCCAGAGGGATGCGGACGTCTATGTCTTGCAGGTTGTTCTCTCGAGCGCCCCTGACAATCAGCCAGCGGTCTTCCTCGGGACTCGCCCTGTCTTCAGGCAGAGGTATGCTCTCCCTGCCTGAGAGATACGCCCCCGTAACGCTTTCTTTGCTCGTTAACAACTCGTCCAACACACCGCTAACGACAATGCGACCACCCTCCTTGCCGGCTCCGGGTCCGAGATCGACGAGCCAGTCGGCCTGACGTAATGTGGCCTCGTCATGCTCGACCACCAGCAGGGTGTTGCCGAGAGTGGTGAGCTCTCTGAGGGTTTCGAGCAGCCGGCCGTTGTCCCTCGGGTGAAGACCGATGCTCGGCTCGTCGAGGACGTACATGACCCCGGTGAGGCGGGTTCCTATCTGGGTGGCGAGGCGGATCCTCTGCGATTCGCCACCCGAAAGCGTGTTGGCGCGGCGGTCGAGAGTGAGGTAGTCGAGACCGACGAGAGCAAGGAAACGGAGGCGTGACTCAATCTCCTTGATTATCTCTCTAGAGATGAAGAGCGAGCGTTCGTCGAGACGCTCGGTCTGGTTGACCGTGTCTGTGTCTGGTACGTCGCGATCCAGTTTGTCCCATGTGTCGTCCAGTCCACCGAGGCGCCAGTGCTGAACAACGGCCAGCGCCTCAAGGACGCTGCAGAATGAGATATCTGGCAGTGATACGCCACCGACGGTGACCCTGCTGACTGCCTCATTGAGCTTCTGGCCGTTGCACTCCGGACAGGGTTCATCATTCATGTAGGAAGTGAGGCGGGAGCGGGTCCGATCTGAACTAGTGTCGGTGTAAGTCCTCCTCAACCGGGCGAAAACACCCTCCCATGGCCGGACCATCCTGTAAGAAGAGCCGCTCTTAGAGCGGAACTCGAAGTTGATTGAGGTGCTGCCGGTGCCGTTCAGAAGTATGTCTTGGGCGTCTTCATCCAACTCCGCGAAGGGGGTGTCCGAGGGAATGCCGTAGTGATCACAGGTCTGCGTCATCTGTCTGCGATACCAGCCGGACATCATCGACCGGCGAAATGGTCTGATGCATCCTTCCTCAACCGTGGCCATACGGTCTATCACAAGATCGTGAGAGAAATTCCTCTGCACACCCAGACCCTGGCAGGATGGACAGGCTCCCAGTGGATTGTTGAAAGAGAATACGCGTGGACTCATCTCAGGGAGGAAAGCGCCATGCTCCGGGCATGCGAACTCCTCCGAATAGGCTATGCTCTCGCCTTCCTCGGTCTGGAATCTCTGCTCCTCTGAATCGTCGGACTTACGTGGTTTGGGTGCTTTGAGGCTCTCTACAGCAACCGCTCCGGCCCCGAGTCGAAGACCCGAATCGATAGCTTCGGTCAGTCGTTGTCGGTTTGGGCGGGTCAAGCGCATTCTGTCGATTCTCACATCTATGTCGTGACGGAGATTCTTCTCGAGCTCGGGAGGGTCCTCGAAGTTCACGTCCCTCCCGTTGACTTTTCCCCCAAGGAAGCCTTGCTCGACCAGTGCACGGAACAAGTCGGCGTGGGTGCCCTTCCTATTGCGCACCGCAGGGCTCCAAACTACAACTGCGTGATCCTCGAACCTCCACAGTACATCGTCGACTATCTCCTGAACTGTTCTGCGGGCGACTTCCCTCCCACACTGAGGGCAGTGAGGGAGGCCAACCCTAGCCCAGAGGAGGCGAAGGTAATCCATGATCTCGGTGACAGTGGCTACGGTGGAGCGTGGGTTGTGGCTGCCGTGCTTCTGATCGATGCTGATGGCGGGCGAGAGGCCTTCGATGCTGTCGCAGTCAGGTTTCTTCATCTGAC
>Ga0310342_100000785_pt1 | contig 18690 bp, 9 predicted proteins | sample S15DNA20500_MG_FD_206155 | JGI IMG/M metagenome (GOLD analysis project Ga0310342, IMG submission 206155) | Marine microbial communities from station ALOHA, North Pacific Subtropical Gyre - S1503-DNA-20-500_MG | ecosystem: Environmental > Aquatic > Marine > Oceanic | place: Pacific Ocean: North...
GGATCCCGGGCGAACCGCTCGATGATCGGCATCGAGCTAATAGCCGATGACCTGCACTTCGGAGAGACCGGCGAAGTTGCTGGGAGCCCACAGCGACTTCGCCTTCAGGATCACGTAACGGCCGCGGACCTGGTCGACCGGCAGCTGGATGCTGAAGTCGGGGGTATCATTGGCGCCGGGGGCCCGGGGGATGGTGCCGCTGGCCTCGGGGGTCAGGTCGGTCCGGGAGTTGGAGACGAAGACGTCAATCTCCTTCCATCCGCGGTCCCGCTGTCCACCACCGTTGTAGTTCCAGACACGCACGGCGGTGACGGTCTTCTCGGAACCGAGATCGAGGATGATGGTGCCCGGCTTGGTCAGCGTGTGCCGCCAACCGGTCTTCACGTCCTGGGCATCCCACTTGCCATCGACCACGGCCGCTGCCGAACTGTCTTCGAACTGTCCGACCGACGAGGCCACCTTGACGCCCTTGAGCAGAGCCGGCTCGAACGCTCCAATCAACACGGCCAGCATCCTCGCCGCAGCGGCGGCAGCGGCGTGCTCGTCACCCTTACGGGCAGCCACCTGTGTCAGTCGTTCCGGCAGCTTGCTCAACAGGTCGGCCGTGGCATCATCGATGTTGGCCGGCAGACCCCTCAACGCCACCAGGTCGTCCTGTCCGTGCCGGGACATCGCCGTGAAAGCCGCTCGCAGTGCCGGCTCCAACTCGGGACCGTCAGCGTGCAGAAGCCCCAGCAGCGCCGTCAACGTCTCGGCAGGTGGATCGGGAATATTGGCCAGTGCGGCCAGGACCGTGGCCTTCTGGACCGGAGATTTGGCCTGGAGGAGCAGCGGCAACAGCAACGGCCCGGCGCCGGGATCCTTCAAGCGGCTGATCTCGCGGACCGCATCCGACCAACTCGCCTGCTGGTCGGTCCGTGACAACACGCCGACCATCGCCGGCACCGCCACATCAGGGCGACGCAGCCGCCGGAGCATCTCGAGCGTGTTCTTGACCAGCAACGGCTTCTCCTGGCTGCGGACCGCTTCGAGCAACAACGGAATCGCGGTATCGGGATCCCGCCGCAACTGGTTCTGGGCCGCGCGAACTTCACTCCGCTGCTTGGAAGCCAGCATCTTCATCCACGAACCCAGTCGCCGCCGTGCCGCACGGTGAGTCTCGATCGCGTCCTTGAGCTCCCGCACCGTCTCCCGCTGCTCGATCGTGGGGGCCATCGACAGAACGGCATCCAATGCCGCGGTTGCCTCGTCCAGCTTCCCCGACTCCTGCAACTCCTTCGCCTCGGCCAACCGCTCGGCACGCTTTCGCGATTTCTCCTCGGCCAGCCGTTCCAGCTCGGCTTCACGGGCCGACGTCAACTGTGTCTTCAGCGAGTCGAGTTTACTGGTGCCGGCGGACTTGTCGTCTCCATCCTCGGCCTCGGCCAGCAGTGTCTCGGCCGCCTGCAACTGCTTGTCGGCCTGGTCAAGCCGTGCATGGTCCAGGTGATCGACGGCGGACTTGAGCGGATCGATCCAGGGTCGAGGCGGAGGTGGCTGCGTCCCCTTGGAACCGGACTGCCCCCCGGAGTTGTCGACGCCGACCGCTGCCGGACTCGACTCCGGGTCGGTCGCGGAGTCCGGTGCCGGATCCTCACCGCCACAACCGGACAACACCGACAACAGGCCCAGGACCGCCCAGGCGGCCGGCATCCAGTCACGGACGATCATGGAAGAAAACGACGGCATCGGGAGGACTCGGCTAGTTGTCCTTCTTGGCCCCGCCAAGCGTGACCGAGATCTTGTACTTGGTCTGTAGGTGAGCATGAGCCCGGCTGGCTTCGCCCTTCTTGGGGAATCGCTTGCAGACCTGCTGGAACGTCTTGATCGCCTGTTCCTTCTGGCCGGCCGATTCGCGGGTGTAGCCGATCTGCAGCAGGGCCCACGGTGCCGAACCCGGAGCACCACCGATGATCTGGTTGTAGAGGATCACCGCCTCCTTGTACTGTTTCAACCGGCGATGACACATCGCCATCTCGCTGTAGTTGCTCGGGAAGTTGGTGCACTGACGGAAGAAACCGATCGCTTCCTTGTCCTTCCGCCAGTCACGGTAGGCAGTGGCGATGTTCCAGAGCCACGTCTGGGTGTTCTTGAGGTCGGCCTTGAGCAGTTCCTGGTAAATGGCGATCGACTTGTCGTACTGGCCGACAGCACGGTAGGTCCCGGCGATGGTTGCGTGCCACTGGTTGGGATTCTTCGTATCCAGTGCCACGTTGCGGCGGTAGGCCATCACGCATGGTTCGATCTTCTTCTCTGCGTAATAGGTCTCGGCGATTCCGCTGTTCCCGTTGATCTGGTTCTGGAACCGGCTGTAACAGGCCCGTGCGTCGACGTAGCGGCCCTTGCCCCGGTAAAAGCCGGCGAGTCGTCCGAGCAGGTCGTCGTCGGTGCCAAAGGCCTTCTGAATCTCGGCGTAGGTCGCCTCGAACTTCTTGTCCCGTCCGGAGGACTGGTACAGATCGGCGATCCAGTAGTAGTGCTGACGCGCGACGGCCTTCTGCTGGTCGGTCGCCCGCTCGGACGACACGTGCTGCCGAACCCAGGCCACTCCCCGGTCGGCCAGCCTGATTCCGCGAGCCCGCTGCTTCTGGTCACCGCAGAGTGCCCGGACCGGCGAGTGCAGATGGGCCACGACCTGGCTGGTCAGTGACTGCTCTTTCCAGGTTGTCTCAAGCGCCTTCACCCCCTCGTCGAAGGCGACCGAGTAAAACTGAAAACTGGCGAGGTTCTTCGACGCGTCTCTGCAGATCGAAGCGGTTTCCCGGGTCCGTTTGATGTCGAACGCCAGCGTCTTCCACAGGTCGACACGGGTCTTGGTGTCCTTCTCGGTCGTGGCGATCGCGATCAGGTCATTGATCGAGTAGACAGCCACCACGTGCCCGGGATACGTCGCGATCACCTCCTTGTAGGCCTTCTTGGCCCGGCGGATCTCGCCAATGTTCTTGTAGGTCTGCCCGATGAAATACATCGACGCGGTCGCCTCGGGCGACTCGGGCCAGTAGTCCAGCACCGACTGGAACCCCTCCTTGATGGCGGTGTTGAGCTTCCTGAGCTCACGTTGGCAGAGGCTCCACTTCAACTGCGAGTACGGAGCCGCCTCGCTGTCCTCGTACAACGTCAGATACTTCTCGTACTCGGCCAGGGCGACCTTCCACTTCTTCTCGCCGAAGTACTTCTCGGCGATCTTCAACTGGTATCGCTCGACCTCGCGCAGCTTCTTCCACCGGTCGAGCGACATCTGGTCGAGCCGAGCGGCCGAGGCCGACGGGGTGATGGCAGCGGCCAGCAGGACGAGGGCAACGACCAGCCGTCGGCTGGTTCGGATCGTCACTTGCTCTGCTTGCGTGCTTCGAGCCACTTGGAATACTCCGCGTGAGAGTAATTGATGATGTTGGTTCCCAACTGGAAACAGTACTCGTAGATCTCCGGCTTCACCCCGGCATGTCCGTCGGCCCAGGCGTCGCCGATGTCACCCGGATGATAATAGCACACCCATCGGCCATCGACCTTCCATCCTAACGCCACCTGCCCGCCGTGAGGCGCCACGAAAGGCAGAAACGGAATCTGGTAGGGGATGCGATGAATCACGTCGTCCAGCGGCACCGGAACCGGATCGATGGTGGGCAACACCCGCCGCATCATGGACGTGAACTGGTTGTGGAAGTGACCACTGCCACCGTTGTCGCCGAAGATCATTCCGTGTTTTTCGGTCAGGTAGCTCCGCAGGGCCTTCACCTCGTTCTGCGACAGCGAGATGCTCTTCTGTCCCGTCAGGTAGACCATCGGGGGACTCTTTCCGACGGGGAAGTTGTTCAACTGGGTGACAGTCCGCGACTCGGTCTTGTTGTGGACTTTCTGCTGGGTCCGGACGTTGTACTCGATCAGCATGTTCAGGTCGGCCCCGATGCCGAAGTCCTGATCCCAGTCCCCCCCGGAGTACTCGAGCCGGATGAAGCGGACCTTGCCACGGTTGGTGCCCCCGGCGTACCCGGCCCCCTTGCCCTGACCGTAGCCGACCTTGTAGGCGTGGTGAGTCAATTCGGTCAACTGCAGCTTGATGTCGTCGATCGGGGGGACCTGGAACAGGATCGCCGAGAACGGGTTGACGATGTACTTCCGCTTGATGACCTTCTGGACCTTGACCTGCTGAACGATCTGCTGCTGCTCGCCGCCCCCGGCCGGCATTTCGTAGATCTCGCTGCACCCCCCGATCTGGCCCAGCAGCAGGAAAGTCAGCGCGAATGCGAAGCTGTAGCTGACCAGTGCAGTGACCGACTGGTTCAGCTTGCAGCTGTGCTGTCCGTAGAACCAGGCGTTCTGGTCGAGCGGGTTCCAGCTGTAATCGGCTCCGTCCAGATCGTTCCGCCACCAGCGATCGATCGGATCGCCGGGCGTCCCGCACAGTGAGTCGAAGGTGTCGGAGGCGATCCGGCGGTGGCGGTCCCACCCCCAGAAGCTCCAGGCGACCGGCACGACCAGTAGGCAGCCGATTCCGACCAGCCAGCGTCCGTCATCGAGAGCCCCGAGGTAGTCGGCAACCGGGTAGATCCGCTCTCCGTCACCACCGGGAACTGACCACCTCGCAACTCCGATCAGTTGATCCAGCCAGTAGGGGAAACACAGAAAGTGCAGCGTGGCCCACGGCAGCAAGCCGAGGGCAACCCATCGCAACGGGTGCCTCTGACGGCGTGACCAGAAAACCACCCCCGGGGGAAACAGTATCGCCCACAGGACGAGCTGTCCCAGCCGGCCCCCGAGATCAGCTGCCGGGTCCAGCGGCCCACCGGACGACTTCCTGAGCCGGTCGTAGAACTGTGAGGCCATCTCGACGCCGTAGACGACCCACATCAGCCCGATCAAGAACAGCAACACGGTTCCGGCCCGAGCCAGTTGCGCGGTGGCCACGTGCCAGCCCATCGTGTCGGAGACCAACACCGACATCTGCCAGCCGACGACGAACGCCGCCGAGTAGATCGCCAAGCGTCGGACCGGGTCGGCGTCTCGATGGCGGATCGCCCAGCGGGTCCACGCGACAGCCAGGCCCGTGTTGGCCAGGAACACCAACCACCGCAGCACGCTGGTGACGATCCCGACGGTACCCGGACGGACCCACAACCAGTCGGCGCTGGCCAGTCCCCACAACGCGGCCACCACCGCGGTCACCAGGACCGGGCGTTGGCGGAGTTTCTTCAGACGGACGAGAACCTGGTTCATGGTACGCGGAGACCGAATGATCGGGTTTCCGGGTCAGTCATCGAGTTTCTTGTCGAGCAGCGAATCGAGGTTGGGTTCACCGGTTTTCGCTTCGCCGATCCCCAGGGCCTTGGTCGCAGCTCCCAGGTCGGGCTGTCCGCCGGAAACGGCTGCAGCGGGCGCGGCACTTGGATCGGCAACCGACGTGGCGGCCGCAGCGGCCTGGGTCGCAAGATCGACCGGCGTCTCCGAAGATGCGTTCCCGGCCGCAGCAGGCGGAGCGGCCGCCCGCGGCTGCCCCGGCTCGCCGGCCAGTTCGCCGTAAGCCCACGGACCGATCGTGAAGACAAACAGCAGCAACACTGTCGCGATCGTGGCCGAGATCATCCCCCGCACCAGGTCGCTCTCGGCCATAATCCCCAGCATCTCCTGCGGATTTCGCCCCTTGAGTTCACCGAGAAAGGCTCGAAGTTCCTCCACCGATTTGGTGCCGTCGGACCGCAGCCGCTTGACGTCCTTGAACATTCCGCGGGGTTGCCCCGTTTCGTTTTCAGCCTGGCTCATGATGGTCACATCCGATGGGTCAACAGGTTGATCTGAAAAATGGTCCCGGTGGGCTTCTACTCGCCTCTGTCTTCTTCGACAATGTGGACCAGTTCACCCCCCACGTTGCTGATCGCCTCGATCACCGGCTCGAATCTCAACGCCGTCGCCTCGCGGTGAACCTTCAACAGCACGGTGCGGTCTCCGACGGCGAAATCCCTGAGCAGTTCTTCGATCTTGGATTCGAGGCTGGCTTCACCGATGGGTTGCCCGTTGAGGTAGAGTTTTTCGTCGTTGTCGATCAGGACGCTGACGACCGAGTGTCCGGCGCTCTCGATGTTGGTGGCTTCGGCCGGGGTCCACTGCAGGTGGCTGTCATCCTGGGCCTGGGCCAGGATCACGAAGAAGATCAGCAGGTTGAAGGCGATATCGCCCATCGCCATGCTGGGCACATCGGCACGCGTGGCTCGGCGCTTGATTCTCATAGGTCAGCTACCCGGCGTCTGATTCCAGGCCCCCGTCAGGGCACCTGCACTTCGCGCTCTTCCTCGATCTGCAACGTGATGATCCCGCCGGCGTCCTCGATCTGGGAGGTCACCGTCATCCAGAAGTGGTACGGCACGTCGTCGTCGCTCTTGACGACCACCACCTTGTCCTCGGGCCGCGGCTTGCCGGCCAGCAGGGCCGCCAACCGGGCCTGGAACTGGATCGGCGGCACGGGATCCCCGTTGACCAGGGCCACCTGCCGCTTGACCACAACCTCGATGTTCTTGTCCTTCTGTTCCTTCTGCTCGGTCTCCTCGCTGCGAGGCAGTGTCTGGTGACGACCGCTGTCGGGCTGGACACTGGCGCAGACCAGGAAAAAGACGATCAGGTTGAACGCAATGTCACCGGTCGCGCTCGAGGGCGGCTCGATGAGCAGGTTCGAACTGCGGCGTCGGATCTTCATTCCGGCAACATCCTCGAGTCAGACTGCCGGCTGAGTGCCATTTCCTGGGTGACTGTCTCGATCAGTTCGGTGGCTGATTCCTCGACATCGAGCACGTAGGAATTGATCACACTGGTGAAGTAGTTGAACGCCATGAAGGCCGGAATGCCGACGATCAGCCCGAAACAGGTGGTCAACAGCGCCTGGCTGATTCCCTGCGAGGCCGACTCGACAATGTTCGTCTCGCCCATCTGGTCGACGATGTCCTGGAACGAGGTGATCATGCCGGCGACGGTGCCGAGGAACCCGAGCATCGGGGCGGCACTGGAGACGGTGCCGAGCACCGGGAGGTGACGTTCGAGAGCAGCGACGATGTGGACACCGTAATCGTCCATCGCCTTGACCACCTGCTCCTCGATCCGAGCGGGGTCGTGTCCGAGTTGTTGAAGCATCAGGTACTTGCGGATACCCGCCGAAAGCACCGCCGGAACAGGCCCCTGTTGGTCATTGCAGTAACCCAGAGCGTCCTCGACGCGATCTTCACGCAGCAACTCGAGCACCCGCTCCCGCACATCTCCGCTGTCAGACCGCAGCATCTTCAGGCTGCGATACCGCTCGATGATCACCCCGGCGGCGACGATCCCCATCAACAGGATCGGCAGCATGAACCAGCCACCGTCTATCAACAGACCGGTGGCTCCCGAGTGGATCATGTTGGAGAACCAGCCACCGGACGTGTCCTCCGGAGACGACTCGGTACCCGGCGTTGGCCCCTTGTTCTCGGCTCCGTCGGGCTTCTTCGGCTCGGCCTTCTTCGATTCGGCCTTCTTCGATTCGGCCTTCTTCGACTCGGCCGTCTTCGCCCCCGTCGCCTTCGTCTTCCCCTCGGAGGACTTAGCCGCCGGTTTCGTTCCCTGGGCCACGGTATCGGGCGCCTGCGCCAGGATCATCAACCAAGCCAGGCCGGCCGCAACAAGGAATCTCATCGGCGGATCTTATGTGAGATGGAAGGGACAACAACGGTGGAAGAGGGACCCGTCTCGGAGAGACGGGGGTGCGATGGACCGGCCGACAACCTACTGGTCATTCTCCAGCGACGCCGCCTCGGCTTCGAACTGCTGCAACATTTCCGGCAACGCCAACCGTCCGCGGGCGTACTTGGCCGCATCGCTGGCCGGATAATCCCAGCGACAGTTGTTGTAGCGGCGGAAGGCCATCCGGTTGTCGCTCCCCATCCGGTAACTCTCACCGGCCCAGAACAGCGAGTCGGCACAGAGACCATCGTCGGGGAACCGCTTGGCAAAGCGGTCGAAAGCCTGGCCTGCATCGGCGAACTCCTCGGCCTTGTAATGACACTGGCCGATCCGGAAGGCGATTCGGGCCGAATGCTCGTGCTCGCTGAACTTCTCGAGAAACTTCTCACCGACCTGCGCCGCGATGTCGTAGGTTTCCTTCTTGTAGAAGTGATCGCAGATGCGAATCATCACGTTGGCGATCAGCGGGTTCTTCGGATAGGTCGCCGCCAGCGTGACGTAGCCTTCGAGTGCCTGGTCGAAATCTCCCGACAGTTCGTAGCACTGTGCGAGCTTGTACTGGGCGTCGGGAGCCAGCGAATGATCGGGGTGCTGCTTGACGATCAGTTCGTACGACTCGATCGCCTCGGCCCATTGCTCAAGTTCCTGTGAGAACTGACCGAGCAGGTAGCTGATCCGCGGCACGTACTTGGGATCGGGATAATCCTCCATCACCTCCCGCAGCACCCGCCGCCCGTTCTGCAGGTCGGCGGTCTTCTGTTCGTCCCGCTCGAGCTTCTTGTGGCTCTTGAACAACTCGAAGTAACTCTCGGCGATATGGAACTTGGTCTCGACCGCCAGGTTCTCGTCGTTGAACGTCTTGCTGAAGGCCGCAACCAGCCCATCGGTGCCGATCACCACGGGGATGTCAACGGACTTCTTGAGCGTCCCGTTCTCGGAACCGGCGACCGGGTCGTTGTACACCAGGTGCAACGTATCACCGAAGTAACACTCGATGACGGGCATCTTGACATCGAGATTCCCGACGACGGGCTTGTCGTTGGCCTTCAGGGCCAGCGACCCCGAGAAGACCCCGCTGTGCACCAACGTCTCCTCCAGTTTCACCGTCTCCTTTTCACCGAATTCGCCGGTGATCTCGACTGTGACCAAATCGCGTTCGTCGGAGGTGTCCTGATCGGCGTCCTCGACCTTCAGGAACAGACGTTCGCCGACGTGCAACCGGGTGACCGGGTCGAGGTAATCGCGATCGGTGACGGCCAGTTTGCCGTTGGAGATCAGTCGGCCGCTGGAATCGAGTTGCTTGGCGACACCGTCCGGACGAGATTGGTCGTTGTAGCTGGCCACGACGCGATCCTGGCCGGTGAGATTGAGCACACGGGTGACCAGGCTGTTGTCCAGGGCCTGGATCTCCTCATCGCCATCCTCCTTGGAAACCATCGGGCCGCCGATCAATCCCCTGGGCATGCCGGCGGTGACAGGCACGACGGCAGGGCTGCTCGAACTGCCCAACTGCAGGATCACCTGTCCGACAAATCGTCCTTCCTCCAGTGCCACGTCGGACCCGGTCCCGCCTGGCGGCAGGTTTCCGTAGGCTCCCGAGATCACGCAGCGGACGTCAACGGTGGCCCCGTCGGTCGTCTTGAGCTTGACGACCAGGCTGCTGCCACTGTCCTTGGCCTGATCGGGGTCGATGACCTCGACGGTCAACGGGGTCTCAAACGCGACCCGGCTGACGTCTCGGTCAGCTGGCCGGTATGAGTACACCGCGCGAGGAGCGGCTTCACTTCCTTCCGGGGGCGGCACCAGCCGGCTCTCGATGATCGTCAACTGGCCCTCGCTGGGCTGGTTGACCAGCACCACCGTTTCGCGAGGCACCGCGTGACCGGGAAAGGTGTTCTGCGAATCGATGTAGCGAACGTAGAGCCGATCGCCGGGCTTGATCACGAAGTCGATCTTCTCACCCGCCTCGGCACCGGTGAATATCTCCTTGGTGAAGATCCCGGAGTACGGCTGGGTCTCGGTCGCGGTGAACTCGACCGCTTCGCCGTCGTTGAGAATGACGTCGAAGGTGATCTCGTCCTGCTTTTCGGTCGCATCGCGATCGTAATCCACGATCTCGATGACCACCTTGTCTCCCGCGTCAACCCGCATCAATCTCTTGCGGATTTCGTTGACCCCGTTGCCGGATCGCACGAGGTCGTAGGTGATCGGAGTGACCGTGCCGTTGTAGTAGGTGGCCGTCAGCTTGCCGGTCAGCAATCGACTGATGGCGTTGTCGCGCTGGGTCAGTTCATCGGTGTAGGTGGCGGTGACCACGTCGCCGCCTGCGATTTCGAGCGTCGAGTTGTTCGACAGGGCCAGCACGTCGGCCTCGGTCGGAATGTACTTCTGGTCGGCCTCCTCGCCGGTCACCTCGACGTTGCTGATCGCCACTGCCACGCCACGGTACTCGAGGATGTCGAAGCGGACATAGCGAAGCTCACGGGGTTCGAACTGCATGGACCACTCGCCGTCGCCGAAATCGGCCAGCACGTCTTCCCGCTGAAGTGCCGGGCGGGCGAACTTCTGGTCGAGATCAAAGTCGGCCTTGCGGAACGGCAGCATCACGACCCCGGCGCTGTTGTGGTCGGCGCGGGCGACGGTCGCCTGCACGCCGGTGGCTCCGGCCGTGGTGGCGGCAAAGATGGTCAACCGGTGAGTGCCCTGTTCGAGCCAGACGTCGACAGTGCGGTTTCCGGGACCGACAGGCAGTTCGAGTCGACCATCGATAGCGATGGCGGTCCGTTGACCGGTCACCGCAATCCGGGCCGCACCCTCACGTTCCTGCACCAGCAGTCCCGACCAGATCGCAGCAAACGGCCGCGCCTGGGCCTTCTTGTCCTCGACATCCTCGGGACGCGACCACTTCAACTCGTCGACCGCCGACGCCTCGAAGGGCTTGGTGTTGCGGCCGAGGCTGACAACCTGGCCCCAGTTGGAGAAACCGGTGTAATTTCCGTTGAAGAGCCTGAGTGCCATCCGGTCGTGGTCCAGGACAACGGCGGCAGGTTGAGGCTTCTTCGTCTTTTTCTTCTTCTCGGCAGCGCCGGCGGCCGCAGCGGCCTCGGGACGCGGAAACACCTCAACGGCGTCCGCCTGGGGCGGGTTGCCGGCAAGGCGGAACCAGAAACGTCCATCGTTGCTGCCGTACAGCACGCCCCGGACGGGCACGTGGTTCTCAGGATCCGGCGACGTCAGCCGGATCCGCGAGACGAGTTTCAGGTCCTTCATGTCGATGGTCAACTGCTTGGGAGTCGCCCCGTCGGGTTCACTCTGCCAGAACGTCTTCGGATCGCGATCGATGGCCATCAGCGGACTGTGCTGGATGGCGGTGTCACTGGCCTGGGCTCCGGCCGGCAGTTCGCCGGTGGCGGCGGTGCCCTCGAAGACACCCGAGTGCGGCGAGGTTTCCTTGAGCTTGACCTGGACCTCATCACCGCTCTCGGCGGTCAACTTGATCACGACCTGATCGAACTCGTCACCGAAGTCCCGGTCCTTGTCCTTGACCTTCAGGTAGATCGGGTTGCCCGGCTTGATCTGGCTGGTCGGTCGCTGTTGCGAAACCCGCAGGTCGGCCTGTTCGCGTTCGCGAGCTTCCCGTTCCAGCCGCTCGCTGAAGGTCTCTTCCTTCGCGTCGATGATCCGGCTGCTCGAAACGTCGAACTGGCCGTCGGCGGCGATGATGATGTCGACGTCCGACAGCGGCACCTTCTTGAATTCCCGCTTGAACTTGTCGGGGTAATCGCAGCGGATCTTGTCCTTGCCGGTGACCTGCAGCTTACGGTCGCCCTTCCGCACCGGCCCCAGCTCGGTCGCCAGGTCGACGCGGAACAGTCCCTTGCCGGCTCCACCGCTGATCAGGAACACCCGCTCGACATCACCACCGGGCTCGGTGGTCACGATCACCGGGATCCGGTTGTGACCACGGCTGATGCCCAGATCGCTGTCCTGGACGACAATCGAGAGCGGCAGGCCGGGCGTGTGCGTTCTCTTGCTGTTGCGGCCCAGTCGGCCGACTGTCCGCAGCAGGTTCAGCTGGTCGATGTAACGTTCCTCGTCCCGGTAGACCTCCGAGAGGCTGTAGAGGGCCTGGTTGGCGAGCGTGATCGAAGGAACCCGATCGAGCACCGCGCGAAAGATGGCGCGGGCCTCGTCACGGTCGCCGCGACGGTGTGACAACACGCCCCGGAGAAATTCGGCCCGGATCACCACGTCGAGTTCGCGGCTGTTGGCGAGCTTCTCGAAGACCAGCTCGGCCTGGTCGTAGACCTTCTGCGCCAGGAATGTCTCGCCGATGCCAAACTCGGCCTCGATCGCCTGCGGCGTCTTGGCATAACGGTTCTTGACGGTGGTGAACTCACTGCGGGCCAGGTCGTACCGTTGCGACTTGGCAAAATTGCGGGCCAACAGCAGCTGGACCTTGGCCTTGGTCTGGTCGTCGAACTGCCTGCTCTCGCTGTGCTTGACCACCCAGCTTCGCAGGATGTCTTCGACCCGATCGTGGTTCTCGTCACCCCCGGCGGCGATGTGCCGCCGGCAGACGAACAGCACCAGGTCGGCCGGCACCTCGTCACGGTGCTGGTCGAACAGTGCCTTGTTGGCGTTGTAGGTCTCCAGAGCCATTTCCGGGTCACCCAGCCGCAGCGACAGCGCGGCCTGCAACAGCGGCGCCAGCGGGCTGTCCTCGTCGATGGTCAATCCGACAGCTCCCACCCGCGAGTAGCTCTGGGCGACCACGTTCCGGCCGCTCTTGCGACGCCCTTCGTCGACGGAGGTGATGTTGGCGAGCATCCCGCTGGCCAGCGAGGCCGCCGCCATGTAATCCTCTCGCGACAATCCGCTCTGCACGTAGGGCATCAGACGATCCCAGTCGGTCGTGCTGTTGCCGACCGTGGTGGTGACGGCCTGGAAGGCCAGCAACCTGGCGGTGGGCGGCAGCGGTGCCGCCATGGGCAGTTCGAGCAAGGCCAGCGATGCGGTGGCACTGGGACGGTGCAGCCGCAGGTCCCGGACGACGGTGTAGACCTGTCGCTTCAATTCGGGAGTGGCCTCCTTGTTGCCCCGGACCGAGTCGACCCAGCCCTGCGCCAGGCCCTCGTCAAAGCCCCAGCCACGGAACGCCCGCGTGTCCTGCCGAGCCCGGCTGGCCCGCACGACCTTCTCCCACTCGACCAGGTTCGGCTTCTCCTGGCGGAAGTGCCAGTTGGCCAGTTGGGCGGCGTAGGCACCGTGATAAACGGATTCGATCTTGAGCAGCTCGCTCAGGTAAGCCGGCTTCTGGGCCTCCTCGAGCGTCTCCAGCACGCGCCCGGCGCAGTAGATGGAATCGTAGTGGTTGGGATTGACCGAAACGTGAGATCGCCAGTACGAGACGGCCAGGTCCAGCAGCATGTACTTCTTGAGCATGTCACCGACCTGGTACGCGTATGTGTAGGCCGGGCCGTGAGCCTTCTCGACCCCGACGATCCAGGCATGGGCCGCGCGGGCGAGATCGGCAGACTTGTTCGTGTCGGCGGCAACCATCAGCCGGCGGAAGATGTCGGTGCTGCTGGAGGTGGCCTGGAGCGACATCAGGTGCCTGGCCGCTTCGCCGGCCGCTTCGGCAGGACCGTAGTCGGTGGCGGCGGCCAGCCAGTCAACCGCAAGCGAAAATTCCTTGGGGAACCGCTTGGCCAACTGACCGTACGCCCCGGTCGACCGCGACCTCTGGTTGCCGGGCGCGTTGTGCCGCAGGTAGTAGGCGTGGCGGGAAAGGAGATTGCGAGCGGTCTCGTTGGAGAGTTGCTTGTAGAGATTGCCGGTCAGCATCGTTTCTCGCGCCGTATCGCCCTTCTTGTTGTTCGATTCACCGGCCACCCAGGTCACCAGCAACGGATCGGCATCGGCGGTCTTCAACAGGGCCTTGGCCGAGGCCGCGCGGTTCTTGGTGTCCTTGTTGCGACGGGCCGAATCGATCCACGAGGCCAGCAGACCGCGGAAACTGGTCATGTGCGGCACCCGCTTGCGAGTCACCAGATACCGAGCCACCTCGGCGTTGAACTCGGCGTCGGAGGTCGCATTGGAGAACAGCCAACTGGCGGCGTTGGTCGCGTAGCTCTCGTTGCTCGGTGACGTCGAAACCAGCTGTCTCAGCGTGGCCCGGGTCTTTTCGACCTGCTTCATTCGGTCGCGGTAAACCTCGAAGGCCAACACGTACCGCAGGTACGCCTTGTCGGCGTTGTCGGGGTTGCGGTTGATCGCATCGACCAGCACCTTCTCGCTGGCGGCGTGGCCACCAGCCGGCTCGTTGCCACGTGTCCTGAGATAGGCCGAAGCGGCACCGTGAGATCTTGCCGAGAGGGGCAACAACTGGGAAAAGATGCGGCTGGCGTTGGGCAGGTCCTTGGCCCGCTCGTACTTGCCGGCCAGCAACCCCAGGCGGTCAAATCGGTCGGCGCGGGCGGGATACTTGCGGAGATAATCGGTGACAATCGGCGCCATCTGGGCCGGCTTGGCGGCCTGGTTGCTGGAGAGCGCGGTGATGGCCAGGAAGTGCGCGTCGCGGCTGTCGCGGACACCACGGGCCTTGATGTAGCTGTCGGTGGCGTTGGCCCACTGCCCCAGCCGTCCGAAATTCTCTCCCATCATCAGGTGCAGTTGGCGTTTGCGTTCGGCAGTTGCCGGCAACCCCTTGGCCAGCAACTTCGCACCCGCCGAGTTGCTCTTGGCCCATTCGTTCCCCCGACGCCACTGGGCAACGGCCTGCCACCCCGCCTCCTCGGCCGAAACCCCCTTGGGCAGGATGGCCAGCAGTTCCTCGGCCAGTCCCGCAGCCCGGCTGTAGACCGCCTTGTTGTTGACCGCGGCGAATTGCTCGACGGCGATCACTCCGTGACGCATCCCGACGGCGGAACGAGAATTGCGGCGGAAGACCGCCTCGTGTGCGTCCCCGGAGACACGGCGATCGGACTGACGATCGAGCACCGCGGCGAGGCGGATCTCGATCCCGGCGGCCGCCGGATCCTTGGGATGCAGTTCCAGCCACTGGCGGGCGCTGGCGACGAAGTCGCTGTGCCGGCTGGCGGCATCGAGGCCGTCGATAAGCTTCAACAGCACGTCGTGGTGACGCTTGTCTGTCGGGTGCGCGGTGACGAACCGCTGGGCGACGCGGATCAGGCCGAACAGCCGCCCGTGCTGGTGATAGAGATCGACCAGCTTGACCATCGCGTCGGCGGCTTCAGCGGAGCTGTCCTTGAACTTCCCGAGCTCGCCTTCCAGACGAATGGCCTCCTGGCTGACCGCATCGATCTGGCCGTCGGCCTTCGCGGCGGGCTTGGCCTCGGGCTTGGCGTCCTGGGCGACCAGCGCCCCGGCCAACCCGGCGGCGATCGTCACCGAGACCACGGCCACCTGGTGCCGTCGGGCCCACTCCCCCACTCGATCGGTCCACCGCGTCTTGCCTGTTTCAGTCATCGTCCTGACCTCGTCGTGATTCGTGCCCGTCGGGCTCGTTGAATTGGTTCGTCTCGTCGCCGTCATCCCCGGCATGCAGCGGCCGGCTTGCAACCGATGCCGTCAGTTCAGCCCCCGGCTCCCGCCCCCTTGGCAGCCCCCTTTGTGGCGTCTCCTTCTCCCGGAGCGGGCGTCGGCTTGGGGCGACTCAGCCGCGAGAGCGCATCGGAAATCTTCTTGGCGTCCGATGCCAGGGGACTCTCGGGGAATTCCTGGATCAGCTGGTCGAACCGGCGACCGGCCTCGGATCGGCGGTTCATCCGGTACAGACAGCGTCCGTAGTTGAACAGGATCACGTCCAGGAACTTGGCATCGGGGTAGTCGCTGAGCACCGTCTCGAATGTGTCAACGGCGCGGGAGAAATCCCGTTGCTGGTAGTAGTGGTTGGCCATCCGCGAGACGGCCTCGCCCACCCGGCCACTGTCGGGAAACTGGTCGAAGACCTTCTTGTATTCCTGGAAGGCCCGGTCGCGAAGCTGCGCGGCGCCGGTTCCGGACGATGCCGTGGCCATCTGCTCGTAGCACTGGGCAATCCCGAACTGGGCCTCGCCCCGCAACTGGCTGGTCTTCATGTTGACCAACCGGTTGTAGATGCCGATGGCCCGTTGCAGGTTGCCCCCCTTGCGGGCAACGTCGGCCAGTTGCAGCAATGCGTCGTCGACAAAACCGCTGTTGGGAAATTCTCGCTGCAACCGCTGGGCCATCGCTGCAGCCAACTCGAGCCGGTCCATCTCGAAGTAGATCTGCCACAACTGGACATAGGTCTCTTCGAGCAGTCGGCCGCCGAGTTTCGTGGCCTCACGGGCCACCTCCTCGCAGACCGCCAGGGCCTGCTTGTACTTGTCGTTGGCGTTGGACTTGAGACCGAATTCCTTGTACCGACTGGCGATGTTGGTCAAAGCCCCGGCCGTCTTCAATTCCGTCTGCAGGCGAAGCTCCTGGTCGGAGATGACCGCGCGGGTGACACGAACGCCGCCCAGGTTCCCCTCGATGCAACGGGCCTCCGACTGCACCTGCTGGATCCCCTCGCCGCTGTTGCGTTCGTCAAGATAGACCAGCCGGACCTTGTCACCGGGCAGGGCCTGCAGCACCTGGTCACCGGCCACGATCTTTTCGGCTTTTCCCAGCGTGACAGTGGTGCGGAAGACACCGGTGTGAATCGAGTTGTCGACCACCGGGGCGGGAGCCGCTGTCTTTTCAGCCGCCTGTTTTTCGGCAGGTTTCTTGTCGGCAGGTTTCTTGTCGGCGGCCTTCTTGTCGGCAGGTTTCTTGTCGGCGGCCTTCTTGTCGACTGGTTTCTTGTCGGCGGCCTTCTTGTCGGCTGGTTTTTTGTCGACCGGTTTCTTGGCAGGGTCGTCACCCGGCTTGGGCACCACCGGCAGTTCATCGTCGAGTCCCTTGACCTTCCGTTGGATCTTCGCCTCAACGAGCTTCACCTTGACCTCGTCGATCTTCTTGAACGGATCGATCTTATCCCTGTCGTCGGCATCCTCGTCCCCGACATCAGCTGCATCCCTGGTCACCGTTTTCTTCACGGCGGCAGCCTTCTTGGTGGTGTCGGTGTCGGTAGCGTTCTTGAGCAACTCGGCCTCGATTTCCTCGTCGGTCTTCCGACGATAGACCTCGACAATCGCCTCGATCACATCCGCTCCATCGGTCAGGTCACGGTCGGGATCGGAGACCTGGAGATTGATGGCCTTGCCGAGCACGGCTCCCTGCAAGGTCTCCTCGAAGGCCCCGTCGGTGATCGCGGCCACGCCGTCCCCGACGACGCTGACCCGACTGAGCACGGGCTGATCGGTCTTCTTGTCGGCGGTGTGGGCATCGGTGTAGGTCACCGTGACGGTGTCGTCGCCCTTGACCTCCAGTCGCCCGTTCCCCTTCCGGGGACGTCCAAGTCGAGTGGGGATGCTGCCGAGGGCAATCCGCACGTTGCGGCCCACCGTGAAGCAGTCGACCGTCTCGCTGTCTCCGCTGGTGACGGCCACGGTCACCTTGATCGGCTCGCCGGTTTCCAGAGCCGACAGGTCGGCGTCGTCGATCCGGACGAAGAACCGCTTGCCGGCCTCCACCTTCGCGACCTGTTCGTCCTCGCTGGTCATGTTCGTCCCGACCTTCTCCAGCGCCGCGATCGCCCGGCTGTAGTGCCCCAGTTGGAAGTGTCCCAGTCCAATGTAGTAGTAGGCCTGGTTGACCTGGGAACTGACGGGGAACTGCTCGATCACGTCCCGCATCACGCCGAAACACTTGCCGAAATTGCGAGCCTGGTAAAAGCAGACACCGATCTTGAGTGTCGCCTCGGCTCGCTGGTCCTCGTCACGGTTGTCTTCCGCGGCGGTCGCCTCGAAGTGGGCCCGAGCCTTGTCGTAGGCCCGATCACGTTCGAGGAAGAAGTTTCCGAGTCGCATATGCGCCTGGAAGCGAACCCGGCTCCGGGGATACCGCTCGATCACGCTCTGCCAGACCTCGACGGCCTTCTTCAGTTCCTGCGCCTCAAGCCGGCCGTCTCCCGCCTCGACCAGTTTCTTGGCCGCACGGTCCTCGATCAGAGAGCCTCTCGGACGGCTCTTCTTCTTTCCCTTGGCCGCGGACTTGGCGGCGTCCTGCGGTGTGGCCTCTCCGACAACCAGGGCCAGCAGAAAACCCAGTGAAACACCGACAGCCAGTAAACGTCGCATGAAAGAGTTCCTTGCGCAACGGTTGCTCGCATTCGGATCGCCCAGGCATTGAGCGACGCGCGAGACGTTCCATTCTCACCTCTCGAAGATGTCGATTCAAACCCAAAGGAAAACTCCGATCTGTAATCGACCGGATCGCGCAAGAACAACGGCCGAGCCACCCGGGACGGGCGACTCGGCCGTTGCCTGATCCGAAATATCTCGACCAACCGCCTAACCGAACAACTCGGAAACCGGTTTGCCGTTGTCAACCAGTTTCATGGGCCGACCTAGCGGAGTCTGGACCTCTCGGTTGGGGTCGATTCCCAGGGCGTGGCAGAAACTGGCGTGGAGATCGGAAACCGGCACCGGACGCTTGTCGGGCTCCATGCCATCCTTGTCCGACGAACCGATCACGGTCCCACCCTTGATGCCGCCACCGGCTATGAAGCCGCTGAAGACGTTGGGCCAGTGATCCCGCCCCGCGTTGGGGTTGATTCGCGGAGTGCGGCCGAACTCGCTGAGCATGATGACCATGGTCTTCTTCAGCATCCCGGTCTTGGCCAGGTCCTCGATCAGGCTGGCCAGTGCCGGATCCATCACGTCCCCGTGATTCTGCATCGCGGGGAAGTTGTTGCTATGGGTGTCGAACCCGCCACGGTTGATCTGGACGAACCGCACGCCGGTCTCGACCAGCCGCTTGGCCAGCAACGCGCCACGACCAAATGCCGTGTCTCCGTAGCGGTCGATCGTGGTCGTGGGAACC
>Ga0310342_100000786_pt1 | contig 18690 bp, 12 predicted proteins | sample S15DNA20500_MG_FD_206155 | JGI IMG/M metagenome (GOLD analysis project Ga0310342, IMG submission 206155) | Marine microbial communities from station ALOHA, North Pacific Subtropical Gyre - S1503-DNA-20-500_MG | ecosystem: Environmental > Aquatic > Marine > Oceanic | place: Pacific Ocean: North...
ACGCTCTGTTTAGAGTAGCACGATCTGCTTGCCCAAGCAATAACCGGGTTGCAATCAAATCCAGTAAGTGCAGTGAAATCAGAACATTTTGGCATTGACATCTTTGGAGAAGGTTTCTTATACTAGCTTCTGAATATATTCAGATCGTCGACTCATTGGCTTAGTACCCCTGCGAGTCAGTAACTCCCCCTAGTAAATGCAAACAATCCGTCATACCTTTCGAGACAAAGTCATACTGATTACAGGAGCAACCGGGTTTGTCGGTCAGCCGCTGGTGGCTAAGATATTAACTCATCTATCCAACATTAAAAAGATTTACCTCCTGATTCGAAGAAAAACTGGTCGAAACGGTTCGACGATCTCAGCTCATGAGCGGTTAGAGTCGAAATTTTTCCCCTCTGATGTATTTAATCATCTGCGACAAGTCCACGGAGAGAACTTTGATTCTTGGATTCGAGGTAAGGTCTTTGCAGTTGAAGGTGATCTCAATCAGGATCGATTGGGCCTTTCTGATAGTGATTATCAGCGTTTGACTGAAGAGGTACAGATCCTTATCAACAGTGCTGCCATTGTTGAGTTCGATTCACCGATTGATGATGCTGTACAGATGAACGTCATTTCGGCACAGCGGGGAGTCGAATTAGCAAAAAGCTGTCCTAATGCGGTGTTTGTTCACATTTCAACGGCTTACTCCTGCGGTAGTACCCCCGGTAAAGTACCTGAAGAACTGCACCTCTCCTATGCTGATATTGCGAAACAGCTAAAGGCGGAAGGGAAAAATGCACCCGCGACAATCGGAGAAGAACTGGACCAGATGTTGTCTGCCGGGGCAGAGATTCGCAGTCGGACTGAATGGTCCAGTCCTGAACTCAAATCGGAACTGGTCGAATCAGGGCTCAATCACGCCAAGTCACGGGGTTGGAATGACATCTACACGTATACCAAGTACCTGGGAGAGCAGATCGTTACCCAAACCTGTGATGGCTTGTCAGTTGCGATCGTTCGTCCCTCAATCATCGAGAGTAGCCTGAAAGAACCTGAACCCGGGTGGCTAGACGGATTGCGGATGGCAGACCCACTGATAATAGGCTACGGTAAAGGGCGGTTACTCGACTTCCCAGCCAAACGAGATATCCTCTTGGATGTGATTCCGGTGGATCTGGTAGTCAACGCAATTATTGCGGCGGCCTCCCAAGCAATAGCATCCCCTTCGGTTCAAGTGTACCATGTTTCTAGTGGAGCCACTAATCCGCTCTTTTTTCAGTTTCTTTATGATACCACTAAAGCCTATTTCCATCAGCATCCGATGGAGGACCGAGATGGCCAATCAATCGTCCCCCATGAATGGAAATTTAGAGATCTAGCTGCTTTTAACCGTTATTTCGCAAGTAAGCAAAACCAAATCGAATCCACCAAACGGTGGTTGAAGATGGCTCCGTTCAAATGGGCCAGCCGGAAAAGTCGGCAACTGTCGGTCGTTCAAAACTCCTTAGAACGGCTACTTTACTATGTCAAGATCTATGGAGCTTACGTTCGACTGAGCTACGAATTTGAAACGAGTAAGACTCAGGTGCTTCATCAATCTCTAACAGCAGAAGAGCAGCAACTATTCAATTTTGATGCTTCCAATTTCGATTGGAAGCACTATTTACAACAAGTTCACATTCCAGGTATTAAGCGTTTTGTGTTGCGGATGGAAGGCAGTTCTCAAATAGAGAAACAAACAGTTGAGACTGGTCCCCCGATCAAGGGCAAAGGTAAACGTAAAAAGGCGATTCCAGAGTCGTTCCAAACTATTCCAGATCTACTCTCTTACCAAACACAAAAGGCTCCCAATCATGTTGCGTTACAGATCAAGCGGAACGATAAATGGATCCGCTATACCTATCAGCAGTTTGACCAACTCTCTAAAAAAATCGCCCAACAACTTTGGAACAGTGGCTACCGTCATGGTGACCGTATCTTACTTTGGGCTGATAACCAACCTGAATGGGGTATCGCTTACTTTGCTTGTGCTCGAATCGGCGTGATCGTAGTACCGGTTGACCGCCAAACCCCAGTCACTGAAGCCTATGCTTTGGCGAAATTTACGGACGCTAAAGCCATCTTTACCACCTCGGATATAGCGGATGGCCTCAACGAAATCGAAAGTAAAGCTATAGAGTACAGCCAACATAACAATAGTTTAGTGGAAATGCTCGAGATCGAAGTCCGTGATATTGGATCTGAATGCCGGTTAGTCGGTACTGAAGAGGATACTGCTTCGCCAGCAAGGTCACCTGAGTCAGCGGCCATTCCTCCAGCCGAGATTAAGCCAGAGACAATAGCCTCGATTATCTTTACCTCTGGTACCGCTTACGATCCGAAAGGCGTTATGCTATCACACCGAAACTTTATCGCCAATGTGCTATCGGTAGCCGAAGCCTTACCTCCCCAACCCGGAGAACGGTTCCTCTCGGTTTTACCGCTTTATCATGCTTTGGAGTTTACCTGTGGTTTCCTGATGTCGATCTATAGCGGTTCAACGGTGACTTACCTCAACTCTATGCGACCAAATGCGATTTTGGACACCATGCGAGAAACAGAGACAACGGTTATGATTGGTGTTCCCCGCTTGTTCAAGCTGATTTACGACAGTTTGATGCGCTACGTAGTGAAGGTCCGACCTGATGTGTCACAGAATCAACTGACAACGGACCAAATTGAACAGATCCACCAAGCATTGGGAAGAAAACTGCGGATCTTGGTTAGTGGAGGATCAGCACTTCCAGATACGGTTTACGACAATTATCTTCAACTCGGTATCACTCTCTACCAAGGCTACGGGTTGACCGAGACAGCTCCTGTCGTTAGTGTCAACCCTTACCAAAAGAGCAGAAGATCTTCTGTTGGGACAGCTTTGAACGATGTCCAGATTGAGATTGATCAACTAAACGCTGATGGAATTGGTGAGGTGATAATTCGATCACCTAGCCTAATGTCTGGATACTTCAATAATCCCAAAGCCACTGAGAAAGTTTTGCTATCCGATACACTCTATAGCGGGGATCTGGGCTACTTCGATAGTGATGGTTATCTATACCTGACAGGGCGCAGTAAAGATGTTATTGTTTCTGGAGCCGGTAAGAACATCTATCCAGGGGAACTAGAAGTTTTGTACGGTGACCACAATAACATCCAAGAGATTTGTATCATCGGCCAGTCAACTGACGACGAGATTGGCGAAGAGGTTCACGCCGTAGTTTTACCGACAAGTCTAGATGCTGAACCCAAAATTAGACAGCACATACGGTCTCGTGCCAACGCTCTCCCTTCCTACCAACGGGTTCATAAAATACATACTTGGCCGATCACCACATTGCATACAGAGTATAACAATCATTCGGCGGAGGAGTTGCCGAAAACCGAAGCGGGGCAAATTGATCGAGAGTTGGTTAAATTAGTTTTGGCGTCACAACTCACCGATCAGGCCAACCCCCGATTTCCCGGATCAAGGGCTGTTCACTACCAAGTTGCAGACAAGCCGAATCGAGAATACTACCCTTCGGTCGAGGCTCCTCAGTTGGGTCAAGATGTAGTAGATTTGGCGCAGTTGTCAGAGCCAGAACGTTTATCGCCTCCCACTGTCTCTGTAGATCCAGGTGTTCCACAAACGCAATTTGATCGAATTGTGGCTGAACTGGCCAGGATCGCTCGCCTCCCGGTCAATCAGATTCAGCCATCAACAGATCTAGATGCAGATTTGGGATTGGACTCCTTAATGAAGATTGAGCTATTGCTGTTGCTGGAAGGTGAATTGGGTCAGCCATTACCAGATGAGTTGGTTGTTGGAATTAAGACCGTAGACGACATTATTCGAGTAACAGAAACGGTTAAACAGTTAAATTCGGAAACAGAAAGTCCTTCCTCTACTCAGCAGTTGGGCGATCAAGCTCCAACTGAGTTTTCTTTTGAGGCCGAAATGCCAGAAACGGTGGATCTCTCGATTGCCAAAATCTTTCGCTTTGGGATGCGTGTGGTTTACGACCAAGTTTTTTCTATTCAGTGCCGTGGATTGGAAAATATCCCCAAGGGGGAAAAATACATCATCGCGGCTAACCATTCAAGCCACCTGGACACAGGGGCGATTATGACTGTTTTGGAGAAAGAATCACAACGGCTTAAAGTTCTCGGCGCTCGAGACTACTTCTTTACCAATCCTTTTAAGTCTTGGTTCTTTGGCCAGTTAATGAACGTACTTCCACTGGATCGGACGGAGAATTTCTTGCAGGGTGTCCGGACTGCGCAGGAAGCACTCGATCAGGGCTATGCTTTGCTAATCTATCCTGAGGGGACACGTTCTATGACCGGCGAACTTCAGGAGTTTCGAGCTGGTTTAGGGCTGCTAGCCTGTGAAGCAAAGGCGCCTATTATCCCAGCCTGCATTAAAGGCACCTATCAAGCATTGCCAAAGGGACAAAATTTTCCTCATCCGAATCAGATTCAGGTGACCTTTGGAAATCAGGTGCAACCGATAATAAACACCAGTAGTAGTGCACACGAGCAGTATAAGGAAATTGCCAATCATGTTCGGGCGGCAATTGTTAAATTGCAAGAAGTAGATGATAAACTAAGATCCGACTGAAGATGGTAGAGACGTCGCACGCAACGCCTCTACTTCTCAATTCTTAATCGTCATGCAAGGATGAGATATGGCTGAACAGAAATTCTTCGCTACGAAAGATGAGACTTGGGGGCACAGATGGGGCTTTCAGGACTCACAATTCATTTTGCATCCGGACCGAACCATCACCCTTTCGGGAAATCGGTACGAACTCTGTGGCGTAGTTATGCCCGATTTTATTCCTTACGTAGAAGAATCACTACAAATCAGATTAGACCCAGACGACATTCTACCCGAAATTGAACGAAAGCCAGTCCAACCGCCTAGATCCAACCCCGCTTTCATCGACGCTGTCGTAGCCACTTTCCCCGAAGATCGTTACACGCTTGATGATACTGAACGACTGCTTCATAGTCACGGGCAAACCACCTCTGAGGAGGTTTATAAAATCCTCTATAATCGAGTCGACAAAACTACTGACATGGTGTTTTACGTCGAATCGGAAGAGGAGGTAACAGAACTAATTCGATTGGCAGAGGAATACGATGTTTGCCTGATTCCTTTTGGTGGTGGAACCAGCGTTAGTAGTGCTTTAAAATTGCCTGATTTAGAAACAAGAATGATTGTGGCTGTGGATATCCGCCGCATGAATAAGATCGAGTGGATCAATGCGGATGACCGTCGAGCCTGCATTCAAGCTGGAATCACCGGCAAGCAGATGGAAGAAGAATTAGCCCAACATGGTTATATGGTTGGCCATGAGCCTGACAGCGTTGAGTTTTCGACCCTGGGGGGTTGGATTGCTACCCAAGCTAGCGGCATGAAGAAAAATCGATATGGAAATATCGAGGATATCATCGAAAATATAACAGTGATCACACCTCGAGGTATATTAGAACAGACAGAACCAACAACCAGGGTTTCGATGGGCATGCGACCTCAAAATCTGCTGTTTGGTAGCGAAGGCAATCTGGGGATTATCACTAAAGCCGTGGTTAGGATTCACCAATTACCGGAGGTGCAGGAATACGCTTCAGCAGTCTTTCCAACCTGGGATCGAGGGGTTGACTTTCTCCATGATCTTTCTCGAACCAACTATGTACCGGCCAGTGTCCGTCTGGTAGACAATATCCAATTCCGCTTCGGGCAGGCATTGAAACCACATCCTGAAGGCCTGAAAAAGGTCATGGCCAGCCTTCAGAAATTTGTCGTTTTGAACTTGAAAGGGTTAGATCCGTATAAAATGTGTGCGGCCACTTTTGTTATGGAAGGTGAAGCCCGGGAGGTAGCTTACCAAAAACAGAACCTATTGCAATTGGCCAAACAGCATCAAGGTATCGCGGCCGGTCCCGAAAACGGCAAGAGGGGCTACATGCTGACCTTTGCCATCGCCTATATCCGTGATTTCTTATCCAATTACCACATTATTGGCGAAACGATGGAGACTTCAGTTCCATGGAGCAAAATCTCCGAAGTTTGCCAGGTTGCGACTGATAAGCTGCTTGAGTTGCACGATAAGCACAATATTCCTGGTAGACCTTACCTCTCTTGTCGTATTCCTCAGATCTATCACACGGGCGTCTGTATCTACTTTATGTTTGGTATGTATATGAAAGGGATTGATCAACCAGAAGATGTCTTTGGGGGTATTGAACATGCTATGCGTCAGGTAATCATGGATCATGGCGGATCGATTTCTCATCATCACGGTGTTGGCAAACTACGAAAAGACTTTTTACCCAAAATACATTCACCGGCTAGTATTGAATTGCTGAAAAAAGTTAAGGCTTTCCACGATCCAAATAACGTTTTCGGTGTCCGAAACAACGTTTTCGCTGAATGAGATACTGACTGTGGACCTAAAGCAGAAAACAATTATCATTACAGGAGCCTCGTCGGGTATTGGTGCAACCTTAGCCCAAAAAGCTGGGCAGCGGGGAGCGAAAGTGGTTCTGGCTGCTAGAACTGAATCTAAGTTGGATGTACTGGCAAAAACGATGTCAGATTCAGGTAGTAAAGCTCTGGCTGTCGTCACCGATATTACAGATCCATCCCAATGTCGTGACCTAGTACGGCAAACAGTTGAAACTTTTGGTGGTGTAGACATCTTAATTCTGAATGCAGGGGTCAGTATGTGGGCTGCGTTTGAGGAGATTGAGGACGTCTCTTTTTTTAAAGACCTAATGGATGTTAATTATATGGGAGCAGTATACTGCGTGCAATCTGCACTCCCTCACTTGAAAAAAAATCGAGGGTTGATTGCTCAGATGTCAACTGCTCAAGCTTTAATGGGTTTCCCTCATCATGCTGGTTATGCCGCATCAAAACATGCTTTGCAAGGATTTCTAACTTCACTGGAAATTGAGATGCAGGAGTCTGTACGATTCTTACACATCTATCTGGGCTGGATTCGAGATACAAATTTGCGGCGAAACGCTTTTAGTCTACAAGGCCAGCCAATGGGAGAACAAAAGCGGTCGCATAACAGTGAGTCTATCGGTTTGGAGGTGTGTACAGACGCCATTTTAGAGGCAATTGCGGTCGGCAAAAGGAAAATTTACTTGCCAGCTAAATTGGGTTTTATTCCTTTCTTAAACGCTGTTTATCCCAGTTTCCTACAACGAAGAGTTTCTAAAGCGGTGCAAACTCAAACATAGCAGTGTTGGATTAGCCTGGATTTGTACTAGCAGAAGCAATACCTAGAGAACGACTACAATTCCACCAAAGAACGTCTTCAGTTGATACTAAAAAAACTGGATGATAAGACTGCCGCTTCGCCGGTTTAAATACCTGTGATCAAGTGAATTTATGTCTGTCAACTCGCTGAACTAAAGGATCACTAAACCAAAGAATAAGCCAGAATGACTGCACCAACCAAAGTTCTGATTATTGAAGACGAAGTCGCTTTTTGGAGTCATTACCAACGTAAGCTCTCACCACTAGGCTTAACTTTCGAAACAGCGGCTTCCCCAATGGAGGCCGCTGAAAAACTAACGATATTTGTTCCCGACATTGTATTGTTGGATCTTTCCTTTGAAGTTCCCAAAGGCCACAATTCAATGCAGGAAACAGAACAAGCAACCAAGGCCGAACATGCATCCATCGTTAACGTCCCTTCGAGTCCTATTCACGACACGACGCTTGTTTGGGAGAACGGGGCATCTGCTTCAGAGGGGCTTACTTTTCTGTCTTATATTCGACGCCAATGTCCGGGGTCCAAAGTGATCGTAGTCACCGGAAATAGCGAGGTGGAGAATGCACTCGAAGCGGTTAGGCGGGGAGCTGCGGATTTCATCGAAAAAGGAAGCGGTTTCTTGGATGCCCTGCTGTTTCGAGTTCAAGCCATCAATGAGCGGTTACAACTGGAGAAACAACTTCGTCATCAGCAAGACTATGCCATTGACCGAATTGGCGGTTATCCTTATGGAACAGGGCAAATTATCGTTGGCACGTCAGAAGCGATGCACCGAGTTTTCCACCAGATCGACCGTTTAGCCAAGATCGAAGAAACGATTTTAGTTAGTGGTGCGACCGGTACTGGCAAAGAGCTAGTTGCCCAGGCGATCCATTATCATAGTCATCGCTCAACTCAACCGTTCTTGCCGCTCAATTGCGCGGCCTTTCCCGAGGACTTAATTGAAGATGAGCTCTTCGGTCATAAACGAGGTGCTTTTAGCGGAGCGACTAGCGATCGTTTGGGTGCTTTTGAAGCTGCTGATGGAGGGACGATTTTCCTGGATGAGATAGGTGAAATGCCGTTGACGATGCAACCCCGTTTATTACGAGTGTTGCAAGAAAAACAGGTCAAACGAATTGGTGAAAATCAAGAAAGGCCGATCAATGTAAGGATTGTTGCTGCAACTAATCGAGATCTCAAACAATCGGTTTCTGGCGGCAATTTTCGGCAAGATTTATACTACCGCTTGAGTTCCCTACCAATTGAACTTCCACCTTTGCGAGAGCGAGAAGGTGATATACGGTTGCTGGTTCAACATTTCACCAACATCTTCTGCCAGCAATACCAGATCGACCGATATTTCACGGCAGAAGCGATGAGTTACTTAACCTCTCAGGTTTGGGATGGCAATGTGCGAGAGTTGAGAGACTCTATCCAACGGAGTATTCTTTTTTCCAATAGTGAACCAATTTCCATCGGGGATATAGAGCCAGAATCATCAATGGCTGGTAAGAGACGGAATATAGATAATACTACCTCTGGTTCAGGTAAGAGCTCATCTCAGATTAAGGGGGATCTAAGTGAACTGAATGACCTCTTGCAGATTAAGTCTTATGCTGAAGCTCGGCGTGCGTTTGAAGATTGGTACGTTAGGAAGGTCTACGAGTCCACTGACGGGAATCAATCTCAGACGGCTCGCTTACTTGATATCGATCGCAATACAGTTCGACGGATTTTAAGTCGTTAGCCAGCAATCGGCAACGGGGTTCTGCCAGATTAGAAGTATTCGCTGAACCATTCTTTCATCCGTTGGGTAATTTGTCCAAACAGGTTATCTCCTGGTTTCATGAACTGTCGGCCGCTTTCTGTTGACTGACGAACCACGGATCCGTACATCACCAACCCAACACCAGTGGCGTAGATTGGACTATTGACACGGTCGCTCAGACCTTTTAGCGGCCTTGGGTAGCCAATTCGGACAGGATATGGCAATCGGTCCTGTACCAATTCCAGTAAACCGCTAACTAAGGAGGTCCCACCCGTTAAAACCAACCCGGCCGGGGTTGAAGTCCCATAAGATGCAATTTCGTTGTGAATAAGGTCAATTGTCTCTTCCATGCGACATTGGATAATCTCCGCTAAATGTTGCCGCGGAATTAGACGGGGGCGTTGAAATCCTCCCACTGTTGGTGGTTGGATTTTTTCATGCGCCTCGATCAGTTCGACCAGCGCACACCCACGACGATGTTTCAGAATCTCAGCATCGTATGGCGTCATCTTTAACAATTGGGCGATGTCGTTAGTGACATGATCCCCACCAACTGCAATAACCTTGGTATGACGGAGGGCGTCATCTTTGTAGATCACAATGTCGGTGGTGCCACCACCCATGTCAGCTAGTGTTACACCCACCGCTCGTTCATCCGATGTCAAAATTGAGTCGGCTGAAGCAATCGGCTCCAAGACAATATCTTCTACCGATAGACCTGCATTATTAATACTCTTAAGCAGATTTTGTACTGATGCCACTGCTCCTGTAATAATATGGACATAAGCTTCGAGCCGAATACCTGACATGCCAACGGGATGTTTAATCCCATCTTGATCATCCACGACAAAGTCTTGTGAAATCACATGTAGCACCTCTCGATCAACAGGGGTTGCGGTAGCTTTTGCAGTGTTAATAGCACGGTCAACATCAGTTTGTATAATCTGATGGCCTTCTCCAGACACGGCTACTACTCCATGCGATGTCTGCCCCAGAATGTGTCCACCGGCAATACCAGCATAAACCGATCCAACCTGAACACCGGCCATCATTTCGGCCACCTTAACGGACTCCCGGATCGAGGCAGTTGTCTTTTCAATGTCTACTACTACCCCTTTCCGGAGGCCTTCGGATGGGGCTGTACCAACACCGACAATCTCGATTTTCTCTGGATCTGATTGCCACGTATTCCCAATGATCGTGGCAATTTTACTCGTACCGATATCTAAACCAACAACGATATCACCGCTGGCCATTTTCCTTATCTCCCCAATACATAACGTTTTCGAATCTAAAATCTAAGTACTCGCCAACCAACGGTTGGGTACCAACTTTCAGTTGTTTTCGTTCGGAGGTGCGAGAGAATCTGTATTTTTCTGAGGCCATTGACCTCAGAAAAATCCCGACATTCTGAAGTCCACCTTTGATTAGATCGGCAGATAGCCATATCTTTGGCAAATTATCACAGTATAGGACAACTGAATCGCCGTGGTGGGACAGTCGAGTGGCAAAAGTCTCGATTGTTCTCAATTTGGTTAAGAGTTCTGGTCTCTTTTCTTTAATGAGCTCGATTACTAGCCTACATAACAAAAAGTCGCTGAGCCGGCGACTATCAATCTGTGTTCCAACCTGCTGAGCCCGCATGTCTGGATTGAGGTTACCATGTTCCGCTAAAATAAAATGATGTATGGTATCTGTAGACTCGAAGCCTTCTGCTAGCCGCCTAGCCTCGAAGGCCTCAAGCCCTTTAATGGTATCCGCGTATTCTAACACAAACCCCTCAACGTCAACTAGGATGAATTGTTCATTCAAACGCGATTGATCCTGAACAATGGCAAAGGGTTTTCGTTCAGTAACCTCAATGTTCAAGGATCGAGCAAAGTTGTGTTTTGCAATCTGAACACCCTTGACATAACTCAAGTTTCTCCGGATTTGCTGTTTCAAGTCCCCTAACGAAATTTGAAGCATTAAATCTTGGCCCGGATTGAGTCCAGAAGCATAGAAAATTTCTGCTTCAGAATACCTCTCACCACCCGAAATAGAGACGTGTTGCAAATCAAAGTAATCTACCGCCAATCGACCTAATGTCAGTAAACTGAATAGACCAATGCAGATTTGTATTAGCAGTTTTGACACTGATAGTTGCGACAATCGGTTAGAACCAGGTCTATAATCTGCAACAGTTGCCTTAAAGATGCGGTGGTTAGCAACCGTATTAGTTTGCATCTTTAAGGTATTTTAGTAATTTCCATCCCACTTGCCAAATATCGCCGGCACCAGCAGTAATGACAATATCATTGGGTTGAAGTAGGTCTACAATCTGTTCGACTACCAGATGGGACATATAGATGACGTTTGGATGTCCTTGAGCGCGAATCGAATCAGCCAGCATTTTGCCGGAAACGCCGTTCAACGGTGTTTCCTCAGCCGCATAAATGGGAGTCAGCAGCAGGAGATCTGTATCTGAAAAAGAGACAGCAAACTCGTCGGCTAACGATTGAACCCGTTGGTAACGATGTGGTTGGACAATTCCAACTACCCGCCGGTTGTAGCCGGTTTTAGCGGCTCGGAAAACAGCACGTAATTTGGCCGGATTATGCGCGTAATCATCGACAACCATTATTCCCTTCACTTCGCCCAAAATCTCGAACCGACGATGAATGCCCTGAAAGTTTGCTAATGCCTCTTGAATTTGCTGAAAAGAGAGTAGCGTTGGATAGTCTCGCCCAAAAGCCGAGGATATGGTTAGACCTACGGTAATAGCTGCCAGTGCATTTGAAACGTTGTGTAGTCCTGGCATATTAAGCTCGATCTGTCCCAACGAGTTTCCGTTCTGAGAAACACGAAAAGAACTCCGAGTGTTTTCAAATCGGATTTGATCAGCCTTAATCTCAGCCTCTGTCTCTACACCGTAGGTGACATAGCGCTTATGTACCTGCGGTAAAATCTGTCGGATATTCTCTTGATCCAAACATAATACCACCGAACCATAAAATGACACTTTGTTAATGAAGTTAAGAAACGCGCTACGGATTTCGGCGAGATCGTGATAATAGTCCAGGTGATCTACGTCAATTGAAGTCACAACCGCTAAGCCGGGCGTGTAATGTTTAAACGAACCATAAGCTTCATCCGCCTCAACCACTATTAAGTCACTCTGGCCGATCCGAGCGTGGCTACCAATGCCGATCAATTTCCCCCCAACAACCACCGTTGGATCCAGTCGTTCTAGCACGGCTGCGGTCATAGCGGTAGTGGTTGTTTTGCCATGCGTACCGCTGATGGCAATACTGTAATATGACCGCATAATTTCGGCCAGCATTTCAGCCCCCCTGATAACGGGGATTTTCCTTGCAACTGCAAGTTGAACTTCAGGGTTATCATTCGGTACCGCGGGTGAAGTCACAACAACATCTGCGGTACCAACTTGCTCAGCCAAATGACCTTGGAAAATTATCAGTCCCAGCTCTATCAGCCGTTGTGTCGATTCGTTCCGTCGTTGGTCAGAGCCTGTGATCTGGAATCCGTGATGGGCTAAAATCTCAGCAATTCCGCTCAGCCCTGCGCCACCAATACCGACGAAGTGAATATGTTGAGTTCGGCCTAACAGGTGAAGTTCAGATTGTTTCAAGATGGTTTTCAACCCGGTTATTTTTTGAATTAGAAATCTCTCAACTTGTTAGCCCCTAGTCAGAAGCTAATCTGACGCCGGCAAGTAACTGGGGACTGACTTTCCAGACCAGACGAAAGATGGAGTTACTTAGGTTCTTAGAAGTGTCCCCCGGAGTCCTGTTCACGACATGTCGTATGTTTGGAACGAAGGGACAGCGACTTCAAAATAGAACAAGCAATTTCTTGGCTGGAATTGGGTTGCCCCAGACTACGACTACTCATCGCCATCTGAGATAATTGACCATCGTCGGTAAGCAGATCTATTACCAGGTCTGCTAGATCGGCAGCAGTAGTTCGGTCTTGCGGACAGATTGCGGCAGCTCCAGCGCGAGCTAACGCCTCAGCGTTATGATATTGATGGTTATCCGCAGAATTACGTGGAATCAAAATAGCTGGAATACCACAAGCCGTTATTTCGGAGATGGTCGATCCACCCGATCGGCAGATCATCAAGTCTGTCAGGGCATAAATCTCCTCTACGTGATCAAAATAGGGCTCAACTAACGACAGTAAATCTGTCTTTTGACCGTAAAAGTGGCGGATCTGGTCAGACTTATGTTTGCCCGTTTGATGAATGATCTGAAAACGACGTTCATCCGGGGTGGATGAGATCTGGTCAATCATCCCCAGGACTAATTGGTTGATAGCTGTTGCACCTTGACTCCCCCCCATGACAAAAATCGTTTTTAAGTCGGGTGATAGCCCATATTTTTGAAAAAGTTCGGGAGTCCCTGGTAATTGTTGACCGATTTCGGGACGGATTGGATTGCCCGTCACTTTACCAACTTCTGGTGGAAAATAAGAATTGGCTGCCGGTAACGCCAGATAAGCCTCTCGTACCCAGGTGGCTAAAATACGGTTGGTCAAGCCGGGGACTGCGTTTTGCTCTTGTAAGACGGTCGGAATCCGGTTTAGAAGAGCCGCACAGAGAACCGGCCCAGAGACATAACCACCAGTTCCGACCACGACCAATGGTTTAATTTGCTGTAACAGTTGAATCGCTTGAATTAGGCCGGCAATGACTTTAAGCATGACGGGAATCCACTGCAAAGTCAGCCGTCTTGGAAAGCCAGCTACAGAAATTGGGAAGAACTGGAATCCGTATTGCGGCACAATTTGAGACTCCAATCGGTCTCGAGCGCCAATAAAGGCGATCCGGAGTTCGGGGTCAATCTTCTGTAGCGCATTAGCAATGCTGATAGCTGGATAAATATGTCCTCCAGTTCCACCACCCGAAATAATGATCTGGATTTTAGAAGGTGACATATTTAGTGAGTATAGCCTGTTCTATCGAATAATCCCGTTTGACGGAAACGAGAAATGTTAAGTAGAATACCAATACTGATTAGACTCATCAGTAATGACGATCCACCATAGCTAATAAACGGTAAAGTGATCCCTTTCGTTGGAAGTGCACCGAGTGCCACACCAATATTGATAAAAGCCTGTAGCCCAATTTGAGCTGTGATTCCGAAGGCGACCAAACTGGCAAACTTGGTCTCACCAACAACATTGGTGGATTGGGTGGGGGCCGATTCTTTGTGTTCACCCTGCGAGCTACTGACTTGAAGAACAATCTGGATCCCACGCCAGACTAGCAGTATGTAGAGGAAGACCAACCCCATTGCACCAAACAGCCCTAATTCTTCGGCCACGACAGCGAAAACAAAGTCGGTATCAGCATGTGGCAATCGACCTAATTTGTGAACACTATTACCGATGCCAGTACCGAATAATCCACCAGAGGCGATGGCATTTAGCGACTGTTCAACCTGATAATGAGTATCGAAAGGCGATTTCAAAGACCGAAGATAATCGGTGATCCGCTGCATTTTGTAGGTGTCATCTTGAACCCAACCATAAATCAAGACCCCAGCACTACCCATGACTAACAAAATTTGCGTCAACCTAGCACCACCGATAAAAAGTAGTCCGAGTACGACGGCACTGATCAGAACCGCTGAACCAAAGTCAGGCTGAATATACAATAGAGTGAAGACGATAGCTAATACTAGGATAGATGGGAAAACACCTCGCCTCAAACTGTGGATATGTTGACGTTTAGCAACTAAAAAACGAGCCGTATAGATAACTAGCCCTAGCTTTGCTAGTTCAGCTGGCTGGAAATGAACGCCTGAAATTTGAATCCAGCGGTAGAATTTCCGTTCAGCAGAACCCACCCGGTAACCGAGTGGTGTAAAAACCAGTATGAGGGCAATAATTGTGCCGATTAACAGATGGTAAGCGTATTTTTGGTAAATTTGGAACGGGATCAGTGAGACAACCCACATGCCGGCGCCACCTAAAAGGCAGGCAAACACTTGCCAATAAAATCGAGACAGGTTTCCGTTACTGTAAACCATCACCAGCCCAAAAGCTGTCAGACAAACGGCGATGAAAAGTAATTGATGGTCAATACTATTGTTAATCTTAACAGTAGGGATTATATTGTTCGGTGCCTCCCGGTTTCCGCCTTCTCGGAGACGGTCGAGGGTCAGGTTGGTTGGGCTAGGGAATTTGGAATCCTTGCTTCTCATCACTGTACTCTAGGTCTTGCTAACGAAGCAACCCCCTTCCTTCGCACCTTTGATTAAGATCACGCCAACTGAACTTTTGGTGTAATGCAACGTTTCTACTTCCGCTGAGTCGAAGGCAAGCTTTGACTCCCTATGCCGGATTCTTCATTTCTAATGTTTATCTGAGGAACAGATTTATTCCTCTAGTTGGGCGATAGCTTGTTGGAAAGCGAAGGCACGATCTTTGTAGTCAGTAAACATGTCGTAACTAGCGTTGGCCGGTGACAGCAAAACAGTATCACCTGAAACCGCAGTTTGGAAAGCCTGCTTAACAGCCAATTCCATTGTTGGCGTGTTCAAAGTAACGACACAGTCTGAAAGTGCGTTTCGGATTGTTTGTGTCTGTTGCCCCAATAAAATTAGGACTTTGACACGAGACTTGACCAATTCAATGAGTGGGGTATAATCGTTGCCTTTGTCGTATCCTCCCATGATCAGCAAGATCTGTCTACCGGTGGTTGGAACAGATCTTAACGCTGCCCGAGTAGCGGCAACATTGGTAGCCTTAGAATCGTCGATGAAGTCGATTCCGTTGATCTGCTGAACTAACTCGAAAGCGTGTCGGAGTGGGACATGATCTGTCGCTTCAAAATTGTAGAGTGCTTGACGAATCTTCAGAACAGGTATCCGACAGATCTGACCAATAGCGACGGCCGACAGAATATTATCTAAGTTATGATTACCAGCTAAAGAGATTAGCTCTCGGTCACAGACATAGGATTGCTTTCTCGGTCCCACGTCAGACGACTGCTTGGCGGCATAGTTCGGAGCATAAATCTGTCCATTTTGTCTGTAAACCATAGCCTTGTCGACTATGGTTTGAGAAAAAAAAACAGGTTGTACAAAAGTTCCCACTTGGTTCAAGTCAGCGAGACCAGCGGTGTATGGATCGTCAGCATTGAGGACAATCCAGTCATCGGCGGTTTGATTGGCATAGACCTTCTGTTTGGCCTGTTGATAAGCTTTCAGGGTTCGGTGACGATCTAGATGGTCCGGCGATAAATTTAGAATGGCACTGATGGCTGGATGAAAACTAACAGTGGTCTCCAGCTGGAAACTGCTAACTTCAGCTACCACAATATCTTCAGCAGTTAATTCCAGCACAACATTAGAGAATGGCTCCCCAATATTACCGGCCACGCAAACTCGACGAAAGTTGCTCTGTTTTAAGATCTCACCTGTCAGAAGGGCAGTAGTGGTTTTGCCTTTGGTACCGGTAATTGCGATGATCGGAGCCAGACAGACAGAACTGGCAACCTCAAGTTCACTCACTATTGGAATTCCCTGTTGTTTGGCTTCGGACAAGATCGGGACCTGGTCAACGGGAACGCCGGGAGAAACGACAATTAGATCAGCCTTCTCAATACAGCGATAGTTATGTTGGCCCAAAACATAATCGATCGGATATTGGGGCGGCATCGACGTGTCAGTAAGATCGTCAACGGCAGATCGTAGTTGGTCTATAGGTCGAATATCGGTACAGAGAACAGCTGCTCCTAATTGAGATAGCATCGCAGCTGCTGCTGTTCCACTCCGACTGAGGCCAAAAACAGTAATGCGTTGGCCTGAAAAATTTGGACGTCGGATCTGTCTTGATAGGCCGGTAACTTTCATCAGACCGGTTGAACTGAGTAGATCTACTCAGTTGGATTTAGCCAATTTGTTCCGAGCAAACCTGTGGGGTCATCCCACCGTCTGAATCTTTGTCCAGGTTTGACTGGCCAAAGTCAACCTTTCCCGATTCGTAGGAAGCTTCGACCACGGACCGTACAATTTGGATGGTCAATCGGCCTACATCGCGGACGAAGTCCTGGTGAACGTTGTTCGCAGGTGATAGCTGTCGATAAGGGCCTTTTCGAGAAGGCTGACTTGTAGCTAAGAGTTGCTGGCTAGCGACCTGAAGGGCAGTTGTAACCAGTTCAGATGGCACTGAAATTGGAGCCGCTGTCTCTTGTGACCCATCATCTATCTTTGCTGCAGGAAAGGATTGATCTGTATCCGAGGGGAAATCTTCACCGCTCAGAAAGGCATTTTGTTTGGATTCGATTTCGGCCATCAGTAGTTTTGCTGCTTCCTGCTCAGCCTGCTTTTTCGTGCCAGCAAGGGCGTATGGAGTTTCAAAAGTCTGCTTGGCATATTTAATCTGCACCATCCATTGAGTTTTTCCTTCAGCTGTTGCAATTTCTGCCTGGCTTGTTTCGTAAATCGGGGGGGAAGGATAGCGTCCTAAACAGTATTGTTGCAACAGCCCTTTGTAATTTATCTCTTCCGACATTCTCTCTCCTTTGAAAACTAACTATTAAGGCATTAGGCCTGGTGACATCAGACCTGCCGTTTCTGTCAATCCGTACATCAAGTTCAGGTTTTGTACCACTGCTCCAGCTGCACCCTTTACCAGATTGTCTATAGTGGACATTACGATCACCCGGTTAGTACGCGGGTCCACCTCTAAACCCACATGACAGAAATTGCTGCCCAGTACCGCTTTAGTTTGCGGGTACTCACCAATATCTAGAACTTGGACAAATGGCTCTTCAGCATAGGTACAGCAATAGTGATCGAGGATATCTGCTGTCGTGGTCGATACGGCAAGATTAGCGTAGGTAGTGGTCAGTATCCCACGTGTCATCGGAACGAGGTGAGGAGTGAAATTGACCATTACCGTTTCGCCTGCTATTGCACTCAGTTCTTGCTCAATTTCGGGTGTATGCCGATGTGTGACCAGGCCGTAGGCGGTAGAGTTAGATTCCCGGTTGGGATAGTGTGTTACCTCTTTGGCTTTGCTACCGGCGCCAGAAATTCCTGACTTAGAGTCGATGATGATGCTTTTGTTGTCGATCAAATGCGTTTTGACCAGCGGGGCAAGTGCTAAAATGGAACCGGTCGGATAACAACCGGGATTAGCGACCAATTGCGCAGACGGGATCCGGTCCCTATACTGCTCTGGTATCCCGTAGACAGCCTTAGTCATTCGTTCAGCGTCTGTGTGCTCAACTTGATACCACTCTTCATACACTTCAGCCTCATTCAGGCGGTAGTCAGCACTGAAGTCAACCACCCTTAGATCTTGATCTAGGATTCTCGGCACAAAGTCCATAGCAACCTTATGCGGCACGGCCAGTACTACTACATTTACTCGATCTTTAAGCTTTTCGATTTCGAGTTTCTCAAAGTAGAGATCCACAAAGCCTCGCAAATTGGGCAAGACCCGGTCGACTCTTTGCCCCGTATAAGTTTCGGAGGTGACTAACGTCAGTTCGAAGCCTGCCGGATGTTGTATCAATAGTCGCATCAGTTCACTGCTGGTATAACCCGATGCCCCGACAATTCCTACTCCAACCATCTATTTTTCCTGTTAATCTACGCGGTTAGCGACCTTGCATCTCGTCATGCC
>Ga0310342_100000787_pt1 | contig 18683 bp, 15 predicted proteins | sample S15DNA20500_MG_FD_206155 | JGI IMG/M metagenome (GOLD analysis project Ga0310342, IMG submission 206155) | Marine microbial communities from station ALOHA, North Pacific Subtropical Gyre - S1503-DNA-20-500_MG | ecosystem: Environmental > Aquatic > Marine > Oceanic | place: Pacific Ocean: North...
CCGCCGTACTCAGCACGCGTCGCGCGCTTGCCGCGACGAACGAGTACAAGAAGATCAAGACAGAGAACATCAAGGAAGGTTCCGCCGAGAGGCGTCTCCTTGAGGTCGCCGCGTCGAGGAAACTGCGTGGGGCAATCAGCCGCGTCGTCAGCCTCAGCGGTTACGATCTCGTCGCCGAGACTGGAGCCGTCACCGTTGCGGGCAAGAAGCTCCCAGACATCACCACCGAGGTCATCAAGAACCTCCAGTAGCAACCGGATGCGCCGCGCAGCCGGTCTGGTAGCTATCGCGGCTGTCTGCCTGACCGGGTGCGGCCTCAATCCCGTCCAAGATACGGTCGGCGCGATCTTCCAGAAGCCGGTGTCGATCGCGTCTGCACCGCCCACGCTCGCCCACCTGAAAGACAAGCCCGAGCCATACAACTGGCCGGACTACAAACACGCGGACGGCAAGGTGTCGCGGATTATGTGGCTGGGCCCGGGGTCCGGCGCGATGCTCGAAACCATCCTGGTCCTGGCGCCCGAGTGGCTCGCCGTTGAGCGCACCATCTCCAAGGCACCGGTCGTCATCGACCCCAACGCTGATAGCAAGGCCCCCTGGCCCGCCTGGGCAAAACGCGGCGGCCTCGAGAGCGTCATCCTCCGTGGGTCACTGGAGCAGGTGGAAGCCGCGTGCAGTCTCGTCGAGGCGACGCTGAGCAGTGTCCCACAGATCCTCATAGAGGCCCGCGTGGTCGAGGTCGTCGAATCGGACGAGTTCGGGCTCGGCATCGACTGGTTCATGCTCGACCACGAAGACCATGGTCCACTGGACCCCGCAGCGGGTCCGCTACAGCCGCTGGACCCGAGCAAGACCGTGTTCGATCGCGGACTGCTGGGAGGCGGTGTCCCCCCGCTGCCTGGGATCGTCAGCGCCGGCCTGCTGCCCAACGCGCTCGTGGAGTTGGGCACGATCAAGGACGGCATCCAGATCGACCTGCTGATCTCCGCCCTGTCACAGCTGACCAAGATCGACGTGGTCAACGCGCCCAACGTCGCCGTCCGGGCGGGACACATCGCCACCATCTCCGCGGGTGAGGAGGTCCCCTACTTCACCGTCAACGTCAGCGGCAGCAACCAGACCGTTTCGACCCAGTTCAAGAAGGTCGCGGTGAACCTCAGCGTGCTGCCGACGCTGACGTCCCGCGACCGGCTCAGCATGGCCGTCGACCTGCGAGTCGAGAACGTCACCGGCATCACCACGGTGGACACGGGCGGCGCATCGACCTCCAACCCGATCATCTCTAGTCGGCACGTCACCACCACGATGGACTGCAAGGACGGCGCCACTGTCGTTCTCGGCGGCCTCATCCAAACGCGGGAGATCGCGGTCAACGAGAAGGTCCCCCTGTTAGGGGACATCCCCATCCTGGGATACCTGTTCAAGAGCACTCACAGCCTGGAGGCTCGGAGCAACCTCCTGTTCTTCCTGCGGCCGAAGATCATCAACCCGACCAGCAGCAAGGCCACCGAGATCATCCTGCCTCCGTCAGACGACGAGATCATCGGGCCGGGCGGCGACCAGAGGGTGATCAAGCCCCCCAAGCCCGGCCGGGGTAATGGGGGCGAAGAAGAAGGTTCCCACGAGTAATAGGGAATGAGACGCGTGCCCCTGTCGTCTGAAACCCGGAACATCCCGATGACGCACCCTCGACAAGGCGAACGCGGCACGATCCTGGTCATCACCATGATCTTGATCTTCCTGGTCTCGATCATCGCCATCGATGCGCGCTACATGGCCAGGATCGAGTGGGAAGCGGCCACCAATGCAGACATCGACTTCCTCTTGGAGGTCGCGGTGCGAGGCGGATACCAGATGGCCGAGGCGTACCTCCGCCAGGACCTCGAAGACGGCGCAGAGGTGGACCACCTGTTCGAGGAGTGGGGCTCAGAGCAGGGAATTCAGAAGGAATTCGATCCGAGCGCATACGGGGAACGGGCGTACTACGAGCAAGGCACCCAGGCCCAAGGGGCTGAGGGCCGGGACGCCTTTCCGCATATCCGGATCTTCATCGAAGATGAGGACCGCAAGTACCCACTGCCTCTTCTTCTCAAAGGCAGTGACGCCCTCAAGGAGAGGCGCAAAGGAGGCCTCACGACCCTCCTGAAGACGTTCCGCGAGCGGACGGCTCTGGAGCTCGACGAATCGGAAGCGCGCCGGATCGCGGACGCGATCGTCAAGTTCATATCGCGCGAAGAGGGTGACATGTCCTTCGGGCCGACACCTCGCGCGAACACCAAGTCGGGCACGATCCTGACCCCCGCCGACCTCGCCCTGATCCCGGAGATCGACGAACGCATCATCTACGACCAGGTCGACGAGGAAGGGAACATCGCCAAGGGTCTCATGCACTTCGTCACCGTCTGGAGCGACCTGGCCGTCAACGTGAACACGGCCCCGGAGGCAGTGCTCTGCGCCATGATGCGCGAAGAAGAGATGTCCGTCGGCCGGAACATCTTCATCAAGCGCGACGAGAAGGGCGTCGAACAACGCGACTACCAATTACAGATGCAGGATCAGTTCGGCGAGAACTGGCGCCGCGACCCGGACCGCGCCGCGCGCGAATCCACAGAAGAAGACGAAGACGAGTCTGCGGGTTACTGGGAAGACCTGGAGGCGATCAAGGAAGACGTCAACACGTTCACCGAGAGCATCCTCAACGACCTGCGCCTGTACCTGAAGACGACCTCCAAGACCTTCTGCATTTGGGTCGAGGCAGAGATGAACGGCATCAAGCGTCGCCGTCGCTGGGTGGTCCGACGCGAAGGCGCCCGGATCGTCCCGATCATCTCCGAGGTCGTCTCGTACCCGTTCTTCCGCGCCCTCACGGAAGACGAATACAACCAGCTCTACGGCAAGGAGTGGTAGCGACAGGGCCCCGCGGCCCTAAGGTCCGATCACCCGCCGCCCCGGCCCCGGATCACCGCCAGCGTCCTCGCGCTTGCGCTGCCGACGCGCCGCATACTTCTTCGCCTTGCGCTGCTCTTTCTGCTTGTACGGCGTGAGCCGGGTGGGCGGCCGAGTGCTCCCGACACCGACGTGCTCCGGAGCCGGACTAAGCAGCGCCTCGACTTCCCGCTCGCTCAAGCGGCGAGACTGGCCCTTCTTCAGCCCTTCGGTCGTGAGCGACCCGAGTCGGACCCGCACGACCTTGTCCACAAACAAGCCAGCCCGCGCCCAGACACGCCTCAGCAACCGATGCTGCTGCGCCCCCGGCGAACACATGAGGGTCGAGACCTTCTTGCCCCATCGGCTGACCTTCACCCACATGGGACCGCTGCGTCCATCCGAGAGCCACACCCCCTTACGCACGGTGTCGAGGGCCTCCTGGGTGAGGTGCCCGCGGACCCGAACGTGGTAGAGGTGCCGCAGCGGGTGCTTGTAGCTGAGCACCCGGTTCGCGAACGTCCCGTCGTTGGTGACCAGGATGAGCCCTTCCGAGTCCTCCTCCATCCGTCCGACGGGAAAGAGCCGGCGGTTACCGTAGTCCCGTACGAGGTCGACGACGCTCTTGCGGTCGAACTGATCGCGCGTGGTGCAGACCACGCCCCGAGGTTTGAAGACGAGGTAGTAGGCCGGGCGCTCAACCCGGATGGCCTCGCCGTCGAAGCTGATGGCCTGGGTCTCCGGGTCCACGATCAACCCCATCTTGGTCACGGTCTCGCCGTCGACCCTGACCCGGCCGTCTGCAATGAGCTTCTCGCAATCGCGACGGCTGGCAACGCCAGCGCGAGCGAGGACCTTGTGCAGGCGCTCTCCGCGCCCCCCGTTCTCGTCCATGGAATCACTCCGGTCGAGAAGGCTCCGCCAGCGACACCTTGTCAGGCCGGCGGAAGCGCGACCACCATATCCAGGCCGCGTCCTTCGAATGTGGCCATGCTAACACCACGGGGAATCACACAACTCCTCCCCCTGAGGAGCGCCTGGGGCGCGTCGTTCAGCGCGGCCACCATGCCCTCCCCGCCGACGCAGACACAGGTCAGAAGCTCCGTCACCGGGACCCGCACCTGGCCGTCGACCCTCCAACGCTCCAGCCGGAATTCGGCGGTCCGCAGCAGGATATCGCCGTCCATGCCGGACAACGTCCCCACGCGGGAGACGGGGTCCGGGCGAGCCGATTCCTTGATGACATCGAGCGCCTTGGCGACCTGAAGCTCACGGGGCTTGCCGTCGAGCCCGACGCGACCCCAGTCGAAGACGCGGTAAGTGATATCTGATGGCTGCTGGATCTCGAGCAACACCAGACCGGGACCGATCGCATGGACCGTCCCTGGCGCAATGTCGAACACCTGGCCCGGTTCTACCGCCACCTCCCGCAACAGCCCGCGCACCGCGTCCGAATCCTGCGCACGCAGCGCATCACCGAGCTCCGCCTTGCCAACACCCTCAGCCAGCCCGGCGTAGAGGACCGCACCTGGTTCGGCTTCGAGGATCAGCCAGGCCTCGTGCTTGCCTCGCGGCGCGCCCTCGAGACGTCGCGCGTCTCCGTCATCCGGATGCACTTGCAGCGACAGTGCGTCCGACGTGGCGATCAGCTTGACCAGGAACGGAAAGGGACCGGACGGGGCCTCGTCTCCCCGAAACCACGCGGGATCGCGCTCATAGAGTTGGCGCAGATTCGGGCCGCCCCCCAAGACACCGCTCTCTCCTCCGTCAAGGCAGGAGACCTCCCACGCCTCGCCGAGCTTGGAGTCCGGGCCCATGTCCTTACCCCACCCGGACTGCAGGCGATCACTGCCCCACACGGTCTCCTTGAGGAATGGCTCGGTGATCAGCACGCCGGGCCTCACGACGCAGCCTCCTCAATGAGCGCCTTCGCCTGCTTGGTGGCCGCGACCTCCGCCGCTTGGCCAGCGTCCGCAGCGCCGAGCATGGCCGCGACCTCGCGCACCCGCTCCTTGCCCTTCAGCGGGACGACGTTGGTGCGGGTCCGGCCATCGCGGACCTCTTTGTGGACACAAAAGTGGCGATCCGCGAACGCGGCGACCTGGGGCAAATGGGTCACGACGAGGACCTGGTGGTGCTGGGAGATGGCGGCGATGCGTCTCCCAAAGGGCATGCCCACGCGCCCACCGACCCCCGAGTCGATCTCATCGAAGATCAGCAGAGGGATGCGATGGGCCCCAGCCAGCGCCCCCTTCACGGCCAGCAGAATGCGCGCGAGTTCGCCCCCGGACGCCACCCGCTCGAGAGGTTGCTCCGGCTCTCCTGGGTTCGCGGCGACCAGAATCCCAACCGGGCCTGGGCCGTCTGCCCCGGCCTCCCCAGGGTCCAGGTCCTCCGACCACGTCTCTGGCTCGACGGAGACCCGCACCCGAGCCCGCTCCATCCTCAGCTCAGCCAGCGCCGGCTTGATCGCCGCCTCGAACCTCTCCGCCGCGTCCCGCCGCGCGGCCCAGAGGCGCCGCCCGACCTCCCGCAGAGCCTCCACCAGGCTGGTCTCCTGCTGGCGTAGCGCCTGCTCCGGGTCCCCCCCGCCGTCGTGGCTGGAGACCTCTCCTCGCAGCGCTTCCACACGATCCGAGAGCCCGTCCGGCTCGACGTGATGCCGGCGCGCCAGCCCCCTCAGCAACGCGACCCGGGCCTCCACCCGTTCGAGCGTCTTAGGATCGGCGTCGAGATCGTCCCGCAACGATGCGCACTCCCGGCCGAGGTCCTCCGCCTCGATGCCGAGTGATCTGAGCCGCTCGAACAACACCCGCAAGGGCCCGTCATCCGCGGCGCCGGTCTCATCGAGCCGTCGGCAGAGCCGTGCGCACTCCTCCCCCACAGCGCCATCACGCTCCTGCAGCGCCGCCGCCGCCGCCCCGAGGGTGTCCTGGAGATCGCCCGCCGCCGCGAGGACCTTGAGACGGGCCATGAGCTCCGACTCCTCGCCTGCAATCGGCGCGGCGTCCTCGAGTTCTTTCAGCTGGAACCGGAGGAACTCCAGTCGTTCCGCGTGGCCAGCCGCGTCATCCTGCAAACGCCTCATGTCATCGCGGACCGACATGAGCTGGCCATGTAATTCACCCCAGCGAGTGGCGTCGTCTTCGATGCCCGCAAAGCGGTCGAGCACCGCGCGCTGCTCCGACGGGCGGAGCAGGGAGTGTTTCTGGCCATGCACGTCAACCAAGGCCGCGCCAAGGCGCGCCAGGAGTCGAACGGGAACGAGCGCGCCGTCGAGATACGCGCGGCTGGCTCCGTCCGCGACGACGACGCGCCGCAAGCACACCTCCTCCGCATCAGCGGCCACGAGGTCGGTCACCTCGGACAGATCGACCCCCTGCAGCCGAAACCGCCCCTCAACGACCGCACCCGTGGCGCCTCGTCGCACGAGGCCCTTCTGGGCACGCGCGCCGAGGAGCAGGGTGATGGCGGACAGGATCAACGACTTGCCCTCTCCCGTCTCGCCCGACACCACATTGAGGCCTCGGGAAAAGGACAGCTCGACGCTCTCCAGCAAGGCCAGGTCCTGCACCCGGACCTCCTCCAGCCAAGCCTGTCCTCCCCGGTCCACCGCCATGGTGATCAGGTCACCCGGGTGCCCGGAGCGACCTCTCCATCGACGCCGACCGGGATCACCCGCTCAACGCCGTTGACGGCCAGCATCATCCCCTGGCTCTCGAGCCCGCGCAGCTTCCGCGGTTTCAAGTTCGCCACCACCACGATGGTCCTGCCTATCAGCGCCTCCGGCTCCCAGTCAGCGCGGATGCCGGCGCACAGCTGGCGCGGTGACTCCTCTCCCACGTCGACCTTGAGCACGAGCAACCGATCCGCATCGGGATGGTGCGTGGCCTCGAGCACCTTCCCCGCCTTCAACTCGACCGCGGCGAACTGGTCGAACTCGATGTACTTGGGCTCTTCCTTCGGCGGTTCAGGCGCCTCGGGCGCTTCGGGTTCGTTCTCACTCATGGGAGGAGCGTACCCGCGCAGGCGGACAGCAAAAAGCACGGCTTTCCAGCTCTCCCGCCTGCGGCGGGCCCTCGAGCAGGAAAACCGTGCGAGCGAGTCGTTACCTGGATTCGATAACCGGCCCCGATTTCGGAGCCGGTTTGGACGGGCGGTGCCTGCTCGGAGCCCTCTCCAGCCGAGCACGCCACGCCTTCAAGAGCGCGGCCGACCGCGGGTCCTCCCCCACCACGCGGACGGCTGCCTCTAATCTGCTGACCGCGAGCGTCATCTTTCCCCCACGCACGAGGGCCTTGGCCTCCTCGCGGGCGATCATCGCCCGGACATGCCGGGGCAGCGTGACGCCATCGGCGGCATGAAACGCAGAAGCAGCCGCATCCCAGCGCTTCAGATCACGCAACATGTAGCCCTTCACGATGTTCACCAGAGACGGCTCATCGAGCCGTGGCTTCAGTTGTCGCGCGGACGCGACGTCGATCCACGGCATCCCCTTGACGATCTCCGCCACCTCACCGGTGAGCACCCATCGTGAGTACTCAGGCGCGCCATCGAGGGTCCGGGCGACCTCGGAACCACGCTTGACGAACAGGTGCTGGAAGGGGCGGTCGTAGACCTCCCGAACCCACAGTTCGGCGTCATCGCCCCACGCTTCGAGGCTGATGTAGGTCTCGGCTTCGAACCGTGTGTGGAAGGGATTGTCGATGCGCCCCTCGCCGCGGAGCTGGATGACCAGGCTGACCGAGTGGCCGCGGAGCCCCTCTGGGCGGTCCACAAGCCGGCTCAACTCCATCGTCCTCTCTGACAGAAGGTTCCCCCACCAGCCTCCGCGAGGCTTCTGTTGCCCCACCCCGCCCTTCGGCTGGGCGACGACGGTCATGGCGAGGAGGATGGTGCAAATCAGCGACGACTTCATGGGATGGATCTCCAGCGCTCTTGGTATCGGCGCAGAATGTATCCCGGCTGGAATGATTTCCGCTCGGAAGGCTCAGAGGTCCCCGCGCAGCAGGATGATCACGCTCTCACCAGCGGGACGGCGCTCCACTTCCTGGACCCCTTGTGGCCAATCCGGCACCACGGCGTCCGCAGGCACGCGCAGCATGGCCACCGCTCCGTCCTCGCAGCCTGGCGCCGCCAGTAACCCCGCCAGCAAGGTGTGCACGCGCTCGGCCCTGTCGCGATAGAGCGGGAACGGAGGGTCGAGGAACAGCAGCCCGAAGGGGTGGAGGGCCGCCGGGTCCACGGCGAACGCGTCCCTCACCAGGATCTGAGCGCGCCCCTCGAAACCGAGGCTCGCCACGTTGTGTTCCAACGCCACCACCGCCGGACGTCCGCGCTCGATGAAGGTGGCCCGCTCGGCGCCACGAGAGAGGGCCTCGAAACCGAGGCCCCCGCTACCCGCGAACACATCGACGACGCCCGAGCAAGGGAGCGATGCGCGGAGCACGTTGAACAGGGACTCCTTTTGCCGATCGAGGATCGGCCGGGTCCCGCGCCCCTTTGGGGCCTGCAGCGGCCGACCGCGGTGGGTGCCTGCGATGATGCGCATCCGCCGGATTGTAACGAGACGCGCCCATGACGATTCAACGTCGGGGGGTAAACCGTCGCGGGGCTAGCCCGACGCTGCTAATTTCTCTCCATGCCCCAGCTCTACGTCAACCTCGACCATGTCGCGACGCTGCGTCAGGCCCGCGGGACCACCTACCCGGACGTCACCGAAGCCGCGGTGCTTTCGGAGACATCAGGGCACGTCCATGGCATCACGCTGCACCTGCGCGAGGACCGTCGCCATGTGAACGACGACGACATGCGGCGGGTCAAGGAGCGCATCCAGATTCCGTTCAACTTCGAGATGAGCGTCGCGCCAGACATCGTCCGCGTCTGCCGGGAAGTCGCGCCGGCCCAAGCGACGCTGGTCCCCGAGAAGCGCGAGGAGCTGACCACCGAGGGAGGCCTGGACCTGCTGCGCGGCGCCGAACGTGTCCGCGACGTCACGCGGGAGCTGCAAGGCGACGGCGTCGCCGTGTCCCTGTTCGTGGACCCCGACGAAGACACGATGAAGCGCGCCCGCGACCTCGGCGCGACCCACGTCGAGCTGCACACAGGCCGCTACGCCGACGCCACTGACGACGGCCAGCGGGCGGCCGAACTGGAGCAGCTCCAGCACGCAGCGCGCGTCGCCCAGGACCACGATCTGCTGGTGAACGTCGGCCACGGCCTCACCCACCTGAACGTGGGGCCGGTCGCGGTGATCCCCGGGGTCCTCGACCTCAACATCGGCCACGCGATCGTCGCCCGCTCCGTGTTCCTCGGCCTATCGGGGGCCCTCAGGGAGATGCGCGAGGCGATCGATAGGAACGCCGACGCGGCGCGGCCCGAGTCTTGACCCATTCACGGCTGCGGCGGCCCCCGGATTGCCGAAAAGTACGCCAACGGGCCGACTCCACGGACGTTACTTCCGTAGGACCCGGTCGTCCGTCAGAATGGTCCATGTACCTATGAGCTCCTCCCGCGTACCCAAGGCCCAGCTCCTCGTCATCCTCGAGAATCAGGAGTTCCGCATCTCCATCGAGGGAGCGACGACCTCCATCGGCAGTGACCCGGACTGCAAGCTCTCGCTGACGTCCGATGGGGTCGAGGCCCGCCACTGCATCGTGCAGCGCGGAGAGGACGGATTCGAGGTCTTCGACCTGTTCTCCGATAGCGGCACCTTGGTCAACGGCAAGAAGGTGGAGGCCCATCCGCTCAAGACGGGCGACCAGATCACCATCGGGTCGGTGCGGATCGTCTACATCGAGACAAATGTCGCGCCCGCGCCTCAGGCGGACGTCAAACCTGAGGTGGCGGCGATCCCCCTGGAGGCCGATCCGTGGGAGTCGTGGAAGGACGACCCGTTCTTCCGGTCCGAGAGCCAACGCGAGACCGGCGGCGACTCCCCGCAAGCTATCCTCCCGACGACGACCGACGAGGCGCCGCCCGCGGCGCCGCCAGGGATGCCGCCGGCGGGTCCGGGGCTCGGAGACCGGCTGCGTTCGTGGTTCGAGCGTCGCGCCGGGCAGCGAGTGCTGCGGGAAGAAGAACGCGCGCGGCAGCGTTCCGAGCACGAAGAGACGGATCGGCGACAGGAGGCAGCGGCGGCGGCAGCGTTCGCCGTCCCTGCGTTCGATCAACGGACCATGGAGGAGATCGCGGAGGAGGCGACGCGCTTCCATCCCGCCACGTTCAACGACGTCCTCGTCGAACAGCTACGGGCGACCCCGTACTTCGCCCTGTCCGCCATGATCCACATCTGCCTCGCCATCATCCTCAACTTCCTCACCACGCCAGTGCAGGAGCCACGGGAGACCCCTCCCTTTGAAGCCGGCTTCGAGAATCGTGACGTGCAAACGCCCGATGAGGTCGAGGCGGACAGGCCGACCGAGCCGGACCCTGAAGTCGAAGAGGAGACCGATCCGGTCGACGTCACGGAGCCGCAGGAGGTGATCTTGCCCAATGATCCCCTCGACATGGACCTCCCGGATACGTCGTCGGGCTCCCTCGAAGGCCCGCCCCTGGACACGTTCTCCTCGGGGCTCGCGGGCGGCGGTCTCGGCAACGGCCTGTCAGGGGTCGGCGGGATCAACGGCGGGGGAAAGTCCTTCCGTCGGTACGTCCGCAGCCTGCGCACGTCCGGGCTCGACATCGTGGTCGTCATCGACAGCACGGGTTCGATGGAGAACGTCATCCAGCAGGCGCGAACCCAGATCAGCCGCATGATCACGACCGTGGGTGGACTCGTCCCGAACTTCCGCCTCGGCGTCGTGACCTACCGAGATCGCGGTGACGAGTACCTGACCCGCCAGCTCCCGCTGACGCCCAATTACTACGAGGCCGTCGACTTCCTCGACGGCCTCCAGGCAGACGGTGGCGGGGACATCCCGGAAGCAGTGCTCGACGGGATGAAGAAGGCCGTCCGCGACATGTCGTGGGCAGGCAAGGCGAAGCGCATTGTGGTCCTCGTCGGCGACGCCCAACCCCACGCACGAGACATGGACAGTCTCCGGGGCCTGGCCGCGGATTTCACGCGCAAGAACGGCACCGTCCACACGCTCGCCACGGTGGCCGACAGCTTCGGTAACCGCCGCGCGGACCCCGCGGCGATCCGCACCTTCCGCGCCATCTCCAAGGCCGGCCGCGGAGTCAGCGCCACGCTGGAAGACAGCGGGGCCGTCGTCCGCCAGATCATCGAGATCGCGTTCGGGGCGGAGCACAAGGCGGACATCGGCGAGGCGATCAGCCGGGCCGAGACGGGATGGCGCAGCCGACGCTACAAGCGGATGGTCGAGGCAAAAGACCTGAAGGGGTTACTCGCGGCGATGCTACGCAAGCCCGCGCCGCAGGCCCTCTTCCGGGAGTGCCTGCTGGCGAACGAGGCCGCCCTGCTGCCGGTATATCTCGAGGCCTTGGGGCACGCCCACGCCACCCTGCAGACCCGCTGGGCGGCGACGGTCCTGGTCAAGCGCCTCGTACGTCGGAACCGCGACCGACGGGTCCGCGAAACCGCGCGGTCGCTGAATCCCGAGGGCCCGCTCTCGCGGGTGAAGCGCCGGGTCACCGAGTTCCGCCGGGCCGCGCGCGCCGCGGGCTTGCCCACGGTCATGCCCAACGACTGACGCCCCCCTGGGGTGAGCCTGATCCCTCAGCGCTCCAGGGCAGCGAAGCTCAGCGGCAGTCGCTCAATCAACGCTCCTGGCGTCAGCCCCCGCTCCCCGGTTGACGAGCGCAGCTCGTCCGACGCGCGCCCGTGTATCCACGCACCCGCGCAGGCGGCCTCGAGGGGTGACAAGCCCTGCGCCAGCAACGACCCGATCAAGCCGGCAAGGACGTCGCCCGATCCGCCGGTCGCGAGGCCGGGGTGGCCCGTGGGGTTGCGGTATACCTCGTCACCCTCCGTCACCAGGGTCTCGGCGCCCTTGAGCACAACGACGCCACCAAGGCGCGCGCGCAGGGCAAGCGCGGCCGCGGGCCGGTCTGCCTGCACCTCGTCGGAGGTCGCCTGAAGCAGCCTGGCGGCCTCCCCCGGATGCGGCGTGAAGACACGCGGCGCGGACGGCGCCGGGTTGGAGGCCTCCGCCCATGCGTTGAGCGCGTCAGCGTCACAAACCATCGGCTGGGGGACCTCGGCGACGATCTGGCACAGCAGCGCGTCGGTCCCCGGATGCCGACCAGCCCCCGGACCGATCACCACCGCGGTCCGCCCCGCGACCGCCATGCGGACCGCCGCAAGCCCGGCCCAGGACAAGGTCCCGGCGGCCGTCGCCGGCGCCCCCAGGACCATCAGCGCCGGATCGGAAGCGGCCTCGGCGCGGACAGGGGTCGGCACCAGCAGAGTCACCAATCCGACACCGGACACCGCCGCTGCAGAGGCCGCCAGGCGCGGGGCCCCGGCGAGGCCAACGCTCCCCCCGATCACCAATAGATGCCCGAACTGCCCCTTGTGAGCATCGACAGGACGCGGGAGCAGCGGGGGGCGGGAGATCTCTCGCATAGAATCCATCGTAGCGGGCAACCTTGCCGCTCCTCGCCGCCTTCTTAGAATGCGCACCTGCCAGGAGGGTTGGCAGAGTGGTCGAATGCACCGGTTTTGAAAACCGGCGACCGAGAGGTCCGGGGGTTCGAATCCCTCACCCTCCGTCGGGAGACGGATACTGAGAAGACAACGGGAGAGATGGCGGAGTGGACGAACGCGCCGGATTGCTAATCCGGTGTACCCGGTTACGGGTACCGAGGGTTCGAATCCCTCTCTCTCCGTAAGGCGAAACGGACGTCCCGGCATCGCCGGGATGTCCGTCCTCGCTTTGCTCCTAGCGCTGCTGTGTGGATGCACCAGCCGCACCCTGACGGTCGAAAGCGAACCCACCGGCGCCCGCGTCATCCTCAATCGGCGAGAAATCGGCGACACCCCGGTGACCGTTCCGTTCCGCTACGGCGGCATCAACGAGATCCTGATCATTCCCCGCCCCGGCGGCCCGGGTGCGCAGCCCTACAAGCCCGCCCTCGTCTACCACGACACCTGGCGCTTCGCCCTGGATGCGCCCTTCGTGGACGCTCTTGCCGAAATCGGCGGGACCCAAGACCATCAGGCGGTCCATGTGACGCTGGAAAAGAACGATTTCTCCGCGCTCGTCGAAGACGAGCGCACCCAGCAGGACATGCTGGCGGGTCTCCGGGCGCGCGCCGACGTCCTCCGGTCCAGAGCCCGCGAGAAGTTCATCGCAGCGCCCCCAAGGGACGCACCCCGCAAGTCCGGCGGTGCCAAGAAGTGATATTCTGTCACGTACGGGTAAGCGCAGCAAAACCCTTCCATCTGCGCTGATAATGGCCCGATAACAGACTCGTGGTCGCGCCTTAGGAGCGCGGCAGCCCCCTTGGTATGGTGAGCCACGGGGCCCCGATAGATCCTTGAGGAGGTCCCAGAGACCAAAACGCCATGCCGGCCGAGCTTTGTGAAGCCTGCGGAGAAAACCCGCCAACCGTCCACTACGTGGAAGTCGTGGGCGGCGAGAAGCGCACCCGCGCCGTTTGCGATGCGTGCCTCTCGGATAAGGGGTTCGTCATCGATCCCGGCGTGATCAAGAAGGCGGCGGACCATCTGGTCGAACACATGCAGGACCTCCTGGGCGGCCCGGAGATCGGCCCGTTCCCTGCCCCCTCCCAGCCCATCGCTATCAGCGCCTGTGCCGGGTGCGGGCTCTCCTGGGACGACTTCAAGGAGAACAGCCGGTTCGGCTGTCAGGAGTGCTATGCCCACTTCCAGGTAGAGGTCGACGGCGTGCTCGAGCGTCTGCACGGCGCCACGCTGCACCATGGGCGCATTCCCAAACGTATGGAAGAGCGGCCGCATCGGCAGGATCGCAGCAGCGACATCCGCGCCGAGTTGGATGACGCCATCCGCGCAGAAGACTACGAGCGGGCAGCCCGCTTGCGTGACGCGCTCCGCACCCTCGGATCGAACCAGGAGCCTGATCTTGGAGTCAGCTGACCTCGCAAGGCACGCCGGTCAGTGGCTGCGCGTCCCGGGCCCGGACTCGGACGTGGTGCTCTCCACCCGCATCCGCCTGGCCCGCAACGTCGAGGGATACGCATTCCCAGGACGGATCGCCTCCGCGACCCGTCGGAAGCTCGAAACGCAGCTCCGCTCCTGGATCGAGTCCGCCGCCCTGGCCGACGCCGTCCGCTACTGCAACCTCCTGGCCCTCGACGATTTGACGCGCCAGGTGCTGGCCGAACGCCACCTGGTCAGCAGGGAGTTGGTGAACGGCGACGGGGACCGTGGGGTCAGCTTCGCGGCATCCGAATTCGTCAGCATCATGACCAATGAGGAAGACCACGTACGCATTCAGGTCATCCGCTCGGGCCAGTCCCTCGACGAAGCCATGCGACACGCCGTCGAGGTGGACCGAAAGCTCGAAGGGCACATCCCCTACGCGTGGAGCGAGCAGTACGGATACCTGACGACGTGCCCCACCAACGTGGGCACGGGCTTGCGCATCTCCGTGATGATGCATGTCCCCGCGCTCGTTTTGATGGAGCAGATGGACAAGGTCTACCAGGCCGCCTCCAAGGTGGGGCTCACGGTCCGCGGCTTCTACGGCGAGGGTACGAAAGCCATCGGCGACGTCATCCAGATCTCCAACCAGCAGACCCTGGGCCGCTCGGAGGTCAAGATCCTCGAGACCCTCGGGAACATCGTCCCGAAGATCGTCGAGTACGAACGGGGCGTCCGAACCCATCTCGTCAACGAGAAGCGCATGGTCTTGGAGGACAGGGTGTGGCGCTCGATGGGCACCCTGCGTTACGCGCGCAAGCTGTCGTCGGAGGAGACCCTCAACCTGCTGTCGGCCGTGCGGCTGGGCGTGAACCTGCAGCTTCTGCCGAATTTGAGCGTCGGCGAGGTCAATGAACTCTTCGTCACAACCCAACCCGCTCACCTGCAAGCGCAGGAAGGCAAGCGACTTGAGCCGGAAGAGCGCGACGTGGCCCGGGCAACCCTGCTGCGTGAATGGTTCAGGCCAGAGTCCAATTAGTGACGTTGTTAGACTTCGCAGTACCCAGAGCCGTTTGCTGCCGAAAGAAGATCAAGGGCCAGGGTTGTGGTCCGCAGGCCCCGAGGCGATCGAGGAGAAGATATGTTCGACAGGTTTACTGATCGTGCCCGCAAGGTGATGGGCCTCGCCCGTCAGGAGGCCCAGCGTCTCAACCACGAGTACATCGGGACCGAGCACATCCTGTTGGGGTTGGTCCAGGAGGGCTCGGGCGTCGCAGCGAACGTCCTCAAGAACCTCGACATCGACCTGAAGAAGATCCGCCAGGAGGTGGAAAAGATCGTCAAGACGGGGCCGTCCATGGTCACGATGGGCCAGCTCCCGTTCACTCCGCGGGCCAAGAAGGTCCTCGAACTGGCGCTCGAAGAGGCCTCGAACCTCGGACACAACTACATCGGGACCGAGCACATCCTCCTGGGCCTGATCAAGGAGCAGGACGGCAAGGCGGCCAAGGTCCTCCAGAACCTGGGCGTGAAGCTGGACACGGTGCGCGAAGAGGTCCTGGACTTCCTGGGCGCCGAGCTGCCGGTGTCGGACGCTGAAAAGTCCGAGGGCACGCCCGCGACCAGCGGTGCCGGCGCTGCGGGCGGCAAGTCCAAGACGCCTGCCCTCGACTCCTTCGGTCGCGATCTGACCGAACTCGCGCGCGAGACCAAGCTGGACCCGGTCATCGGCCGAGCCAAGGAAATCGAGCGGGTCATACAGATCCTGTCCCGCCGCACCAAGAACAACCCGGTCCTCCTCGGTGAAGCCGGCGTCGGCAAGACGGCGATCGTCGAAGGTCTGGCCCAGTGCGTCATCACAGGCGACGTCCCCGAGCTTCTCACCGAAAAGCGCATCGTCGTCCTCGACCTCGCCATGATGGTCGCGGGCACCAAGTACCGCGGTCAGTTCGAGGAGCGCATCAAGGCCGTGATGACCGAGGTCCGGCGCGCACGCAACGTCATCCTGTTCATCGACGAGCTCCATACGCTGGTCGGCGCAGGCGGCGCCGAGGGCGCGATCGACGCATCCAACGTCCTGAAGCCCGCCCTATCCCGCGGCGAGGTCCAGTGCATCGGCGCGACCACCCTCGACGAGTACCGCAAGTACATCGAGAAGGACGGCGCGCTTGAGCGGCGCTTCCAGACGATCATGGTCGAGCCCCCGTCCAAGGTCGAGGCGCTGGCCATCCTGAAGGGCCTCCGCGACCGCTACGAGGCGCACCACCGCGTCCGCTACAACGACGAAGCGCTGGAGAGCGCGGTCGAGTTCTCCACCCGCTACATCAGCGGTCGTTTCCTCCCAGACAAGGCCATCGACGTCATGGATGAGGCTGGTGCCCGCGTTCGTCTCAGCGCGATGACCCAGCCACCTGATCTGAAGGATATCGAGTCCGAGATCGCGCGGCTGGACAAGGAGAAGGAAGAGTCCGTCGCCAACCAAGACTTCGAGCGCGCCGCCCAGCTACGGGACCAGGCCTACCGTCTGCGCAAGCAGAAGGAACAGCTCCAGGAGGACTGGAAGGAGAAGTCGCGCAACGAGGACCTCGTGGTCGACGCCGAGATCATCGCGGAGACCGTCTCCAAGATGACCGGGGTGCCGCTCCAGCGGCTCGACCAGGGCGAGGCCCAGCGCCTGCTCAAGATGGAGGACGTGCTGCACGAGACGGTGGTCTCCCAGCACGAAGCGATCCACGCCATCGCCAAGGCCGTGCGGCGCTCCCGTTCGGGCTTGAAGGACCCGCGACGCCCGATGGGCTCGTTCATTTTCCTCGGCCCTACGGGCGTCGGTAAGACGCACCTCGCGAAGCAGCTCGCGCGGTTCATGTTCGGGACCGAAGAGGCGCTGATCCAGATCGACATGTCCGAGTACATGGAGAACTTCAACTCCTCCAAGCTCGTCGGCGCCCCTCCGGGCTATGTCGGCTACGAAGAGGGCGGCCAGCTCACCGAGAAGGTCCGCCGCCGGCCGTACTCAGTCGTGCTCCTCGACGAGATCGAGAAGGCGCACCCGGACATCTTCAACATGCTCCTCCAGATCATGGAAGAGGGGCGATTGACGGATTCCTTCGGGCGCCAGATCGACTTCCGCAACGTCGTCCTGATCATGACGTCCAACATCGGTGCCTCGATCCTCAAGAACCAATCCGGACTCGGGTTCCAGACAAGCGACAAGGAAGCACAAGGTCAGAAGACGGAGAACATGCTCAAGGGCGAGGTTGAGCGCTTCTTCCGACCGGAGTTCTTGAACCGCGTAGACGACCTCATCTACTTCCAGTCCCTGACGAGGGGCGACCTCAAGGGCATCGTGGACATCCAGCTGCAAGACCTCTACGAGCGGCTGGAGGCGAAGAGCATGAAACTCGTCCTGTCCGCGGATGCGAAGGAGTTCCTCCTCGACAAGGGCTACTCGAGCGAGTTCGGTGCCCGCCCCCTCAGGCGCGCCATCGAACGCTACCTCGAGGACCCGCTCGCGGAGGAGATCCTGCGAGGCAACCTCAAGGACGCCTCCCTGATCGAAGTCGGCATCGGGCCGGACGGACTCGGCTTCGCCACCAAGCCGCTCCCCGCAGAGGAGCCCGCGGCGGCGGATGAGCCCGAACCGTCGAAGAGCTGATCCGCCCCACGGTTTTCGCTCACAGTTAAGCTGCGCGTGAACCGGGCAAGCGCCCCTGCCGCTCTTAGCAGGGGTCTCGCCCGTGGGAGCAGAGCATGCGCAACTTCGTAGTCGGACTCGTCCTCACCCTCGCCGTCGCGGCGAGCCTGATCGTGGTGATCGACCGGTTCCAGGACGGCGGGGACCCTCGAGACGTCCATGACCTCAGGGATCGCCTCGACAAGCTGGAGGCCTTGCTCGACCCCCGGGAGACGGCGCCACCACCCGAGAAGCCGGACGGCAACGGGATGCGAAAGCCCCCCGGCGCCCGCGGCATCGCCGAAGTCCTCGAGCTCTGCGAGGAGATCGAGGGGATGATCCTCGATTCGGAGAAGTCCCTGAGGCGGGACCTGCGAGGCATCTACGAGAAGCTCCTCGCCCGGATCGAGGAGATGGCGGCGCGCGGCGGCGGTTCATCCGGGGCCGCATCCGACGACCCGACCGCGAAGGCGGCCCTGCGGATGAAGCTCAAGGAGATGGGCGTCACCGTGCACGGCGACGAGATGGTCGAGGTGACGGGCGAGGTCCTGGAGCCGAGCCGGGCGCTGGAGCTGATCGCCGTGGCGGCGGGTGGACGGGCGCACGAATCGCTGCTGTTGATCGACTGCGTACCGAGCGCGCTCAAGATCGGGCTCGAGGACATCGGCCTGATCGAGACGGAATCGGATCGCGAGACGGGCAAGTACGCAGAGGACGCGAAGGGAGGCTACGTCTACGTCATCTGGGAGGGGCTCAAAAAGCCCCGGCGCGTCGAGGACATGATCCTCAATCGGGCCACCAACGAGACGATGGTGCGCACCCCGTTCATGTTCACCGCGTCACGGGTCTACACGGACACGAGGACGTGGGAGCGTCACTTCGCCGCTGATGTCTACAAGAACGTCATCTCCCTGACCTGGAACTTCTCGGTCGAAGCGATCCTGGCGTGCCCGCTGGATGCCGCGCACAACGAGAACATCTGGGCGCCGTGCGCCGACACCTCCGCTCCTCCGGGGACGAAGGTCCGCGTGCTCATCCGCGACACACCCCACGAGG
>Ga0310342_100000788_pt1 | contig 18683 bp, 16 predicted proteins | sample S15DNA20500_MG_FD_206155 | JGI IMG/M metagenome (GOLD analysis project Ga0310342, IMG submission 206155) | Marine microbial communities from station ALOHA, North Pacific Subtropical Gyre - S1503-DNA-20-500_MG | ecosystem: Environmental > Aquatic > Marine > Oceanic | place: Pacific Ocean: North...
TTAAACTCATTCAATTTGTTGAACTTTTTAACTAGCTGGATGTATGCTGCTTGGCATTTCCTATAAGTCATTTCTCGCATTAGCTCTCCTTCGTTGTAATATTTTACCCCCACAATTTTGCCCCTCATTAACTAGTACACCAGAATCCTGAAATCATCGCTGAAATATTTGCAGGAAAAGAAGATTCGTTTTTTAGCATCCAACCTTGTTGCAAAATAAAAAAACCACCAGAGTCTTCACCCAGATGGTTTATAAATTCTGACGGATGTTTTTGAGGCTGTTATCCTTCCAAATTCTTAGCAGCCGACGAGACTAGTTCGGGTAGGCCAACGCGCAGCATTAACCATCCTCTGCCAGCAGATGACTGGCAGGGTGCTGTAAACGGTTTGAGTTTCTCTTGCTTTACGCTATTAAAAACACCAGTTCAAAGGTTCGAATTGGTGGTTATGTTTAAGCAATCTTTGTGTTTTCATTAATTATACAAGAAAACCATTAAAAATCAACCCTAAGATTGATAAAAAGATATATTAGGGATTGACAAAAGATAATGATGTGGTATAATGAGGACATAACCAAAACGAATCCCTTGAAAGCTATCACAAAGGCTCCCGCACCATGCCAAACAAGTTCAGCGTTGAGCAATTGCTCGAATACAAAAAGAGAAAAAAGAGGCAATCTCAACTGACAGCTTGGGGGGAAGATCTAGAACAAGAGATGCAAACATTGACAAAAAAGAGAGAGCGACAAGCAAAAGACCTTCGGGCATTAGAAGCATCGATTGCAAAGGAATTTAGCGAACTAGAAAAAACATCAAGTCTCTTTAATTGGTCTGACATCCCAGATCAAACATTGTCTTTAGAAGACCGCAAATACGTTACCCAAGAGAAAAAAGAAATCATTTTCAACTCGTTAGTAGAAAAATTCAAAACGGCAAATCCGAAAGCAAAGACATTTCCATTCAAAGAACTACATCAAATGCTGGAGAAGGATTACCAAATTGAAACTAGAAGTGTGACTAACTTCTTTAAGGATATTTTACCTAAATATGAGCTGGTTGGCGGGACAAGAAATAAATCTATTGTGTTAAAAAAAAGTAGAGGGCCAAATAAATGAATGTTGCAATTTACTATCGATACAGTAGTGGCAAAGATGCACAAAAAGCTAACAGCGAGCGCCGCCAAAAAAGTGAACTCGAATCTGAAGCGCTAAATAAAGGATGGCGTATTGTCTGGAGCGATGGTGACAAGGAAACATCTGGTGACGTGAGAAAACCGAAGCTTGAAGAACTAAAAAAGAAAGTCACAAGCAAAGAACTTGCAATTGATATTGTCTATGTGAGTTCTTGGGATCGCCTAACACGAAAAAATTCGCTCGATTGTTCTGATGACATTCGCTGGATAAGAGATGCTGGAGCAAAGATTGCCATCAAAGAGAAAGGTAGTGAGGCAATTGATCTTACCGACAACCAGAGGTTGATGTTCTTGCAAATGGAAGTTTATGCAGCAAATCAGTACCTAAAAGATTTGAGTAACAAAGTAAGAAGTGGCATTGAGTCGCGGATCAAACGTCAAGAATTTGGCTTTTCTAACGCTCCATTTGGTTTTGATTTAGATCACAAAAATAAGTCACTTACTCCAAACGAAGATATCAAGCTGGTCGCGGAGATGTTTGATCTATTTGTTCAGACACGTCGCGTTGTACCCTGTTTGGAAATTATCCGCAAATCAAAAACAAAAGATTATTGCAAGAATCAAGCCACTACTTCAACAATCAAAACAATCCTGAGAAATCCGATTTACATCGGGTTTAGAGCATACGGCGTTGCTGGAATAGGGAAGCATGGACAAATAAGGGGTGAAAAAACAGCCTCTAGTTACAACGTCAACCGCCCTGAGCGAGCCGCACATTACATTGACGTGCGTGAAAGCATTAAACCAGTAGTGTCCAAGAAAGTATTTAATGAAGCACAAACAATTTTAGATGAGAACAAAAAACATCCACCGAAAAGGTCGCCATCTGGGAAATACAAGTACTCTTCTTTGATTACCTGTACAAATTGTGGCTCCCGGATGGTTGCGGAACAGAAGGTCACACACGTCAATTACGTCTGCCCAAGGAGCAAGATCAGGCTAGGCGGTTGCGATGGCGGCAGAAAGACCGTCCACGAAGATGAAATAACTGACAATCTGTCGGTATTAACCGAAAAGATAATGAATGATGAATATTTTCACCTCACTACATTCACCGCTGTTTACAAATTCTTGAAGAGTAGGGCTGATATCTTGTCAAGCACAAACAAAGGGGAAGAATTGGCTGAGTTAGAGCAAAAAGAAGCAAGAGTCGGCGAGCTAATTCGAATGTTCACGGACAAAGGTATTGGCGATACGAAAACGATCTCAGCCTTACAGGAAGACATTGATCAAGATAGAGAACGTTTAACAAACGAAAGCAAAAACTTTGGCGATAAGCTTGCGGAAATACTTGATGGAGACTTCGATATGCTAAAAAAAGAGCCAGTTGGCTCAATTGCTTGGTATTTAGCCTTAGTATCTTGCTATGCGAAGAAAGCTTTAGATCGCAATATAACGCCCCAAACGAAAAAATACGGTGAAGTGTTCTTTGAATTTTACAGAAAGTTTAGAAGGAACGAGCAATGTGTGTGGGCACATCCAGTAACGTTGCCTGATTCACTGGTAGCACATGGTTTAATTGATGTTGGCATCCGCTTTGAAAAAAAAGAGAAACGCCAGCGACCTAAAAACTTGTGTTTGTCTATGGGAGGTATTAAAAGCAATACGGATGCGCTTACTGTTATGCCCGGCCGGGGCATGAAATGTTGGGAATGAATGCAGGAATGGACTTTGAAACAAAGATTTTGGTCAAACAGCAAGCAGCGGAACTGCTTCGCGATGAGTTGAACCGACCATCATGGCATGGAGACCAAATTGTATTATCCGGTGTGACGGATTGTTACCAGCCGGTGGAACGTCGCTTGCTTTTGACGCGCCGGTTGTTAGAAGTGTTATTAGAAGCACGACAGGCAACGGGCGTCATCACGAAGAACGCATTGGTTCTACGAGATTTGGATTTGCTCAAGAACCTCGCAGCTTGGAATCTGCTGCACGTTCATGTCAGCATCACTAGTCTCGATGCGGGATTAACAAGAAAACTTGAACCACGTACTTCCATTCCCGGTGCCCGGCTGGCGGCCATGGAGGCATTGTCCGAAGCTGGCATTCCCGTTGGCGTAATGATTGCACCGGTAATTCCAGGATTGAATGACCAGGAGGTGCCGGCCATCCTTGAAGCGGCACGAGAGGCGGGGGCTCGTGCGGCCAACTATCAACTGGTGCGACTTCCACTATCGGTACTTCCCGTTTTCACATCCTGGCTGGCAGCCAATTTTCCAGAATCTCAAACACGAATCGAATCGCTGATTCGACAAACTCGAGATGGCCAGCTAAGCGATAGTCAATTCGGGCGTCGACACCGAGGACAAGGGACTTATGCGGCGCAAATCCAACAGGTTTTCGCGGTGTTTCGACGGAAGTATGGATTGGATTTTCCCTTACCTTCGGTTGACTGCACACAGTTCAGGCCACCGCGCAACAGTAAAGGCCAAATGCGATTTTTTTAAAAGTTGCTGTAGCATGTCATTCTTTGACATCATAGCAATACACCAGATCCTGGTCACGAAGGTAGAGATTTCCATTAACGACCACGGGGTGAACCCAGATTTTTCCGGCTGGCTTGCGCAATTCTGTTTGTGGTGTCAACGTGAATCGGCCGTATTCTTTCCAGCCTGCAGGGGAAGCATCAACAAGCACGACAGTACCGTCCTGTTCACTGATGCAATACAACATGCCATCGGCGTAGCCTACTCCACCCTTGCCTAGCTTGTCCTTATCTTTCCAAACCAATTCTCCAGTTTCGAAATCCTGGCAAACCCATCCCACACCGTCCGAATAACCGTAGACGTGGTCACCGACGAGAATCACTCCACCATGATGGTTCTTGACGACCTTGTTTCTGTAAATTTCCGAAACTTCGTTGTTGGGTCCGATACGAATTAACATGCAGCCTACGCCGTAGCCAGACGTGACATAAATGCTATCGTTGCGCACGATTGGGGTGGCAACGACTGCCGTTTGTCCGGGCCAATCAGCTTCCCATAACAGTCGTCCATCATCAGCGGCCACGGACGCGACCCGTTGTTGGGTGAGCTGAATGTATTGGCGGACGCCGTTCAGCTCCGTAACCATGATCGAAGAATATTGGGCGCCGTCGGTCCACTCCTTGGACTGCCAGTGAGGTTTGCCGGTTTGTTTGTCGAGGGCAACAATGGTTCCAGCATCTCCTCCCGGTGTACAGATGACGAATTCGTTGTCCACCAGCACACTTTCGGTAAATCCCCAACTTGGTAGGCTGCCACCCAGGTCGGACATCGACGTTTGCCAAACCATTGTTCCGTTGGAAACACGAGTACACGTGAGGATGCCCGTCGCACTCATCGAGTAAATTAAATCGCCATCGATTGTGGGCGTGCCACGTGGACCATTGCCCCAATTGTTTTCGAGAATCGAACCCATTTCGGTATGCCAGATCTCCTCGCCAGTATCAATGTCCAGGGCCAGAAGAATTTCCTGCTCACCTCGGGTACCCATCAAATACATGCGATCGTCTACGATGGCAGGACCTGAATAACCAAGTCCAGCATTTTTGTACAACCATTTCTGTTGAGGGCCGCCCTCTGGCCAACTCTTTAAGAGGCCCGTTTCGTCAGAGATGTCTGTACGGTTGGGCCCTCGCCATTGTGGCCATTGAAGCTGTGCAGCGGTTGAAAAGTTGGCAGCGAAAGTTACCACACAGAATACGGTAGCAAAGGCGAACAGGCACAATAAAAGTTTCTGGGCGGGAAAAATGCGTAACATGGTAAGGTCCTTTGTTCTTCGTTGCTTGATTTGGCCTCTTGGACGTGGCGAATTTTTCTGCCAGGAACCTTCAGGCGAGATCAAAATAATTTTCCTCAGATCAGTTCCGGGTTATTATGGTGAACTTTTTTCTGGGGCGAAAGCGGGAAATATTCAGTTCACGATCGACAGTTCTGTTGAATTCGACGTTAGTGCTCAGCTGGAAGAGCCTTACGTGGATTTGATCGCCGACAGCAAAACAATCGAGTCTCGATTCGGTCCCTATTAAACAGATTCTTCATAAGATCAAACCCTCCGTTCCCTAATGTAGGAGGACAAAGATGGTGAAAATCATCGGTCATTAACAGCCCGTCGCCTGTCACATTTTCGATTTCACAATTGAGATTTCCTGAGATTCATTGTCCTGTTGCGCAGCCAAGCTTTTATCTGGTACGGTTGCAGCTAAATATTTCACTTTTGTTGCCGGGTTCTTTACGTTTTTTGCCAATCCTGAGGATATTCGCTGTCAGTCGGCTCAGTTGTTCAATCACCATTTCCGAGGTATACTTAAACTGATTGTTATGCCTGTCGAATTTGCTATGCCTGTCCAATAGTGCAGGGCAATGGGGTAGGTGTCACCGAGCAGGAGATCAATGGCATGAGTACGCGACGTTTGCCCATGTTGTTGGCTGGACTGTTGCTGGTTTTATCGCAGCCTCACCAACTGGCGGCCGATACGCTGCTGTTGGCTTCTGGAGGACGTTTTGAGGGAGAGTGGCTCAACCGTCATCAGGTCCCACGGACCAGCTACGTTGTCAAGACTGAGAATGGTCGTGTTGAGTTAACTGTCGACCAGGTTGAGCGGGTTGTCGGCGACAGCGAAGCCGAGCAACGTTACCTGCGTCTTTTGCCACAAATGCCCCATAGTGCAGACGGTCACTGGAAAATGGCCGATTGGTGTCGAAAACGGGCGCTGTCAACGCTGCGCACATTCCATCTCCGCAAAGTACTTACCTTCGATCCTGACCATGCCCAAGCACGTCGCGGTTTGGGATATGCGCATTCCAAAGAGGGACATTGGATTGAGACACGTGAGTGGATGGCCAATCAAGGTTATTTGTACCACAGTGGAAAATGGAAAACGCCTCAGCAAGCGCAGTTGGAAAATGCCAGGCGGGAGGTGGAGTTGGCGGAAAAGGAGTGGATTCGTCGGGTCAAGAAGTGGCGCAGCTGGATTGGTGGTCGCAGGCAGGATGAAGCCGTTAAGTTGTTCCAGGAGATTACCGATGCGGATGCTGCAGTAGCGTTAGCAGATGCTTTATCACGCGACTCGAATGTTGACATGCGCGTGGTTTATGTTCGATTGCTTGGACAGCTAGAAAGCCCGGTTGGAACCAGAGCGTTGATTGATGCGGCGTTAGGTGACAAGAGTGAAACGGTTCGTGATGAGTGTTTAAAGGAACTCCAGAACGATGGGGCATCTTATGCCGTGGGAGCGTTTGTTCGGGCCCTTTCAAGTGCTGACAACACGATGGTTAATCGAGCCGCTGTGGCGTTGGGACGCCTGCAGGCGCCGATTGCTACTCTGCCTCTGATTCAAGCTCTCATCACTGAGCACAAGGTAACTCTGCGATCTGGATCGGGAATCAATCCGGTGTTTGGCCGGGGACCGGGTGGAACAGCCGGTGGCTTGTCAGTTGGAGGCGGGAAGCCGAGGGTTGTCCGCCAAAAAGTACACAATCCCGCAGTTCTGACTTCTTTGTTGTTGTTGTCTGACGGTGCCAATTTTCAATTCGACCAAGTACGCTGGAAGTCATGGTATGTTGATCGCCGCCGTCCTCCGCAGGTGAATCTTCGACGTGAAAGTGGTTAAGGTGGGATATGTACGTCCTGCCAAACCAGCCGGTGGTCTGTGGCGCTGATCAGTGGATAAGTGTTTTCAGTTGACCGTGGCCAGAATACACCGTTTTGGAGATGGTGGAGAGTTTGTGAGATAAGAACGTAGTCGACTCGCAGATTTCCGATCCTCTTGTCATTAAAATCTGCGGTGTCGTATGCTGAGTTTCCTTTCTGTTGATCGTTGGTGCGACCTTGATGTTGAGCAGCTGCGACAGCCCCGGCGCTCGATGGCGCGGGCGTCATCCGGATCAATGGATGGGTAAGAATTTGTTGGATCACCTCCCCATTGTCTGACCCGTCAGCCGGATCGGCATTTAAATCTCCGGCAATGACGAAATGAGCATTGGCCGGCAGGCCTCCCGGTGTACCGCGATCGTCGTAGATATAGTCGCTCTTTTGCGGATCGATGTAATCCGCCCAGAATCGAACTTCATCATGGTTGCGAGTGCCGTTACGATCTTCGGGCCCGTCAAAAACGGGTGGTGTTGGGTGACTGACGAGGAAATGTACCGTCTGGCTGGAGATTTGTATGGGGACGTCCCAGTGACTTTTGGAAGAAAGTCGCAAGATCTTCAGCACCTCATCATCGTAGAATGGCTTTCCGGTTTGTGGATCTTTGGGCAGTCGAGCCTTGGGCATGTCTTTCCAGAGAAACCGTTGAAATGTCCGTGTTAAAGATGCCTGGATGGGATAGCGTGATAACACGAGCATTCCGTACTGACCAGGAAAGTGTCCATAGCCAAAAGCATCAGCCAATCCACTGCTTGTCCCGTCACGGTCCAGGTCGTGGCCACTGGGCTCACCCGTGTTTACCGGTGCCAAAAAACAATAGGGGTAGCTTATTGGTTTTTGAGTATTGTGACTAACCGTGAGATAGTTCGTAATGAACAACTTTACCGCTTCTTTTTGCGCGTGATAATCAAACTCGTTCAAGAGGAGTACATCTGGCCGTATCCGTTGGATGATTTCGGCGATCTTTTTTGCCTGGGAACTATCACCGGTTCGCAAATCTTGTACAAGTTGTCCGGCTTGGCGGCGATGGAAAGATACGTTGAAGCTTGCAAATCGCGCAAATCCTTTGACAGCTGAAGCAGATGATGCGGTGCTGAGATCCACCCCCATCGCCAGGTAAAAGAAAACGGCAGACAAAAGACAAGTTCGATACCGCATTGTCTTCATGAAATTCCCATGTTTAGGCGAGCGCACTGGAATCATTGCGTGCTGATCCTGGTTGTCTTTTTGGAAATCAATTTGTTCAATTGTCAGTGTAACGTATTGCCCGCTCGTAGAACCATAATGAAAGAGTTAAGATTGGATGTGGTCCAGAAAAAGGTTACTGAAATTTTTCCCGCGAACGGGTCAACTTTCAAACAGAGGTACAGAGGTATTGACATGGCAGGCGTGATTGAAGTTTCACATCCCCTTATCGAGAACCATTTAGCTCGTCTTCGTGACAAGTCGACCGGGCCGGCGGAATTCAGGTTGCTGATCCAGCGATTGGCCGTCCTGTTGGCCTATGAAGCCACAAAAGATTTAGAATTGGAGCCGGTGGAGGTAGAAACACCGTTGGCATCGAAGACATGCTATGTGCTCAAGCATCGCATCGGTTTGATTCCTATTCTTCGTGCCGGACTTGGTATGGTTGATCCGATTTTGAATCTGCTGCCACACGCCGAGGTTTGGCATCTTGGATTGTATCGTGATGAAAGAACCGCGCGGCCGGTGGAATATTATAAAAAGATTCCTGATCATCAGCCGGTTGAGATTGCCCTGATTTTGGATCCCATGTTAGCCACTGGAGGGTCGGCAACAGCAGCGCTGGAAACACTTAGAGAATGGGGGGTCCCTTCCATTAAACTTTTATCGGTCATTGGTGCCTGTGATGGGATACGTGAAGTCGAAACACATTTTCCGGAGGCGCAGATTTTCGTATGTACGGTAGATGACCATCTCAACGATCAGAAATTCATCGTTCCGGGACTGGGTGATGCGGGAGATCGAATTTTTAATACGCCATCAGGGAATACCTAATGAATCATTTCCTTGTTGGCAAAAGATAAAGATAAATAGGCGAACAGAAACGTGAAAGATACAAAAATAATTTTGGGAAGATCGTGTTGGTATTGAATTGTGGTGTGCATTGTTCGATGGATTCCTTTGGGTAGCTGATATGCTGGGTGCTGTTTTCGCGGTGTTCTTTGTTTGTGATTGTCCTTATGCTTTTCTATTTCGGATCTTGCCTCGGTTGGGGTTTTAATATGGAACGCCTGATGAGTTTGATCGGCTTGTTCGCCATGATTGGACTGGCATGGTTGATGAGTTCTCACCGGCGAAATGTCAGCTTGCGGCTTGTGTTTGGTGGTCTGTTGTTACAGTTCATGTTAGCGGTAGTCGTTTTGAAGACTGGTGTGGGGCAAACGGTTTTTCAAGCGATCGGTGACTTTGCGACACAGGTACTCGGTTATGTGGAAGAGGGATCGGTGTTTGTTTTTGGTGCACCGGTAGAAGAAATCCCAATCTTTGTTCCTACGCATGACTTGCAGTTTTACACAGCAATTAACGACCTATCAAAAATCACTCAGCAGATCATCAAGGCGCTCGAGAAAGAATCAGAAATCGCGATGGTGGTTGTAGGTTCGTCAAGCAAAAGTTTGGATCTTGGTGCTGAAACATGGCGGGATGAGTTGACAATATTTATCCTCGAGGCATCGGAACGGCGGCATAACAATTTCCAGCAAATGCCAATGTCACGGACGTTTCGACCGTTGAAGACGTTTGCATTTGGAGTCTTGCCGACCATTGTATTTTTTTCCTCTTTGATGTCAATTTTGTATCACGTTGGTGTTATGCAGAAGATCGTTGTGTTTTTTGCCTGGATTATGCAACGGACTTTGGGGACATCCGGCGCTGAAAGTTTGTCAGCCGCAGCCAATGTTTTTGTCGGTCAAACGGAAGCTCCACTGGTGATACGACCTTATGTCGGAACGATGACTCAATCGGAATTGATGGCGGTCATGGTGGGTGGTTTTGCGACCATCGCGGGAGGTGTCTTTGCTGCTTATGTTCAGTTTGGTATCGACGCGAGTCATTTGGTTACGGCATCGGTGATTTCTGCTCCGGCGGCTTTGCTCATTGCGAAGGTCATCGTACCTGAGACGGAGCATTCCAAGACGCTTGGGCATGTCGAATTGATTGTAGAGCGAAAAAATGTGAACGTGATTGATGCGGCTGCTAACGGAGCTACTGACGGAATGAAGCTGGCTTTAAATGTTGGAGCCATGCTGATTGCCTTTCTGGCACTGATTGCTTTGGTGGATGCGGGACTTGGTTGGACTGGAAGTTGGTTAGGTTACACGGGTGAGAGTCGTTGGACTTTAGCAACCGCGTTAGGGTACATTTTTGCCCCGTTGGCCTGGTTGATGGGAATTGAGTTGAAGGATTGTCGTTATGCGGGTCAGCTACTGGGATTAAAAATGGCCGCCAATGAATTTGTGGCCTATTTTCAATTAAGTGAATGGCTCAAAGGCGGGTCCTCCGTGCAACTCAGCGAGCGTACGATCACGATCGTCACCTATGCTCTCTGTGGTTTTGCGAACTTCAGCAGTATCGGAATCCAATTGGGTGGGATTGGTGGAATCGCACCCCAACGAAGGTCCGATCTGGCTCGACTGGGATTCAAGGCCATGCTCGGGGGTACTTTGGCTGCCTTCATGACCGCCTGTATCGCGGGCATCCTGATCTGAAGCTATTCCGACTCACCGATATCTTCGTTCCAGAGTCGAGGGTGGTCACGAATGAAGTCGTTCATCAAATGCACACAGGTCCTATCGTCTCTGATGTCTAATTGGACTCCTCGCGAACGCAGGTACCCTTCCGGCCCTGGAAAGTGCGGTTTTCACCTACAACCACCCGTGGAATCTTGTAAAGCAACACAGCACCACTGCACATATCGCAGGGAGACAACGTGGAATAGAGTACTGATCGAGCGTAGTCATCAGCAGTTAATCTTCCAGCATTTTCCAGGCAATCCATCTCTGCGTGTAAAACGGCGCTCCCTTGTTAAACGCGACGATTATGTCCGCGGCCGACGATTTGATTGTCAATGACCAGCACCGATCCGATAGGGATACCTCTTTAGCTAATCCATGCCGGGCTTCCTCGATCGCTGCTTTGAGAAACTCGTCTATGGGAATCTCCTCATTGAATTATTTTACCGAACCGATGTGGCAATAAATCGGCTAGTTTCAATTCGACCACGAGATTGTCTTGATTGGTATCAACCAGGAAAATTGGCAAATCGTTGCAGAATTCTGCCAGTACCTGTCGGCAACCACCACACGGTGTTACGCCACCTGCAGACGCGATTGCCAAGGCGGCGAATTGCTTTTGACCAGCAGCGACTGCCGCAGTAATGGCAACTTGCTCGGCACAGGTAGTTAAGCTGTAAGAGGCATTTTCAACATTACATCCGGAAAACTGTTGCCCTGTGGTAGATAACAGAGCTGCTCCAACTTTAAACCCGGAATAAGGCGCATGGGCTCGTTGTTGAATTTCACTCGCGGCAGATACCAGTTGTTCGCGCTGTTGTAAAGTCATTGATCAATCCGTTCGACGATAAGTTTTGGAGGTGTTACTGGATCTTGTCCGATCTGAATCGCTGAAAGCAACCTTGGTGTAATATTTTCGGCGACCTCTTGATTGCTGAAAATATGAGCGAGGGGTTGCCCGACAATAACCGGATCACCAATCCGTACCAGTAATTCCAATCCAACTGAAAGATCTAACTTGTCGGTAATTGTCTGTCGGCCACCACCCATTTGAATGACTACTCGACCGAATTGTTCGGCATCCATCGATCGAACATAACCCGATTCTTGTGAAATCACGTCGGAAGTTAGTGTAACTGGGCGCACTGCATCGAGATCGCCACCTTGTGCAACTACCATCTGTTGAAATTTTTCCAAGCCCGATCCATCAGCGATCCGTTGACGAAGTTGTTCCGTTGCCTCCTGCAATGAGTTGGCCCGTTTACTGTGGACGAGTAACTCAGCACCGAGTGCTAGCGTGAGGTCTGTTAGGTCGGAAGGACCGTCTCCTTGTAGAGTGGCAATGGATTCGTTGACTTCTACTACGTTGCCGACCATCTTACCGAGTGGTTGATTCATGTCGGTTAACAAAGCGCTAATGGCAATTCCAAATTCCCGGCCAACACGCACGAGTGATTGAGCTAAAACATGTGCGTCGTCGAGCGATTTCATGAACGCGCCGCTTCCATACTTCACGTCCAAGACCAAGGCATTCAATCCTTCAGCCAGCTTTTTACTCATGATGCTAGCAGTGATCAACGGTATCGATGCGACAGTTGCTGTAATGTCACGCAGCGTATACAGTTTTCTGTCCGCCGGCACGATGTCGTTGGTTGCACCGGTAATCACGCAGCCAACATCAGCGATGATTTTTTGAATTTCTGGAACGCTTAAATCGGTACGAAATCCAGGAATGCTTTCCAGCTTGTCGAGTGTGCCACCGGTAGGGCCAAGTCCTCTTCCCGAAATCATGGGAACCTGAAGATCGCAACAGGCCAGCAGTGGTGCCAGAATTAATGAAACTTTATCACCGATACCACCGGTCGAATGTTTGTCTACTTGAGGTGGTGAGTCTTTGGGCCACTGAAGCGTCGTACCCGAATGAAGCATCTCGCGAGTCAGGCTTGCGGTTTCCAGATCGTCCATGCCTTTTATGAAAATAGCCATGGTGAGTGCGGACATTTGAAAATCAGGAATGTCACCACGGACGTAGCCGTCGATCACGTGGGCGATTTCGTTGGACGACAGAGCCAAGCCATCCCGTTTTTTAGCAATGATTTCTAGGGGTGTCATGAATCAATCCTCGCAAGCACACCGGATACGATTGATCGCAAGCGCGGCTCGACGGCTGACGCAATTGCAATGATATCGTTGCCCTCTGTTTTTTCAGGGGCATCCGGGTAGCACATGTTGGTGACGGTTGACAATGCTAATACTCGCAGTCCTGTGTGCGCTGCGACAATGACTTCTGGAACGGTCGACATGCCCACCGCATCGCCAATGCCTCGCAGGAAGCGGTATTCGGCGCGTGTTTCGTAGTTGGGCCCGTTCAGTCCAACGTAAACACCAGGGTGGGCCATGAAATTTTCACGGCGTGCGATCGATAAGGCAAGTTCCACTAACTGTGGATCATACGGAGATGACATGTCGGGAAAACGGGGGCCTAGCTGGTCGTTGTTGATGCCAATCAGAGGGTTGTCGTTCATCAAGTTAACGTGATCTTCAATGACCATCACGTCTCCTGAATTGAAATTAGGATTCAAACCACCACTGGCGTTAGAGATTATGAGCAGCTCGATGCCAAGTTCGTTCATGACTCGTACCGGCAGGGTAATCTGACGTGCAGAATAGCCTTCGTAGAGATGAAATCGGCCTTCCATTGTCACAACGGGTACACCGGAGAGATGACCACAGACCAGCTGGCCTTTATGACCGAGCGCTGTAGATTGTGAAAAATGTGGAATTGCCTGGTAATCGAGTCGTAACTCGGCATTGATATGATCTGCCAAATTGCCTAATCCGGTTCCCAAAATGATGCCAACCCGTGGGGTCGTTGTCCAACGCTGGCGGACGTAATCTGCGGCTTCGGATATTTGGGAAGGTAGATTCAACATCTACTTAGTCGATTACCCATTTTGGGCAACATGTTCCAAAACGCCTGTCACTAAGGTTCGTAGGCGTGGTTCGGCTTCGTTGGCTGTGGCAACAATTTCGTTCACGTTGGCTGGTTTCAAGGTATCGGGAAGGCACATGTCTGTGATGATGGAAAAACCAATCGTAGGCAGATCGCAGTGTGCTGCGACAATCACTTCGGGCACGGTCGACATGCCAACTACATCGGCTCCAATCATTTTCAGGAAACGATATTCCGCACGGGTTTCCAGGTTCGGTCCGGTAACGGCCACCAAGACCCCTTTATGTGCGACAACGTTTTCGCGGCGAGCAACTGCCAAGGCCACATCGATCAACTCCCAATTGTAGGGTTGACTCATGTCCGGAAAGCGAGGGCCCAAGCGGTCATCGTTGATACCAATTAACGGATTGTCCATCATCAGGTTGATATGGTCTTCGATGAGCATAATATCACCAGGCCGGTAGTAAGGATTCATGCCGCCGACCGCATTGGATACGATTAATAATTTTGCTCCCAGATGTTTCATCACTCGCACAGGAAGTGTGATTTGTTTGAGAGCGTACCCTTCGTAATGATGAACTCGACCTTCCATGGCGATTACACGAAGTCCACACAATTGGCCGCAGACGAGTCGGCCACGGTGGCTGACCGCCGTGGAACGAGGAAAATGTGGGATGTCTTCGTAGTCGACCGCTGCTTCGACCTCGATCTGATCGACCAGTCCTCCGAGGCCCGTCCCGAGGATAATTCCTACGTCAGGTGTGTGTTTCCATTGGGCTGTGATTTTTGACGCCGCAGCTTCGATTTGATTGTAAAGTTCCAGCATTGTGTTCCTAATAGTTTTCTTGGCTGCAGGTATTGGCTTCCCCTCGTTCTTCGGCGGCAATTTGCAGTGTCGAACTGGTTCCCAGCCGTGTTGCACCCAGGTCGACGAATCGACGGGCCAGCGATAGATTCCGAATTCCACCGGATGCTTTCACACCCATATGAGGACCGCACGTCTTGTACATCAGACGCACGTGATGCTCGGTTGCACCGGTGGATTGCATGGTTCCATCGTCCTGCTTGGCAAAGCCAAATCCAGTTGATGTTTTTACGAACGCTGCACCGGCCTGTTCGCTGATTCGGCACAATTGGATAATCGTTTCGTCATCATTCAATAAACCGGTTTCGAAGATCACCTTGGTAATTGCGTTGCTGGAACGGCCGGCGTTGACCACGGCGGTGATTTCTGCTTCTACGGCGCCCCAATGGTGATCGTGAATCTTGCCAAGGTTAACGACCATGTCGAGTTCACGAGCTCCTTGTTGGCAGGCCCAGCACGCCTCTGAAATCTTAACGTCAGTTGACGTGGATCCATGAGGAAACCCGATTACCGTACTTACTTTGACACTCGAGTGGTCCAGGAGTTCAACGGCCAACGGAACGTGGCAAGGTTTTACACAAATGCTTGCGACCAATAGGTCGCTGCACATCCGACAGGCATCCCGGACGTCCTTGTCGCCCTGTTGAGGAGTCAGGACGGCGTGGTCGATGTAACTAGCGATCGTCCGGTCCATGAATTTTCAGTCTGGCAATTCCAGATCCACGACTACGGGAAAATGATCTGAAGTGGTGAGGTCAAGTGAGTGACAGATGAACACCCGGCGTACGTGTGGTGAAAGACGGTTGTGAATTAGAATATAGTCGAGCATGGTAAAAACATCATCGGTATCGGAAATGCCATTTTCATTGCGATCCCAATGAGAAGTATAACGATCTTCCATTCGATCGACGTTGGCTAACACATTGACCAATTCCTGTCCTGCCACTTTGCTGTCGTAGTTCTTGATTTTGGCGAGGACCGAGGTTAGTGTCGACCGCTGCCGGTCACGGTCGGGGACATCAGGATCATAATCATTCAAGTCGCCCAGGACGATAGGTATATAATCTCGTTTGACAATTTCCTGTTCAACGATGCGTCGGACGATCATCGCTTCAGCTGTCCGGCGCGCATTGGAACGCTGGTCACTAGGATTGCTCTTAAGATGCAGGCCCAAGAAACCAAGTTGATGCCTGCCGACAGTCAAAAAATAGATTGCATTTCTTCCCAGTGATGTTTTCTCATGATGCGTTTTTCCCTGGGAGTCTGTGTATTGGTAGGTCTCCCGCCACGGGCCCTGTTTGGATTCAGAGAAAACGCAGCGAATCCTCTTGCCATCGACCACATCGGGAGGAATTTTCGTGATCAAAGCCACATCGAATCCACTAAAGGTCTCCTTGTTTTCTTCGTGGTAACCACGATACGCATCCAACCCTTTTTCATGCAGGATTGTTACCAACGCGTCGACGGCTTCGACGGAGGTAACTTCTATTAGATTCAGAACATCGGGGTTTAACGTTTCTATCACATTGGCAACACGCTCTAAATGCGCTTGACGAGCTGCATCCCAGCGAAACCTTGCAATACGAGTGGCACGAGTACCAGGTGCGGCCAGGCATTGAGCGTTGAATGTAACAATTCTGAGCTGTTGTTCTGCCTGGAGAGTTGGGATTGCAGCCAGGATCATGAACAAACAGTAAATAACATGTAATGAATTGGTCATTTTCTTTGGTCGTGTCAGCAATGGATTGAAATTTCCTTTCGGAAGGATCTCAAGGGAAAAAGACAGATCTCTGGACGATGGGTGTTCCTGGTTGTTAATGAAAGAGAGAGCGTGATGAGACGGAATGCGGCTGAAATCCAATTCCTCAAAGTCATTGTTTTGCGTCAAGCATGCTCCTGATTGGATGACGACCCGATTGGATTTCGGTTAGGTGATTTGTAAAACTGCTGACATGAAATTTGTAATTGTTAACTTTGGGGTACTGCCGATGAACTCAGCAATTATCCGTTTGGTGTTGTCGGACGTCAATGATGCTGGTCTTGAGTGTCGGTTGCTGGAAGACCTGCCTTTTTGAATCCGAGAGTCTTTGCAGCTCGATTACCTCCTTGGTTTACTTTGTTTTCGGAGCTCTTGTTGCTGTTGTAACAAGCAGTATCTTTGTATGTCGATGTATCAGTGCGCAACTCCGAATGGTTACTTGTAATACGGCAAACAGCGGAATGGATTCAGATGATACCTTGCTTCGAACTGGCATTGGATGTTGTTCTTCAAACGATTGGCGACGAGTTGGTAGGTGGTATGATTTGTCCTTTTGACTACGGTTGCTGCAGGAACAGGAGACCATGGCTTTGTTTCCCCAGGGCTTCGTTGACACCCTTAACAGAATCGCTGGAGAGGGTACTTATCACCGGGGGATGATTAATGGATTGACGTTGGCTGGGAAACGGATCGGTTTGGTCGACCACAGTAAGACAATCCAAAATCATCGGTAGCTCGACGGTTCAAAATGGCGTATTTTTGCAACCAGTGACCTACAATGTGTTAGATCAGACCAATGCATTGTTCAACAGTGTTTTGATACAGGGGTTGATCTTGGAGCCGTAGCGGTAAATTTTCCAGATTTGGAAGCAACCTTACGGATTTGCAATCTCGAGCAGACGCCTGGCAGCGCGGCCCAACTTGATCACGATGGGTGAGTCAGATTGACGATACTTTCAATGTAACGATTTCATTGTCTGCGATGACAGCGATTGGAGATGGAAGCGGTCAGACGTGTTGGAATTACACTCTCTAGCTCACAAAAGGGCACCTACCAAGTGAATTATCTAATTTAGAAATCTGAGCAGGGTTTGCCCGGTTCACAGATGCTTTATACGCTGGCATTGGCGGTTTCGGATACCATGGCTTTGACCAGTGACGTAGATTTAGACAGGGATGCGAGTACGAGCGATTTAACCGACGCGATTATAAATTTAACAAGAACATTGACCCGTAGGATTTTCAGTGGAATCAAAGTGGCTGAACCTGACGGGAAGATTTTTGTCATACTAGGAGTATTGGGAGGACCCTTGCTGGTTTGGCATAACAAGTTGTGCTAATTCACCATGAACCGAAAGTCTGGAAAAGTCAGTGAACTTTACCGAAGCTGTCAGAATTCCAGTGAATTCTTGACCGGCAAGCACTGGCATCCTAGTTGCGGAAGGGTTGATTTAAGGTCAAAATAACCCGTTCTGCGGATTGTTTCTTTGTTTCTAGAAGGTTGTATGTATTATGTCGGAAAAAGATGTTTCGAAAAAAGCCGTGACAGAAAAGGCTCCCTGGATAACCTACCGTCCGGAACTCCGGGTGTTGGATTGCACGATTCGTGACGGCGGGTTGATTAATAATCATCTCTTTTCCGATTCGCTTGTCCGCGCGGTGTACGACACGTGTATCGCTGCGGGAATTGATTGTATGGAAGTGGGTTATAAAAATTCATCGCGAATATTTCCCAAGCACGAGTTTGGGGATTGGAGACACTGCGATGAAGATGACTTGAATCGAGTACTCGGCGGACACGACGTTGAAAAAACCAATCTCAAGCTCGCTTGTATGGCGGATGCTGAAAAGAGTGACTGGAAGGATCAAATTGTTCCAGCTGACCAGAGCGTGCTGAGTATGATTCGGGTTGCGTTTTATGCTCATCAAGTATCCGAAGCAGTACAGATGATTGAACATGCCCACGAAATGGGTTATGAGACGATGGCCAATCTAATGGCGGTTTCTAACATTACTGAGCGAGAAATCGACACGGTGCTCGATGCGATCAAACCGACTCCAGCTGGAACGATGGTGATTGTTGACAGCTTTGGCCATTTGTATCGGGAACAGATTGATTGGCTGTATCAAAAATATGCCGGGGCAATGGAGGGTACGGGTAAAGAAATCGGAATTCATGCTCATAACAACATGCAGTTGGCATTTGCCAATACGCTTGAAGCGATCATCCAGGGTGCCAATCGGGCGGATGCGACAATGGCCGGATTGGGACGTGGTGCGGGCAATTGTCCGATGGAGCTGCTGTTAGGTTTTCTTTGCAATCCGAAATTTAAATTACGACCGATTGTCAAATTGTTACACGATCAGATCGATCCTTTACGTAGTAACGTAGAATGGGGGCCTCTGGTGCCCTACAACATTACGGGCCAATTGAATTTACACCCTAGAGCGGCGATGCAGTTCCGAGCTAGTGAAGACAAGGACGACTACGTGAAATTCTATGACCAGATTGTTGCGGACGTCTGAATAA
>Ga0310342_100000790_pt1 | contig 18674 bp, 16 predicted proteins | sample S15DNA20500_MG_FD_206155 | JGI IMG/M metagenome (GOLD analysis project Ga0310342, IMG submission 206155) | Marine microbial communities from station ALOHA, North Pacific Subtropical Gyre - S1503-DNA-20-500_MG | ecosystem: Environmental > Aquatic > Marine > Oceanic | place: Pacific Ocean: North...
GTTTCCCAGCAAAAACTTCAGGATGAGTTACCATGCCCACAACCGCAATTCCAGCTGCCAAAGGAAAACCGGGCTGAATGCCACAAAGGACAATGAAACAAGCTCCTGGCTGCGCTGGGCAGCTCGCTAGCGTCTTTCGTCAATTTGACACGTCGGTCGCGAACATCAAATCCTGTGAATTACCACGGGATGTGAGAAACGCCAGGAGATCCAACAGCTCGTCCCGATTAAGGGAATCAAGCAGACCGTCTGGCATTAGCGACTTCTTGGCGGCTGTCATTTCGTCAATCTCACTCTTGGCCAGTTCCTTGACCTTCGTGTGATCATAAGCGTCGGTCACTACGATCACGTGATCGTCATCCTCATCAACAACACGACCCTGTACCGTAAGACCTGCATTGGTGACGATCACCATCGCCCGGTACCGATCTGGAATCGTGCGACTTGGATCGATTAAAGCCTCTGCCAAGTCACGTATGCTGAATCGTCCAGCGACATTCGTCAGATCAGGGCCGGTGGTCCCGCCAAACGCCGCAAATCGATGACATGCTACGCACTTGGCGGCCGTATAAATTTGACTGCCATGCTGAAAATCGCGATCGTGAAGACCCTCACGTGTCAGTCGTACGATTTCTTCGACTGTCCATTTCTGACCGGGCCCTTGGGGTTTAGGAAGATCATCAGGATTGAAAGGAGCCAACTCGGTTGTCTCGAGTTCCAAAAGCTGGCGTTCTTGTTCCGACGCATTTTCAAGCGCTTCGGCGCGTATATTTTTTATAAACCCTTCATAGCTCGCACCCCCGCTGCGTATCAGTGCATCGTCAAGCCAACGGAAATATTCCTGGCGCTGTTCCAAGGTCCAGCCAAACCGTAAATTACGGAGCACAAAAGCATAGTGAATATTCCCAGTTTGTGGAGGCTTGGCCAGCATTTGTTCAATCGCATTCCCAAAATTGGCATTCCGGGCAATCAACTGCTGAGTCTCTGTTTTCGAATTCTTAGCCGGCGGGATCGATTCCTCCCGCATCTTTGCCAGGGTCTTATCGATCACTGTCGGCCAGTTCAAGTAGACAAGCAATCGGCTCAGCTCGTGATTCGATGCAGTGGACGAGGCGGGATACAGGGAATCCAAGCGGGTCGCCACCTCTCGGACATTGTCAGCGTCCGGCTTGCCCAGTCGAACGAAAGTCAATGCGTAGACCCTCATCACTTCAAGCTGCAACGCCTCGTTGAACCGTGCCATGGGTAATTCCCCCAGTGACTTGAGAATCTGGCCCTGCAGCAATGACTCACCTTGCCGGACTAACGCAACCAGGGCTGTCGTGCGTGCTTGGGCGTCCATCTCCTGCAGAGCGCGCATGGTCCAGAGATCTACCTCTTGATGTTCCAAAGCAACCCGAGCGGCATAACGAATGTGCCGATCATGGTGCCCCAGATATCGCCAGATGAAATCAATTGCCTGTTTCTGATTGTCAGCGCGAACGTGAAACGCCTCGAGTTGTCGGCGAATACGTCGCTCGGTCTGAAATGCTGAGTTCTTTGCATTTACCGGAATGACCGATTCAGTGCCCACATAACTGACCCGATACAAAGCGGACTGGGCATTTCGACCGCCAACCGTGAAATAGAGTGCGCCATCCGGACCGACCTGTGCGTCGGTAACCGGAAGTGCTTTCCGGGAGACGAACTCTTCTTTCTCACCCACATAACTGGCTCCCTGCGGCCTGATGTGCACGGCATAGATCGTTCCGAACGTCCAATCCAGTGCGAAAAGTGCACGCTGGTATTTTCCGGGAAACTTGGCACCATATCCGAAGGTCACGCCCACGGGCGATCCCGGCCCAATGTTCACTACCTCCGGGAGACTGTCGACATAGTAGGCTGGCCATTTTCCCGTTCCACTGCGCCAACCAAATTCACTCCCGCTGGTAACATGATTGATCCGTGTTGGCCGATACCAAGGGCTGCCCATGTCCCATTCCATATCCGCATCGTAGGTAAATAACTCGTCATCAGCGTTGAATGCCAGGTCGAAGGCATTCCGATAGCCAATGCTGATAACTTCCCAGTGTTTCCCATCAGGATCGATTCGACACACCCAGCCGCCGGGCGCAAGTTTTCCTCGCGCGTGTCCCCTGGCATCCCACTGGCGAGGCAATAACAGATCTTCTCCCCAATTGCTCGGCACACGGCTTGTCCGACTGGCACCTAGGGGCAGGTCCGTGTGATTCCCCGCTACGACAAGCAATGACTGGCCATCGGGTGCTAAAACAATCGCATGCGGTCCATGTTCCCCCGCACCCTCGATTTTCTTTAAAAGTTCTACCTGATCAAATTGATCGTCAGCATTGGTATCCCGCAAACGATACAAGCCGCTGTTGCCATTTTGGATTACATAGAGGCTATCAAAAGCGTAGAGCAATCCATGCGCCGACGGCATCTCGATACGCATTTTTTCTACTCGTGTTTCTTCCTGGCTGCCGATCTTCGGCGGAATGATTCGGTAAAGCCCCTTACCCTCTTCAGAGCTGGCAATGATACGACCTTGATGGTCAAACGTCATATTCACCCAGGATCCCTGCGTCTGCTTGGGCACCGTATAAAGCAATTCGATTTGAAACCCCGGTTGAAGCCAAAATGTATCGCGTTGTCCAACACGCGGCGATTCGCCGTCGGCTGTTGCCTCGTCGAGAACGTCAGAAACAGCGATTTGCGGTGTCTGGGTAAACCATTCTGCCGTTTGTTGTTCGACAATTTCCACGCCAGATAGCTGCTTGGATAAAACGGACGAGGCAATGACAACAACGGTCCATGTGATTTTTGACATGTTTATCCTGTTTTCTTCGGGAATCTACTTGTCCACCAACACACTATAGTACACCATTGCAACCGGCCCCTTGCAAGCTCATTGTGCAAACTACTGAGGCCAAATCACCCCGCCTGGAAAGTCACCTCAGTTGGCACCAGGGCCGTCGGTCAGAATTCAGATTCACTGCAGGGAGAAGCCGACCGGGTGGGTACCAAGTAACACGGGTCACCGCTACAATCATCCTCTACCAGATCCATCCAATGTGTCGGTCCTCGATACGTTCTAAATCGGGCCGGTTCAAACCAGGGTTTGCTCACATGACAGTTTCCACATCACAACAACATCCAAACGATCAATCCAGGCATGAAGATGTCGTCTATCGAAATGCCAAAAGAGAAGCTTGGGTGATCACGGGCATGTTTACGGTTTGCCTGGTCTACACCTGCACCTACTGTTATCTCTTTGGCTACACAAGCCATGAGGGATTGCCCGGTTCAACCGGTCAGGCCATCGGTGAAATGGTCGGGCCACTTGAGCAATTCAACCGGGACCCCAAGACGTTAACAACCCCTTTCGGACTGGGGATCCCCGACTGGATCCTTTACGGAATCGTCATTCCCTGGCTTGCCTGTATCGCTGCCAGTTTCTGGTTCTGTATTTTTTACTTCGCCGAAGATGATTTGGGTAGCGACGACACGTCGACCGACAACGCAAATAGCTAAGGCTGTGTGAACACAAAAGACCAACCGATGGCACACAACAACCGTGGTGTAACATCTGAGAGCGGAGTACCGTATGTCTGAAACCAGTTCGTTAACCATGGTCGTCTTTGTCGCCTACATCATGGGCGTCTTTGTACTGGCCGGTTTTTCACATCGCCTGCTTTCCAAAAAGGCATTCCTTGGCGAATATTTTTTGGGAAGTCGAGGACTGGGTGTCTGGACATTGGCCTTTACATTCGCAGCCACCAGTGCATCGGGTGGTAGTTTCGGCGGATACCCCTCTCTGATCTACAGCTACGGCTGGGTGTTGGCGTTCTGGATCGGCAGTTACATGATTGTCCCCCTGACCACGATGGGCATCATCGGGAAACGGCTCAATCAAGTGGCACGCAAAACGAACGCTATCACGATCCCCGATGTGCTTCGCGATCGTTTCGAATCGACCACCATCGGACTCTTCGCCAGCTGCATCATTATCTTCTTTACGATTTGTTTTCTCATTGCCCAGTTCAAACTGGGGGCCCTGATCATCGAAGACACGTTCAATCTCACCTTCCAAGGAGGCTATGAGATTGGCCTGGTGATTTTCGCCATCACCGTAATTTTCTATACCGCCTACGGAGGGTTTCGCGCCGTTGTGTGGACCGACGTGATGCAAGGTGTGGTGATGGGCATCGGCGTCGTGATTCTGGTGCCGATTGTGATGGCCAAGTCAGGTGGCCTCGAACAGGCCACGCACAACCTGGTCAATCAAAACCCAACGCTGGTCACATCCGTGCCGGGACCGGGAGGTCAGAAAGGCACCATGAATGACCTGGTGCTCCGTGCCACAACAACGCAAGTTCCAGCCGGACTGGAATATCGCCACCCGGAACAGCCAAATGCCTCGTTATCGATCAACTGGGATCCGTCCGGACCGGCATCGCAAGATATCCAGATCGATCTGGCGACCGATGACCAGGGACACATCACCAGTACCGGTAACGATGTCAAACAAGCCCTGGAAAACCATCCTCAACTGGGCAGCCTCCTAAAAATTGACTATCCGTACAAGAATAACGAGATCACAACCGACACAGCAGGAAATCAAGTAGCCCTGGGTGCGACAGGAACCCTTTGGCTCGCTGCGAATAAGGAGGGGAAAAAGATACCCCAACGATTTGCTTTTATCCATGGTGACGACCTGGTGTTCGGGCCTGGACGCAGTAACCGTGGCACGCCGTTCCATCCCCTCGGCCTGGCCATTTCGTTTTTCTTCATGTGGGCCATTGTCGGAATCGCCCAGCCGGGAACCATGGTACGTCTGATGGCCTTCCAGGAGAGCGGCACACTCAAACGGGCCATTCTCACCGTGACGATCTACTACTCATTGATCTACTTGCCGCTGGTTTTCATCGTTGTTGCAGCCAAAACGGAATTGCCAACGCTGACCGCTGAAGACTCCGACCGGGCCATTGTGCTGATCGCCACGCGCCTGGTAGCCGACATGGGCATTGGTTACCAAATTTTGGGTGCCGTGTTCGTCGCCGCTCCCTTTGCCGCCGTGATGTCCACCGTCGACAGTCTCTTACTGATGATCAGTTCAGCAGCGGTGCGCGATGTTTATCAACGGACGGTCAATCCAAAAGTCTCCGAGCGTACCGTACGCTGGTCCAGTTATGCCACCACTGCGATTGTGGGCATCATCGTCACCATTCTGGCATCTCGCCCTCCTGATTTTCTGCAAAAAATCATTGTCTTTGTGAGCGGTGGATTTGCGGCCGTATTTTTGTTCCCCGTTTTACTGGGTTTGTATTGGAAAGGCATGACTCGCCAAGGAGCCTTATGGGGAATGATCGCCGGATTAGCCATCATCTTGGGACTCTTTTTGCCCAACACGCTGGGGGGCAGCCGCATCAATCTGCTTGGGTTTCACCCCACCATGTGGGGCCTGGCCGGTTCGTTTTTCCTGTCGGTGTTGGTCAGCAAGATGTCAGGTCCGCCGCCGCAACATTTGATCGATCGCTACTTTTATCAATCCGATCCACCAAAAGGAACGGCTTGACCTCAAGATACGACGGAAACTGACGATGAGTCTTTGGAAATTCGCTGACGCTTTACCTGAACTTGTGCACATTCTTCCAGAGCATCGTGTCCAGCTGGGTGAAGGTGATACACCGCTGGTCCGCTCGATCAAGGTCGGACCTGCTGCAGGTTTGCCAGCTTTATACTTCAAACTGGAATCGTGCAATCCTACTGGATCTTACAAGGACAGGTTTGCCGCAGCGGCCGTGTCCGACATGGCAGCCTGTAAAAAACGGCGTTGTTTGGCCACCTCCAGTGGCAACACCGGTTCTGCCCTGGCCGCCTATTGTGCGGCTGCTGGCATTGAATGCTCCATTGCCATCATTGACGGTGCACCCCAGGGAAAAATCCGACAAATGCAGGCCTATGGCGCCAGGCTGTTCAGCGTGCACAACTTTGGTCACGATCACCAGATCAACGAAAACGTGATGAAAACGCTCCACCAGTTATCTGAGGAAGCTGACGCGGCAATGCAGGTCAGCGCGTTTAAATTTTCCCCTCTCGGCATGTCTGGAGTCCAATCGGTTTCCTACGAACTGGTTGACCAATTGCCAGATCGACTCGATCACGTTTTCTGCCAGGCGGGAGGAGGTGGCATGACATGGGCAGTTGCCCGTGGCTTCTCTCTGCTGGAAAAACAGGAACGGCTTCGACGAGGTCCAGCAGTACACTGTGTACAACCCGAAGGTAACAACACGATCGCTGGCCCCCTGCGTGAGGGCAAGGATCAAGGTCAAAATGTCCAAGGCACTTCGACGATCAGCGGACTGCAGGTGTCCAATGTCATCGACGGCAACCACGTGATTGCCGATTGTCGCAAATCGGGCGGCAACGGATTTTTAGTCAGTGACGAAGAAATCTACGCCGTTCAAGCTCGCCTGGCCCGGGAAGAGGGCCTTTTTTGTGAGCCGGCCGCTGCCGTTTCCGTGGCCGGCGCCTTGCAAGCCCACCAACGAGGTGAAATCCATTCCGATGACGTGACCGTCTGTCTGATCACCGGCACAGGTTTTAAAGACGAACGATCGATTATGAAAATGACCCAGACCGCTACCTTTCCAACGCTTGATGCGTGGCAGGACATTCCTGCTTACCTGGCGACAAACAAAGGGTAGGCTCACCTTTTTGAAATCCTCCATTACAAAACAGATGGCCGTTTTTCGGTCTGAATCTGAATAACTTTTGACCTCAAGGAGTCTCGACATGCGGCCACCACTAAAACGAACAATGGCTCGATCACCAATGCACTACTATTTACTGGGGGGAGCCATTGGCTTGATCTCATTGGCGCCCGTTGTTTTGAATGCCGCCAATGACGACCTCTATGTCGCACAGCCGGTCACCCCAAGCGGAGAATTCACCGGTGGCATCGAAGGCCCTGCTTGTGATGCAAAAGGCCATTTATACGCGGTTAATTTTGCCAGACAAGGCACCATCGGCATTGTTTCACCAGGTAAGAAAGGTGACGTTTTCCTGGCACTTCCCGCAGACAGTGTCGGTAATGGCATCCGCTTTGATCAAATGGGACGAATGTATATCGCCGATTACGTTAACCACAACATTTGGCGGGTCGATGTGAATTCCCAAAAGCCCACCCTGTTTGCACACAACAGCAAAATGAGTCAACCCAATGATTTAGCCATCGCCGCCAACGGCACCCTCTACGCCAGCGATCCCAATTGGGGTGCCCAAACCGGTCAAATCTGGAAAATCAGTCCCGCGGGACAGGTAAAACAGGTCGCTTCTGAAATGGGTACGACCAATGGGATCGAAGTCAGTATCGACAACCAAACGCTTTATGTGAATGAGAGCCTGCAGCGTAACATCTGGGCTTTTGACATCGCCCCCAACGGAACCCTGTCCAATAAGCGACTGCTGAAAAAATTCGCAGACCATGGATTCGACGGCATGCGGGGAGATATCGATGGCAACCTTTACGTTACGAGGCATGGCAAAGGGACCGTTGTCAAACTGTCTCCGCAAGGAGAGCTCCTTCAAGAGATCGACGTGCTCGGCGACCATCCGACCAACATTTGTTTTGGAGGACCTGACGGACGAACGGCCTACGTCACAGAAGCTCAGAACAAACGGATCGTCAGTTTTCGCGTCGAGAAACCGGGACGTTCCTGGCAATTATTCAAAAACACTACGAATTAACTCCGCCGTTCCGGACGTATTTCCTTCCTTCGTTTCAGTCGTGACCAAGGCAATAAAGATAGCGATCGCCGCGCAAGTACATGGCATCCTTGACCAAGGCCGCCGACGCACTGAAACTGTCATTCAGCCGATTGACAGCGAGAAGCCGGGGAATTTCTCCGTTAGAAATCACAATCGTGGTGCCATTGCGGCCTGTCACATAAATACGGCCTGCTGCACCCACCGGTGAAGCGTACACGTCGTGAATACCGCCTAGCCGGAAAGCGCCTGGCTGCTCCTCACCGGTCGCGGCATGGACCCGCGTCATGACTCCCTGATAATGACGCAGGAAATACAACCCTTCTCCATAAAGTAACGGCGAAGGAACGTAAGGGGTTCCCTGACGACGGCTCCAGGTCACGTGGTCCGAATGAGTGATATCTCCACGGGCGCCAGCCAGTCGGATGGCCAACAGATTGCGCGTTGAATAGCTGCTTCCTACAAACACCATCCCATTGCCAGCCACCGGCGAGGCGACGATGTTTGCCGATAAACCACCGCACTCCCACATCACTTCTCCAGAAGCCAAATCATAGGCCCTGACTCTTTGTGTCCCATTGACGATCACCTGCATCTTGCCTTCCTGTTCGATGATGATCGGAGTGGACCAGGAGGTAACTTCATCACGGGCCACCTTCCACTTTGGTGCCCCTGTTTGTTTTTCAAGTGCTAACAAGTACGATTGGCCTTCGTGATCCCAGTTAACCACCACCGTATCCTCGAATAAAACTGGCGAACTCCCTTCGCCATGACCATGCTTGCTGCGCATCAACCCGAGATCTTTTTTCCACACCAGGTTACCTGCATGGTCAAGACAAAAGAGTCCTGTTGAGCCGAACATGGCAATCACGTGTTCACCATCGGTCACCGCCGAGTGGGATGCGAGGCTGCCAGTAAAATGTCCGCCTTCGTGTGGCAGGCGTTCGTGCAATCGCTGCTGCCACAACACGCTCCCATCCCTGCGGTCGATCGCTAACACCATGAACCGATGCCGTTGTGTGACAGGAAGGTTATCATGCGCACCAGGAGCGTCGCTGTAACGGGGCTTCAATGACTCACCCTGCGGTACAGCACTTGTCACGAACAAGTACTTTTTCCAGATCACCGGCGTCGAATGACCTCTTCCCGGCAAACGAATCTTCCAGCGAATATTTTCGTTCTGAGCATTCGTTTCGTTGCTGGAATCTTCTTCGTTGACCTCGTTCCATCTTACCGGCGGATCCGCATGGGGGGCCACTCCATTGCCTAGCGGACCGCGCCATTGAGGCCACTCCTCCGCGGAGGTAGCTCGCGGCAGTTCCGTCACCCCAGTATTGGTCATCAACAACAGTAGAAGCAACAGCGCAACGGGGACAATTATCCTGCTCATATTTCGTGTCATACACCATCGTCAGGAAACCGACAAGAGTCACTACGGTGACAGAGTCAGTAACAATGCCAGCGTGGCCCAGCTGCTGGCAGAGATAGAAATGAACTGGTCCTTGCCGTGGGGAAATCCGGTTTCGTAATAGGTTTGAAACGGTTTTGCGCGCGAAACGACCTGCCAGGAACCGTCTTTCTGTTGCGCGTGTAGCAAGTATTTTATTCCACGTTGAACCGCCGAATGTTCAACTGGCAATCCAGCAACTTCAAGCAGCACCACCAGGGAGGTTCCCGTCGCATAGGCATCACTGTTCATTTCGGTTTTTTGCGCCCAACCCCCATCTTCTCGCTGTTGATTCACCAACTCCGCCGTTTGGGTACTGAGCGTTTCTTCGTCCACATCCATGTAAGGCAGAGACCACAGTCGGAATACATGATCTTCCAGTTCGGCCGGTTTTTCCGCCAAGACCCATTGCCTGACTTGTTTTTTACGTGTCTCAATCTCGACTTGTTGCTGCTGAGTACCAAACTTCTGCAATCCCCGTAATGCGACAAACGTCGTCATGAATTCACTCCCGGTTGATGGCGGCCGGCTACTCGGATGTGTCCAATGACTGGCGTCTTGCTGATATTTCAACAGGTACCCCGTCACCGCAGCGGTCGTCTCGTCCGGAATCCACCCACCGACCTCTAAAGCCCAGAGCGCGTATCCAGCCGTTACTACTTTGCCACCTTGTCCCTCACCGTCGAGATATTTTTTTTGCCCCCGCTTCAAATGGGCTACCGTATGGTCCAATTGTCGAGTGAAGTTGTCTTCGTCAATCGCAAATCCCCGTTTGCGACCTTCAACAAGAGCCAACATCGGCAGGGCCTGGTTGTGACAGGTGAAACATTTTCGCTGCTCTGCCGAGCCCTGTGTTCCTTTTTCCAGCAGTGGCAGAGAACGCACGATCGCAGCTCTGGCGGCATCAGCCAGACAAGACGATTTGTCAGCCTCAGAAGGTTCGTCGGCCGACAGCCCCCTGACGACGGAGGTCACTAGAATCAAAACGGCGATCGTGTCTGTTCCACTACGCATGAATCTGTGCAATTTAAATCGTCAGTCTCTTTGAAAAGAAAGGAGGTTTCCCCAACCGGGTTGGCACAGCGTTTTACATCCCCAAAGCGCAAACCACAAGCTACCCATTCCAAGTATTCGTCCGTTTCACAACAGAGAACCGCATTCTGCAGCATTTTCAAACTACTTCAGGCACCGGGCAGCTGTCAAACCATAAATTCCTACCATGAGTATCTCGCCCGTTGTATTGCCCGCCTCTCGGCTGGAAAACTCGTCACATCGCCGTTGCTGTTAACACGCTGAACGTCCAATGCAGGAGTCGTTTCTGGAATCCGAAGTAAAAGGCGACTAGAAAACAGACGTCAAGTGGTTTACAAAAACATTTCTATTTCACCCGTTTCCGCTTTGCAGCCGACGGCAGCAGGAGCCGAATCCGTAGCAACCCCTCGAAAAACATCCACCAATTCGGATCGTTGCGTATTTTTCTGTCTCGCATTTTTCCGTTATGTGTTCGAGAATATGACATGGTGATGAACGAGACAGTACCCCGTAGTGAGCAAACACCCATCCATGGCTAAAGAGATTTATGTTCCGTCTGCCCGACGCTGGATGGCACGACATGTCTACCAAACACTGAGTCGGCTCGCCCCTGGCTTCTTCGCACAGCAGCTGACCAACCCCTGCTTCCTGATCGGCTGTCCGCGGAGTGGTACGTCGCTGATCGATCTTTTACTCGCCACGCACCCCGAAATTGTCTCCTACCCCAGCGAGGCCAACGACCTTTGGCATCCCCAATCCTTTCCCTGGCGAACCAGGGCTATGGCAACTGACCTTCCACCGATTTGGAAAGATGCCCACGGATTCACCCAATTCTCACTCGAAAAGCGGAGCGTACAGGAAGAAACCCACTTGCAAGCCACGTTGGGCGCATTTCAATACCGCCATTCCCACAAACACCTGATACAAAAGTGCACGTTAATCGCATTGATGACACCCTACGTGTTGAAAATCTTTCCCAATGCCAAATTCATCCACATCATTCGAGACGGGCGAGCTGTCGCACTGTCCTGGGCAAGAAGACAACGCCGGGACATTGACCAATCGCCCGCTGTTTATCAAAAACGGGGACTCGACTTGTCGATCAATGAGTTGTTACGACTGTGCGCAAAAAGCTGGCGGGATCACATCGAAGCCATCGATCATGACTGCGCCGCGCTCCGTCTGGTCGAACGACAAGCCTATCTCGAAGTCCAATACGAAGACTTCTGTGCTGATCCAAGGACACACCTGGATGCCATGGCCCAGTTCATCAGTGTCAGCGCGGGAAAATTTTCACCGGCAGTTTATCAAGACGTGGAGAGTAAAAACTATAAATTTCGCGAATCGTTCAGTGAACGCGATTTTGATGATGTGATGAAAATGATTGGACCAACATTGGCCGCAAAGGGATATAACTGATGGCAACGAAAGTATACGTCACTGATTTTGTCAACGATGAACTGGAGCCTGAACGTGAGATCTTCGGTGATATCGCAAACGTGATTGCGGTAGACGCCAAGTCGCAGGAAGATTTATTCGGCGTCATCGAAGATGCCGATGCGTTGATGGTCTACCACATGATTCACGTTGATCAGAAACTCATCAACCAATTAAATCAGTGTAAGATCATTGTGAGGTGTGGTGTAGGTTTTGATAATGTCGATCACAAGTTCGCAGCCGAACAGGGAATCCCTGTATCGAACGTTCCCGATTACGGCACCGAGGACGTCGCTGATTCTGCGCTGGGCATGGCATTGACGTTGACGCGCGGTATCCATTTCTTAAACAGTCGCTTGCGGGCATCGATCGGCCAGTGGCACTACACTCAGGCCTCGTTTGTCAGGCGATTACGGGGAAAAGTCTTCGGAATCGTCGGGCTGGGACGAATCGGCACCGCCGCGGCATTAAGAGCCAAAGCATTCGGAATGGATGTCGTCTTTTACGATCCCTATCGTTCCTCCGGAACGGAGAGATCCTTGGGAATCCGCCGCTCTGAGTCCCTGCAGGAATTATTGAGCCAAAGCAAGGTTCTCAGCCTTCATTGTCCCTTAACCGACGAGACACACCATCTGATCAACCGAGATTCATTGAGCTGGATGCCGCAAGGAAGTTATCTGGTAAATACGGCCCGGGGAGCAGTGGTCAACACGAACGATCTGCCTGATGCCATTGCAACAGGACAATTGGCAGGAGCGGGAATCGACGTTTTGGATGTCGAGCCGCCACCAGAGGATGATCCTTTATTAGTCGCCTGGCGTGATCCCAATCACCCATGTCATGACCGTGTCATCGTCAATCCACACTCAGCGTTTTATACCGTCGAGGGATTGACCGACATGCGTATCAAGGGCTCGACTGCATGCAGGCGCGCCATCCTGGGCGAGCCAATACCCAACGTGGTTAATGGCCTGTAATCGACCTGCACACAGCCAGCTGGCAGCGGCCTTGAAAAAAACGTCTCGCCAGCCGTCTGTCCGATTATTTCAAAACCCCACATTTGTCGAGTGCGGCCAACGCGTAAATGGTACCGCTGTAGGTGATGAAATGGTAAGAATCTGTATTCAATGATCGGGTCCACCAGCGGCCCGACTCACGTTGATTGGCCAGCAACCATTGAATACCCGCCTGCAGGCGAGAATCATCGGCTGGCACTCCTGCTTCGCGTGCTACCAGGATTGCCAACCCTGTCATGTGTCCGTCACTCGGCGGTGATTCAAATTCGGGTTCTGACCGAAGCTTTTCAGCCCGGCTGCCATTACCCCATTGTTCGGGCTCAGCGAAAGATCGAATCGACCAGCCACCATCCTCCTGTTGATGGTTCAACACGGTCTCCAGCAGCTGCTGTCGTTTTTGGTCGTCGAGCAAATCCGGTAGACGCGTTGCCGTCCACAAAAGCAATAGCCGCCCGTAATCATGGGGCGGTTCGGTTGCCCGCAAATACTCTTTCATTTTCTCAACGCCCGTCTGCACCGACTCGTCACTGACCTGGTCAAGCCAGCCCGGCGCGGTCGCGGCAGCCATTGCTGCCACCGTCGTGCCGTGATAGTTACTCGACTCAAACGGTGGCCAACATTCGGTGTTCCCCCACGAACCGTCACTTGCCTGCACGCCAAACATCAAAGTGAGGGCATCACTGGTTTCAGCTGAAAGCTGGCCTGTCACGTGGGCGTCCCATTCAGCCAGACCGGATGCTAGGTACGCAATCTGCGTCGGCGTAATGCCCCGTTTGAGTTTACGGGCTTTCTCGGCATACCTCTGCTGGAAATCATCCAATGCCTTGACAAAAAACGCATGCTGTTCCTCCAGGGGCTTGCCCAATCTGCCTGTCAACGCTGGACGCATTTGCAGGTAGGTTCCATTGGTGTGACAGCTGACACAATTATGCTTACCGGTCCAGGCCCGCGTCCCCTTTTCGAGGTACTCAACCGCGCGGTCGACTGAAATCGACGCCAGACGGGCTTCATCGGCCGAGGCAAGTGAAACAACAAGTTCTCCATGTTCGTATTGTGCCTTAGGCGGGTCCGCACTGGCCGGTAACCCGTAGACGCTGCACAGCAACCAACCCACCAGGCCGAACCCAATCCTATGTCTCGTATTTTGCATCGCGTCAACCTCAGCTGAGTTTGAAATAACCAGGTCGGAAAATGATTCAGAAAAAATCATGTTCACACGTGAACAAGTTAATCTTGATTGTAAGCAAAATACCACTCATCGAACAACCCTTCCCGAAGTTGATCCTCCCATGAGCGCATCAATTTCTGCCCGGCTGGAATAATTAAAATCACCTACTACCGAGTGAGCTAAACAAGAAGCGGCAGCGGCAAATCGGAGGGCATCCTCTAGCTCAGGGAACTCCTCGCTGTCCAGAGCAAATAAGAGGCCTGCGGCAAACGAGTCACCTCCTCCCACACGATCGATAATGTTACGGATTTCGTAGGGACGAAACTCTCCATTTTCCTGTGGTGCAAACAATGCCCGATCGTGTGTCGCATCGTAGAGCATTGCCCCCCAATCGTTGTGAGATGCCGAAATACTCTGTCGGAGCGTCGTGCCAATCATGCGAATGTTGGAAAACTCGGAGATTACCTGGCGAGCCACATCCGGATAAGCCTCGATATCAATGCTGCCAGAATGCAAATCGCTCTGGCCAGCCCGGATTCCCAACACGTCTCCACAGTCCGCCTCATTGGCAATCAATAGGTCGACAAAAGGCAAGAGTTCACGCATCACGCGGCCAGCCAATTGTGTGGGCTCAGTCCCCTCTTCCCACCGCCACAACTTAGCTCGATAGTTCAAGTCACACGACACGTTCAACTGGGCATCTTTTGCCTTCTGAACCGCATGCATCGTGGCAGCGGCCGCCTGACGTGACAAAGCGGGCGTGATGCCTGTGACATGCAGCCATTGTGCACCGCTAAAAATTGTCTCCCAATCATATTGCTCGGCCGACGTCAGGCTAATCGTCGATCCTGATCGATCATATTCCACACGGCTGGGACGCTGATTGGCACCCGCTTCAACGAAATAGAGACCGAAACGGCCTTCGTCACTTTGCACCACCCCATCGGTATCCACACCCATACTACGCAGCGTCGACAGACAGGCAGCAGCAAGTGTATTTCTGGGCAAAGCGGTCACGACTCCCACATTGGCACCTAATTGCGCCAAGGACACAGCCACATTTGCCTCCGCCCCAGCAAAGGTAACGTCCAACGAACCCGGCAACACCTGCTGCAAACGCAGGAAGCCCGGTGGCGATAAACGCGCCATGATCTCTCCGAAGGTAACAAATCGAGCCATCGACTTACCCTAATTAAATTATGAATTCGCAATACGGCAGGCCTCAGCCGCGTTACTTGAAATCGTGTCCCACTTTTGGCCGTCGATCAATTCGGGGGGAGCAATCCAGGACCCTCCAACCGCCAGCACATCACCGTTGGCGAGATAGGATGTCATGTTCGTTAGATTAACCCCTCCCAAAGGAATGAACTTTACACCAAGATGCAAGTAGGGTGCCTTCATGCTATTTAATATTTTCAGCCCACCGGAAGGTTCCGCTGGAAAGAATTTCAGTTCACGGCAACCCAGTTCTACGGCCGCCTCTATGTCCGAGGGTGTCATCACACCGGGTGCAAACGGCAAGCCGCACTGTTGAGCCCGTTGGATCACGCGCCGATTGAGTCCCGGAGCTACGCCAAACAAGGCTCCTGCCTCGACAATCTGATCCACCTGTTCAGGTGTTAAAATGGTGCCGACACCAGCCAGCATTTCAGGAACTTCCTTACGAATCTCTTTCAGACAATCGATCGCCACCGGAGTTCGCAGAGTTAACTCCATGATATCGATGCCGCCGGCCAACAGCGCACGAGCCAGTGGCACGGCACTCTGAACCTGGTCAACTACAAGCACGGACACGACACGGGTGCGTTGGATACGATCAAGCATCTCTGGGGGAAATTGAGACTGCATGTTGTTCCTTTCCAGTGGACGATTAATGCATCAACATCCCACCATTGACGTGGATGATTTCACCGGTAATGAAGCTGCCCGCGTCGGATGCCAGCAGGACAGCCAGTCCCACCAAATCGTTGACCTTGCCATCGCGACCCAGTGGAATCAACTTGATCAAATCGGCGTATTTATCACGTGGCGTTCCCTCCCGATGAATTCGCGTGTCGATGATCCCCGGCGCGATTCCGTTGACGGTAATACCGCGGGGCCCCAGTTCGTAGGCCATGTCACGAGTCAAGGCATTGACACCGGCCTTGGCCGGACCATAGGCCGGACCGCCCTTACCTGAAAACGCGGAAATCGACGTCACGTTGATAATCCGTCCGGTTGTGTCCGGCATGTGACCAATGGCCGCCTGCGAGCAAAGAAACACGCCCTTCAAATTCACGGCCATGACTCGGTCCCATGCCTCTTCAGTAATATCTTTTGTAGCGTGTGGGCCTGCCGTGATTCCAGCGTTGTTGACCAGAATCTCAACCGGACCAAATTGGGAACGCGCCGTACCAAAGAGCTCCTGAACCTGACTCGAATTACTCACATCGCACTGCGCCGCAATCGCCTCGCCACCGGCCTCTTTGATCGATTCAACCGTGCTTAAGGCATCTTGTTCACTACGGCTATAGTTAACAACGATGTTGGCACCTTCGGCAGCCAGGCCCTTGGCAATTGCCGCCCCAATTCCTGTTCCACCGCCAGTGACGATAGCCGTTCGCCCGGTCAACGTCGTATCCATGGCATCTCGGCTTTCAATCTCGATCGGGCCAAAACTCAGCAATCAGTGTTTGAATTGCTGTTGCCGCTGCCTCAAGAATGCGCTGTCCTTTTTCTACTGACGCCAAAGAGGGCTTACCATAGACGCCATTGCCTGACAGCACATCGAACGGTCGGTAGCAAGAGGCCGCAGCACCGTGCATCAAATCAAAGTGCATCGACTCGACTCGATGCTGAATGCCGTCATCCTCGGCAAGCGACATATCGACCAGATCAGGCGCGACGGCCAACATCACGCTGGTCTCGAACTCACAGGCATGCCCCACCGAACCGGGCGGCCCCTCCTGGATCGGCCGTAGAGCTGCATTGGCCGCCTGCCACCAACTCGTTACCAGGATTTCAACATTAGGATAGGTCTGTCCGAGTTGTTCCCCTAACACTCCATTGATGGCCTGATTTCCGCCATGACTATTGAGAATCAAGACACGGCGAAATCCATGCCGAATCACCGAATCCACCGTGTCCGTGACACAACGGCGAAACGTCTCGTGGGTCAAAGTCAGTGACCCGACAAACCGCATGTGATGCTCACTACAACCGATCTGCTGTGTCGGTAGAATCAACAGGCCATCATCAAGCAACTCATCGGTTCGCCGCGCGATCGCTTCACCAATCACGCAATCGGTGTTAAACGGCAAATGCTTACCGTGCTGTTCGGTTGCCGCCACTGGCAACACCACGGGTGTCTGACGGCTCATCGCATCGAGCTGATGACGCCTTAGTTGGGACCATTGCATCGAATCACTCCGCTGAAATCGAACACATTCTACTTGAAAGGATAGCGCGACTTAGAAAATTGTCGCCCAAGCCCGGGAAATTCTTCTGCCCTACGGCCTCACTCAATCGGCAGCCACATCTTTGGCAGTCGCGTTCTTCATCGCTGAAAAACCTTGTCGGGTCAGCGAATAGCCTCCCTTGAATTTCTCCTTGACCAGAAACTCCCTTTCGCTCAGGTGTTTCAGTGCCGACCTGTAGCTGGTCAACTGTTGTCCACTAAAACAGACCATTTGTCCTGGCGTGGCAAGATATTGCCGGAAAACCTCAAGCACGCGTCGCTCTGATGCAGATAACATCGGACATCTCTCCTAGGTCGTTTTTTGGAATGCCTTTTTGAGGCGGGCGGTCTCTGCCGCAAGCAATTCCGTGCCGCAACAGCCAGCAAAACAACAGAATATGGATCCTGCCGAGCGCTGATGGACCGTGGTTTTTTGGGGTTACGCCCACCAGGAAGCCATGAGCTTCACCGTCAGGGGGAAGGAAAACGGTTCTGCCTGCCGCAGAGGCAACCCCTGGTGGAGACTGCCAATGCCCTGATCTTGACATTCACAGCACCGGCTGTCAATCGGGCAGGCCTCTATTTCCGCCACTCATTCGACCAGTGGACGTAAAAAGCCGCCGTATCCTTGATTTGTCGAGGATCGAAAATTTTGTCCATGAAGATCCAATCACCGGTATAGTTCAGAGACTCTGTCGGTCCTCCACTGTTCGACTGTCGGTCACCTCCAATCCGGCCGACTTCGAACCGCCTCGGGAAACGACCATCCACATCCTTGATTACCTATTCTCCCTGTCCACCTATTCTCCCTGTCCACCGATTGGCCGCGGCAATGATTGCCCAACCGCAATCAGGTGATGCTGTGTTCGAAACAACATTTGCCCACGAGAAATTGCCGGGGTTGCCAGGCAAGTTGCCCCCAGATTGTTGGTCCCCAACAATTCGAACTTAGGACCGGCCGATACAACGACAACGACACCCTGTTCACTGGTAAAGAAAACCTTTTCGTCGGCGGCCACCGGAGAGGCTGTAAAACTCTCTGCACCTCCCCCACTCCTCCGTTTTCGATACACCCGCTGGCCTGACTTGGCGTCGTAACAACTAAGGATCCCATTGTTCGTACAGGTATAAAAATAACCGCGGTAACTGATCGGTGTGACCAGGTAGGGTCCGCCCTGTTGATGGCTCCAGGCAATATGTTCGTTACTCGACTGGCCATCGACCAGCGAAATATCTCCCCTCGCAGTCAGTCGAATCGCGTAGATCGGCTTGACGGGTCGATAACCACTGGTGACGATCACCCGATCTCCCACGACATAGGGTGTCGGCACTGCGATTTCCGAATGACCCGATAATCGCCATCGTTCATCA
>Ga0310342_100000791_pt1 | contig 18668 bp, 17 predicted proteins | sample S15DNA20500_MG_FD_206155 | JGI IMG/M metagenome (GOLD analysis project Ga0310342, IMG submission 206155) | Marine microbial communities from station ALOHA, North Pacific Subtropical Gyre - S1503-DNA-20-500_MG | ecosystem: Environmental > Aquatic > Marine > Oceanic | place: Pacific Ocean: North...
CAGCTTCGTGGGGCCCGCTCGCCCGGGCGCGCTCGAGCCGGGACAGGGTGCTTGCGCCCGGAGCCTCGAGCTTGCCGAGACTCAGGGTCAGCGCGTAGCGGGCCTGCAGCTCGGTCTCGTCGCCGCCGCTGCGGTGCCATCGCTCGTACGTGCGGTCGACGCCGGCGAGGTCGCCGGCGCTCGCAAAAGCCATTGCGCGTGCGTCGTACCAGAGTGCGGTGGCGTCGCCCGCAGCGTCCGGCGGGTTCTCGCCCAGTACCGCCAGTGCGCGTGCGGGGTCTGCGCGCTGGAGGTGGCGGTTGGCGAGCGAACCGCGCATGCGGGCGGCCGCTGGCCCGCGGCGCGCAACGCGCGCTTCGAGTTCGGCGAGCACGGCGGTCTCGTCCTCCACGGCGCCGCGTGTCACGAGTTCGAGGTAGAAGAGGTCCGCGTCCTCGGGGTAGGCCCGGCTCGCGCGGCGCGCCAGGGCGGCGGCTTCCCGCACGCGTCCGGCGTCGCGTCTCAGCTGCACCAGGTGGGCCGAGAGGTCCGGTGCCGGCACCCAGTCCGCCTCCGTCTCGTCGGCGAGGGCGTCCTCGAGCAGCGCGGTGCACTCGTCGCCGCGCTCCGTGGCGAGCAGCGCACGACAGCGGCAAGCCGCGGCGGCGCGTCCCGTCTCGTCGTTGCCGATGCGCCCGTCGGTTCCGGCGATTGCATCGCTCCAGCGGCCGTCGCGTGCCGCTTGGCAGGCGTCGATCACTGCGATCTGGTCGCCGACGTGCCGCACGGAAACGAATCCCGCCACAAGCGCCAGTGCGAGTGTGCCCAGGAGTAGAGCGAGCCGCGTTTTCACGCCCCGCGCCTTGCCTCGATGTGGACGCGTACGCGCACGCCGTCTTTCTCCTCGCGGCCGACGGCGCGCAGCCGCGTCCACGGCAGCTTCCCGCCCGTGACCGTCATCCCGGTCAGGTTCGTGTCGGCCTCGGCGATGCGCGACAGCTCGACGAGGACGCCGCCCACGGAAGTCAGATCGTCGTCCCCGTCCGCGAGCGACCGCTCGATGCTCGTGCTGTTCCAGCCGACGACGAGCGCGCGATCCGTCGCGACGTAGCAGGGCGCGAGGCCCGGCATGATCCGGAGGTCCGGCAGGCAGGCGCCGGGTGCGCCGTCCACCGAGAACTCCGTCCGGGTCACGGGCCAGGTCGTGCGGATCGCTTCGATCAACTCCTCCATCGCGGCGACGGCGCTTTCCCGCCGGTGGAAGCCGAGGGCGAGAGCGAGCGGCGGCGCTGCGTCGTCCGGCGCGGGCAGGTACATCGCCGCCTCCCACGTGCCATCGAGCACGGCGTCGGCGAAGATCCGGCTTTTCAGGCGAAACAGGTGCTGGGCCGGGCCGCCGCTCGAGATGAGGGCGGCGAGATCGATGCCGTCGCGGGGCCGCATCCGCGCGTGGAGGAGGGCGTCGGTTCCTGCGAGTTGTGCCGGCCCGGGCGGGGTGGGCCCGGGCACGAGGAGCGCTGCGGCGCCGCGAGCGGCGCCGGGCGGCACCAGCAGTTCGAGATCGGCGTCCTCGAAGCTGTCGAATCCGAGGCGCAACCGGACGAGTTCCCCGTTCTCGAGCGGCCAGTCGAGCGCCAGGTCGCGGTCGCCACGCACACGGTCGAAGGCCGCGAGCCGGGTGTCTTCGCCGACGCACTGCAGCCCCTCGAGCAGTGTCGCCGCGTCGGGCCCGGGCACCCAGGCGCCGACGACCCGGCACTCTGGAAGCTCCGCGCGAAGCTCCCGCGCACGGCGCCCGAGGCGGGTGCCCTCGAGCCGGGCGAGCCGGTCGAGCAGCCGCACGACGCTCGTCGTTCGCGCGGCGAAGATCGCGATGGGCGGCTTCACCGGCTCCGGCGGGCGGCAGGCCAGGCAGGCCGTCGCGATGGCGGTCGTCATCAGGATGGCTCGGATGCCCACGATTCCTCCCCCGAAGTGGCTTCGATCCCCACCGGTGTGCGTTATCGATGCAATGGCGGCGCTTCTTTACCGGCGGCAGGGCGGAAGTCGCCCGTGGACGGCGCGGCCACGGCGCGGTGCGCCGGTGCGGCTCGAGGCTGGGGGGGTCTCGGCGTCTGCGTCCGGCGGCTCTCCGGGTGTGCGCCGACCTCAACCCGAGCGGGCCCCGAGCCGATGTAGGGACATGTCCCGCCCGCAGGCGCGCCTCCAACTGGTCGCCGACACTTCCGATTTCCGGAAACGGACGCTGGCCTTCGGAGTTGCCCCGGAGTCGCGCCGCGTGCTCGGGATGCGGGTCGATGCCACGTCGTACGCCGAATGCGCCGAGACCGTGCTCGCGATCGGGGCCGCGAGAGCCGGAGGGATGGTGTGCGTGGCGACCGTCCACATGGTGATGGAGGGCTTCGACGACCCGGTCTACCGGCGGCTGGTCAACGCGGCCGACCGCGTCACGCCGGACGGGATGCCGCTGGTGTGGGCGCTCCGGCGACAGGGCGTGACGCGCGCCAGCCGGGTCTACGGCCCCGACCTCATGCCCGAGATCTGTGCGCGTGCCGAGGCGCGCGGTGTTCCGGTTGGTTTCTATGGCGGCACGCCAGCGGTGCTGGGCGCCCTGCGCCTGCGGCTGCGGGCGCGTTTTCCGCGTCTCGAGATCCCCTTCGCGTTTGCACCGCCCTTCGCGCCCGTTGCGCCCGAAGAGGACGCGCGCATCACCGACGCGATCGAGGCCTCCGGCGCCCACGTCGTCTTCGTCGGCCTCGGCTGCCCGAAGCAGGAGCGCTGGATGGCGGCCCACCGCGAGCGTCTTTCCTGCGCTCTCGTCGGCGTCGGGGCAGCCTTCGATTTCCTGGCCGGCGCGAAGCCGCAGGCCCCGGGCTGGATGCAGCGCCGCGGCCTCGAGTGGCTCTTCCGGCTCGCCCACGAGCCGCGGCGTCTCGCGCGCCGTTACCTGGTGGGCAACTCGCGCTTCATCTTTCACAGCGTCTTAGGGGGAAACTTCGAGTGACGGCATACAAGGCCCGCGTGCTGGTGACCGGGGCGGGCGGATTCATTGGCCACCACCTGGTCAATCACCTGGTGGAGCGAGGCTACTGGGTGCGTGGCGTCGACGTGAAGGATCCCGGGTTCGAGGAGACTCGCGCGCACGCGTTCGAGCGCCTCGACCTGCGGCGCCGGGACGCGTGCCTGGAAGCCACCCGCGGCGTCGACGAGATCTACAACCTCGCGGCCAACATGGGGGGCATCGGCTTCATCGAGGCCAACAAGGCCGTGATCATGCACGACAACGTTCTGATCAACGTGCACATGCTCGAGGCCGCGCGGGTGAACGGTGCGGATCGCTACCTCTACACCTCGTCGGCGTGCGTCTATCCGCAGTCCCTCCAGAAAAGCTCGGACGTCGCACCCCTGAAGGAGGAGGACGCGTACCCGGCGGATGCCGAGGATGGTTACGGCTGGGAGAAGCTCTTTTCCGAGCGCCAGTGTCGCCACTACGCGGAGGACCACGGCCTCGACACCCGCGTCGTGCGTTTTCACAACATCTTCGGACCGCTCGGCACCTTCGAGGGCGGCCGGGAGAAGTCTCCGGCGGCGATGTGCCGCAAGATCGCTCTTGCCCGGCCCAACGACGAGATCGAGATCTGGGGCGACGGCAAGCAGACGCGCTCCTACTGCTACGTGGACGATTGCGTCGAGGGCATTCACCGCCTGATGCGATCCGACCACCGGGAGCCGCTCAACCTGGGCCAGGACCGCATGATCAGCATCGACGAACTGGTGGACATGGTGGCGAGGGCGGCAGGCAAACCCGTGAAGAAGCGATACGACACCTCGAAGCCCCAGGGAGTGCGTGGGCGCAACAGCGACAACACGCGCCTGCGCCAGGTGCTGGGCTGGGTTCCGCAGGTGAGTCTCGAGCGGGGGCTCGAGCTCACCTACCAGTGGATTCGCGATCGGCTCGCGGCGCAGGGCCGGCTGCCGGAGTAGACGGACCTTCGACCGGTTCCCGTTGGCGAGCCCCGACCCGCGCTCCAGGGCCCGGCAGCGTGGCGGGGGACGGCGCGGAAATCCGGTTTCGCCAACCGGGGTTTCGCATGAAGCTGCTCGACGCCGGGCCTCAAGCGGGGGCTCCGACGGGCCGATGCCGATATCGTGAAGGTCGACGTCTGCATTGCCTCCTACCGGCGTCCCCACGGCTTGCAACGCCTGCTCGGGGGCCTCGAGCAGCTGCGTGTCGGGCCCGGTGTGGACGTGCGGATCGTGGTGGTGGACAACGATTCGGAGGAGTCCGCGCGGGTCGTGTGCGAGGCGGCGCGCGATTGGCTTCGCCACCCGCTCGTCTATCGCGTCGAGAAGCGGCGCGGGATTCCCCAGGCGCGCAACGCAGCGCTCGGCGTCGCCCTGGGCCACGCCGACTTCGCGGCCTTCATCGACGACGACGAGGTCCCGGAGCCCGAATGGCTGGCGGAGCTGCTGCGCGTGCAGCGCACCTGCGGCGCCGACGCCGTGCGCGGCCCGGTGGTCCCGGTGTTCGAATCTCCGGCGCCGGCCTGGATCGAGCGTTTCTTCCACCGGCCCCGTTACGTCACCGGGGAACGGCTTCCCGTGGCCTACACCCACAACGTCCTGGTTTCGACCCGGGCGCTCGCCGGCCTCGACCGGCTTTTCGACGAGCGGCTGGGGCTCACGGGTTCCGACGACTCCGAACTCTTCCAGCGCTTTGCCGGTCGCGGGCATCGCATCGTCTGGGCCGACACGGCCGTGGTGCGCGAGTTCCTGCCGCGGAGCCGGGTGAGGCTCGGCTGGCTCCTCCAGCGCTCCTTCCGCATCGGCACGGGGAGCGTGTTCATCGACCGCCACTGCCGAGAACGGGCCCCGGCGCGCTGGCGGATGGCTGTCCAGGCCTGCCGGTGCATCGCCAGGGGCGCGGCGATGCAGCTCACCTTCGCCTGGAGCGGCCGCGCGGTGGCGACCGAGGGGCTCCGGCTCGTTTCGTTCGGCGCCGGCCGGTTCGCCGGCCTGGCCGGCTACCGCTACGAGGAATACCGCCGGGTTCACGGCGCCTGAAGCATGGAGAGTCGCCCGATGTCCGGACCCGGGTTTACCGCGTTGCGCCGCGTGCACATCGCCGCGGACTGCCTGCTGGTCTCGCTCGGCTGGCTCGGCGCGTACGGACTGCGGCGCGCGCTCGTCCCGACCCTGGGGCCGATCAACGCGTTCGAGACCTACGTGGCTGCGCTTCCGCTGATCGTACTGCCATGGGTCCTGACGGGCTGGTTCTTCGGGCTCTATCGCAGCCAGCGGATGAAGACGCTGGTCGACGAGATGCAGAGCGTGTTCCAGAGCGCGGCGCTGGGGCTGCTGGTGGTGAGTACCATCGGCTTCTTCTTCCGCGAGCTCTACGTCGGACGTTTCGTGGTTTTCGCGAGCGTGGGTTTGAACTTCGCGCTCCAGGGCGCGAGCCGGGTCGCGTTCCACCACCTGGAGCGTCGCCTGCGGGCCTCGGGCGCGCACGACGTGCCGGCGCTGATCGTGGGGACGGGTGTCACGGCGATCCGATTGCTCCAGAAACTCCAGGACCACCCGGAGATCGGTTATCGCGTGGTGGGCTTTCTCGACGAGACGTTCGACGGGGAAAAGGACGTGGCGGGGCATCCTGTTCTCGGCGGGGTCGTGGACCTGCGGCGCGTTGCCGAAGAGTTCGGTGCGCGCGAGGTGTTCATCGCGGATCCCGGGATCGGCCACACGCGCATGCTCTCGCTCGTTCTCGAGTGCGAGGACCTGGGTGTGAACTTCCGGGTGGTGACGAATCTCTTCGAAGTGCTGACGGCGGGATCGCCCCTCGACCTGGTGGACGACCTGCCGGTCGTTCGCCTGGGGCGCCAGCGGGCGCACCCTTTCTACGAGCCCGCCAAGCGCGTCTTTGACCTGGTCGGTGCGTCCGTCGCGTTGCTCCTGGCCGCGCCCCTCATGGCCTGGTGCGCGTGGCGCGTGCGGCGCACCAGTCCGGGGCCCGCCTTCCTGACGCAGCAACGCATCGGTCGGAACGGTGCGCCCTTCGCGATGCTGAAGCTGCGCACGATGAGAAATGACACGGATCTCTACGCCGAGGGGCCGCAGGGTTCCGACGATCCTCGCGTCACACGGGCGGGACGCTGGCTGCGCACGACGAGCCTCGACGAACTGCCCCAACTCTTCAACGTGATCCGGGGAGACATGTCGCTGGTGGGTCCGCGGCCCGAGATGCCCTTCATCGTCGACTCCTACGGCGAGTGGGAGCGGCGGCGGCTTTCCGTGACGCCCGGAATCACCGGGCTCTGGCAAATCCTGGGACGAAAGGACCTGCCGATGCACGAGAACCTCCAGTACGACTTCTACTACATCCGCAACCGCTCGGTTGTGCTCGATCTCTCGATCCTGCTGCGCACGGTGAGCGCGGTACTGATGCGTCGCGGCGCGTTCTAGGCCGTGGTCCCCGACGTCTCGATCTGCGTCGCGACCTGCCGCCGGCCCAATGGGCTCGCGCGGTTGCTGGCGAGCCTGTCGAAACTGGTGTTGCCCGAGGGCCTGCGCGTCGAGTTGATCGTGGTCGACAATGACCCCGACGGCTCGGCCGCCGCCATCCTCGATGGCTTCGAGGGCCCGCTGAAGATGCGCCGGCTCGTCGAGCCGCGCCGCAACATCGCCCACGCGCGCAACCGGGCGTTGGAGCAGGCTCGGGGACGCTGGCTCGCCTTCGTCGACGACGACGAGGTGGTCGAGCCGGACTGGCTGGAGGCCTACTGGCGCCAGATCCAGGCGACCGCCTGCGACGGGCTCTTCGGTCCGGTGCAGCCGCGGGTCGAGGCGGTGGTGACGCCCTGGCTCGATGTCGAGCGATTCTTCGCCAGCCCGCGCATGGCGAGTGGGGCGCCCGTGGGTCTGCGCGGTGCGGCCACGGGCAACGCCTTCGTGCGCGCCGACCTCTTTGCCGACCGCCGCTTCGATCCGCACCTCGGCCTGCGCGGCGGGAGCGACTCCGAACTCTTCGGCCGCATGTGGCGCGCCGGTGCGCAGTTCCGCTGGTGCGACACGGCGCGAGTGCAGGAGCTGATTCCGCCGGGCCGGCACCGGCTGGGCTGGCTCACGCGACGCGCTTTCCGGTGCGGTTTCGTGACGACGCTGATCGAGCAGCGCCGGCTCGGGCGCTGGAAGGCCGTTTGTCGCGGTCTCCCCCGCGCGCTCGCCGCGCTCTCGCTGTTCCTGCTCGGCCTGCCGCTCGCCGCGCTGGCCGGACGTGCTGCCGCGGCGCAAGTGTGGCTGCGCGGGTGTACCCAGGTCGGGCACCTCTGGGCGCTGCTGGGGCAGGACTTCCAGGAGTACGCTTGATGCGCGTGGCGCTCTTCCACAATCGCTACGCGACCCGCGGCGGCGAAGACGCCGCCTTCGATCTCGAAGTCGAACAGCTGCGCAAGGCCGGCTGCGACGTGCGGACCTTCGTGGTCGACAACGCGTCGCTCGGACCCGCGGGCGCCGTGCGAGCGGCCTTCACCGCGCGCCGTGGCGCGGGCATGGCGGCGCGGCTGGGCGAGTTCCTGGCGGAGCACCCGGTGGACGTGGGGCACGTTCACAACTCCTTCCCCCTGCTCACGCCCGTCGTGCACGAAGTCCTCTCCGAGCGCGGTATCCCCAGTGTGCAGACGCTCCACAACTACCGACTCGCCTGCGCGAACGGGGCCTTCCTGCGCGACGGGCGCAGCTGCGAGGATTGCGTCGTCGCCGGTCCCTGGAATGCGGTGCGCCACGGCTGCTGGCGCGGATCGCGCCTCGCCACGGCGGTCTGGGCCGACGCGACGGCGGCTCACCGCCGGCGCGGAACCTGGGAGTGCGTGGCGCGCTTCGTGGCTCCGAGCGCCTTCGCGGCGCGGAAGCTCTCCGAGGCCGGACTCCCGGCGGAGCGGGTCACCGTCGTGCCGAACCCGGTCGAAGATCCCGGTGTACCCGCCCGACCGGGGCGGGGCGCGGTCTTCGTCGGCCGGCTCTCGTCCGAGAAGGGCGCGGCGCTCCTTCTGGACGCCTGGCAGGCGCTTCCGGAGGTTCCGCTCACGCTCGTGGGCGACGGCCCGGAGGCCGGTGCGCTGCGGGAGCAAGCGAAGCGACTTCCCGCCGTGCGATTCACCGGCACACTCGACCGGGAGGGCGTGCGTGCGGAACTCGCGCGCGCCGCGTTTCTCGTGGCGCCCTCGCTCTGCTACGAGACCTTCGGGCTCGCGCCGGCCGAGGCGCTGGCCGCTGGCCGCGCGATCGTGGTGCCCCGGGCGACAGCTCTGGCAGACCTGGTGGACGGCGGCCGCGGCGGAATCCTCTTCGACGCCGGCGACGCGGACGCGCTTGCCCGGGCCTGCGCGTCGCTGGCGGTCGACCGCGTGGGCTGCCGCGCGCTCGGCGCTGAGGCGCGCGAGGTCTACGAGGAGCGGCTCGCGCCCGAGAGTCGAGTGGAGACCCTGCTCTCCGTGTACCGCGAAGTGTCGTCGACCCGCTGAGGCGGGAGGGAGCGGGCGTTAGCGCGAAGCGCTGCGGACTGCCGGAGGCGGGAGGCCCAGGTTGCGCCGCACGATCGCACCCCAGCGTGCCCGCGAGAAGAGCGGGCCGCGGGTCACCAGCGCCAGGTCGGCCCACAGCGCCGCGAGCTCGGGGTCCGCGATCCGGTTGCGACCGGTGACGAGGGTTTCGTAGTAGCCGTTCGGGAGCGGGCGCGGGAAGTGACCGATGCGCCACTCCGCGTCCGGCTGCATCGGCAGGCGCGCGAGCAGCGGATCGACCAGGCCGAACTCGTCGACGAGGTGCTTCTGCGTGCCGAGGTGGAAGCCGTAGAGGCCCACGGGTCCCGCGACCTTGACCGCTGTCCGTTCCTCGCGGTCCGCGGCGCCCTGCACCGCCCAGGGGTGCTGGTCGGGGCTCGCGTCTGCAGCCAGTACGCGCCACAGCCCGGTTACCGGGTAGTAGCCGGCGCGTTCGTCGACGATGCCGCGGTTGTTGATCTCCGCGGGCCAGCCGACGCCGTAGTCGAGCCGGGAGGCGAGGGTGGGGCGCGCGCCGAGAAAGGACGTTGCGAGCACCGCGACGGCCAGAGCTGCGAGCGTGCGCGGGTCCTTGGCGGGAAGTCGCGTCAGCAGGGCGGCGGCGCAGAAGACGGGCGCGGCCAGGAAGCGCCCGGCCATGAAGTCGCCGCCGATCCACACCACGTAGGCGAGACTCAGCAAAACACCCGCGGCTACGGCGACGGCACCGCGAACGCGCAGCGCCACCGGCGCCACGCAGCCGAACACGATGGCCAGGCCCGTCACCGGGTCGCGCGCCGCGCCGTCCCAGAGGTAGGCGAGGCCCTGCGAGACGAGGTTGCCGGCGGGTGCCCCGCTGCCGAGCTTTGCGTAGGCCGTGTTCGGGAACGGAAAGCCGTAGTAGACGAGGGAGAAGGTTGCCCACGCGGCGAGCGGCAGCAGGCCGAGCGCCAGCGGCCGGAGTGCGTCGCGGCGCCGCCGGGCGGCGGCGGTGGCCAGCGCGGGCGCCACGAGGAGCAAGGCGTCGGGTCGGGCGGTGGCGATCGCGCTGGCAACGAGCGTCAGCGCGAGCAGGCGCTTCCCGTCCTGCGTCAGCCAGAGCACCAGGAAACCGGCGAGGAGCAGGTGGGTGAGTGGGTTTTCGAGACCCGAACTCGAGTAGTCGACGAAGGCCTTCGAGCCCAGCAGCACGGCGACGCCCAGCGCGGCGCCGGCCGGGCTCCTCGCAACGCACAGCACCAGCAGCGCCAGGGCGCCTGCCGTGCAGACCGCGGAAAGTGCGAGCGTCGTGACGTAGAACTCGCCGGTCGCACCACCGGCGACCGCCAGGAGCAGTGCCCAGAGCGGGTGGGTGAAGGCCTGCACCCGCTCCGCGGCGTTGAAGCGCGGCCCGTTGCCCGCGAGGAACTGGTCGATCGTGCGCAGCGTGATCCAGGCGTCGTCCGACATCCAGGCGCTCGCGAAGAAGACCCAGGCGAATGCCATCAGCAGCAGGATCAGCAGGGCGCGCGACATTCGCTCGTGCGAAGCCGTGGGATGCAGGTGGGAAGCCATGGAGCCCCGGATTGGGTGGCTCGGATCATCGCTCCCCCGCGGCGCCCGTTCAACGCCTACCCGGATCCGGCGCCCGTCCGTCTCGAGTCCCGGCGCCGGCGAAGCGCGTCGAGCAGACGACAGGGAGTTCCAGGCCATGGGCGTCGTCGACGGCGAGGCGCCAGATGTCGCCGAGGCTCGTTCCTCATCGCTGTCGGTAGAAGAGAAGCGGCGCTTCCCCCGGTGGATCGTTCAGCGCCAGGACCAGCAGGCCGTCCGGTACTTCCTCGATGAAGCGCGCCGTGTGGGGGCCCGGCTCGAGGGTCAGGCTCTCGCCCGGGGCCAGGACGTGCTCCTCGATCGCCAGCGGCGTGGCGCCGCCGGACGGGAGCCAGCGGTAGCGGCCCGGCACGAGCAACTCGAAGTCTGCGCTCTCTCCCCGAGCGCCGGACAGACGGCGCCCCGCCACGAACACGGACGCCCGGTAGGGCTGGTAGTTGTCGTGCCAGAACTGACGGACGTCCGGCGGAAACTGGTTCAGGCGGAACGACTGCACGAGAAAGGCGACCGGGGTCTCGCGGAACATTTCGAGCAGCCAGCGCGTGTGTTGCGCGCGGTGCGGACCGGCGAAGCGCTTGTGGATGTGCTGCGAGAAGAAGGTCGGAAGTGGCTGTGCCCCCTCCTGGCAGAAGAGACCGCTCTCGGGGTGGAAGCCCGCCGTTTCGGCGCCGAAGTTTCGATGCACGAAAGCCAGGCTCTCGCGCTGCACCGCCTGGGTGTCGGAGAGCCGCGCCGCTCCGTGCAGCACGGCCGGGGCCCCGAGCAGGGCCACGAAGCCGAGGACTGCCGCGCGCCGGGTCTGCGCCGGGAGCCGAGCGACGATCGGCCCGCACCCGAGCGCGAGGGCCGCCGCGGGAAAGACCCCGAGCGTGAGCCAGAAGTAGTCGAAAGCGGCGACGTGAAACAGGGCTACCGCGGCCCCGAGGGCGAGGGCGGCGCAGGCGAGGAGCAGCGCGCTGCGGTCGGCGCTGCGCGCGCGCAGAGCGTGGAGCGTCACCGCGAGCAGCGCGCCGATGAAGAGCGCGTGGGGTACGAGGTCGGTGAGCATGGCCCGGTACTGACTCCAGCCGATCGTGTTGCGGTAGAAATCGAAGAGTGAGAGTCCCCGGGCCACGGATTTCGCATCGAGCAGGCGATGGACCTGGGATGTTTCGGCGACGTCGAAATTCGCGTGCGCCCAGAGGCGGAAGAGACCGACCGCTGCGACGAAGCCCAACGCGAGGCCGGCGCAGCGCAGGGTTTCCCTCCCCGGGCGCAGGCGGTCCTCCCGCAGCGTGACGCCCGCGGTCAGGAGGCCGGCGAGCGCGATCCCGTAGAGCGCCTTTTGCGAGCCGAGGAAGCCCAGGCCGAAGCATGCGCCCGCGGCCAGGGCCAGGGCGGGCCGTTGCGCCGAGAGCAGCAGGAGCGCGCCGCCCCACGCCGCGCCGGCCAGCGCGATGTGATCGGTGCGCACCTGGAGCGAACTGTCGAGCCAGGCCGGCGTCAGCGCCAGCAGCGCCACGCCGAAGCCGGCGTCGCGCCAGCGGGTCGGGGAGCGCGGCGCGAGTTGCGCCAGCCACAGCGTGACGCCCGCCAGCCAGAGGAACGTGAGTCCGACCCAGAGCAGGCGGGCGCGCCGGACCACCTCGATCTCGCTCTCGCAGCCCTCGACGAGGGGAAGCAGCAGCGCCACCGCGAGACCCCCGCGGCCGCCGGCTTCGAGCTTCCCGCTGCTCGCGGTCAGGTCCGCGAGGTGAAGCAGGGCAAACTCGTCCCAGTGGACATTCGTGGTGAAGACCGCCGCCACCTGGAGACCGACCGCCAGCGCGAGCATCGCCATCAGCAGGATCCGGGTCGTGCGACGTGAAGCTTCCACTGCGCCCTTTAAATCGGAAGGCGATTCCCGAAGCTTGAGTGGGAGATGGCGGCGCCTTCTGCCGCTCCGGGAGGCTTCCGGCCCAAGTGCTACGCCCCGCGCGGCCCGGTGCGTGCCCGAGGGCCTCGAGCCTGCCGTGAGCGGAGTTTCTGGGACGGGATCCCGTGACGCGCTCCCGCCGGTATCCTAGGCGGATGCTGAGCGCGACTCTCGGCGGCGGCTTCGTCCTGGTGGTTGCGATTTCCACCTGGGTGTTGGTGCGGGTCTTCTGGGGCCACGGGCCGCCGGTCGCGCCGCTGCAGAGTCTCTCTCGCCGCGAGGCCGCTTTCGTGAGGGCGGCGGCTGCGACGATCTTTCCCGCAGGCGGTGCGGTCTCGCCTTCGGGTGGGGAGGCCCGGATCGCCGTGCACACGGATCGCTGGCTGGTGCGGGTCGAGCCGCGCGTGCGCCTGCTGATGCGGCTCCTCTTCTTCCTCGTCGAGCACGCCACGCTCTTCTTTCCCGCCCCCGGGCTGGACGGCTTTCGCCGCTTCTCCTCGCTGCGGCCCGACCAGCGCGAGGCCGCGCTCGAGGGCTGGCGCACCAGCCGGCTGGGTCCGCGGCGCCTGGCCTTCCAGGGACTGCGGGCGATCCTGACGATGGGGTACCTGTCGCACCCGCCCGTGCTGCGCGAACTCGGGCTCGCGCCGCGGAAGGTCGAGCCGGGGGGGCCGCTCGCCAGCGAAGCGCCCATCGACCCGCGCTACGCGGAGACGGGCCCGTGACCGGCGCGGTGCGCGTGTTCGCGGACTATCGCGGCGACAGCGTCGAGGACGCGGACGTGGTCGTGGTGGGATCGGGCCCGGGCGGCGCGGTCGTTGCGAAGGAACTGGCGGAGGCGGGGCACGCCGTCGTGCTCCTCGAAGAGGGGCCCCCTTTTACGCCCGACGACTTCGAACTGGACGTCGCCATCTCGATGGCGCGCACCATGCGCGAGAGCGGGCTTCGAACCACGCTCGGCACGGTGATGCCCACCATGCAGGCCGTCTGTCTCGGCGGCGGCTCGGTGGTGAACTCCGCCATCTGCGTGCGCGCGCCGGAGTTCGTTCTCGACGAGTGGTGCGAACGCTACGGGCTCCGCCGCACGACGCGCGCCGATCTCGACCCGCACTACGACGCCGTCGGCGATTTCCTCGGCATCGCGCCCACGCCGGAGGCCGTGCTCGGACGCCGCAACACGCTCTTCCGCGAGGGTTGTAACGCCCTCGGCTATTCGAGCGAGCCCATTTTGCGCAACGTCCGCGACTGCCGCGGCAGCGGCGAGTGCTTCACGGGCTGCCGTGCGCGCGCCAAGCAATCGGTGGACATCACGTACGTCCCCGCGGCGCTCCGCGCTGGCGCCCGGGTGCTCACTTCGGCGCGGGTGGAGCAGGTGCTCGTGGCCGGTGGCCGCGCCACCGGGGTGAAGGGGCGTTTCGTCGAGCCCTTCACGGGCCGCGCCACCGGGAGCTTCGAGGTGCGCGCCCGGGCGGTGGTGCTTGCGGCTGGCTGCATGGCGACGCCGGTTCTCCTCAAGAAGAGCGGGGACCTCGCGAATCGGTCCCGGCAGGTGGGCGAGAACCTGCGCTTCCACCCGGGCGTGGCGATCACGGCGTTCTTCGAGGAGGAAGTCGACCCGAGCTTCGGTGCGACCCAGGGCTACCAGTCGCTCCAGTTCCTGCGCGAGGGATACAAGCTCGAGACGCTCTGGGCGCCGCCCGCGGTGCTCGCGGTCCGCATGCCGGGCTCCGGGCACGCGCTGAAGAACCGCCTGGCCCGGCTTCCGCGCTCCGTGGTCTGGGACGCCATCGGCAGCTGCAACCGGTCCGTGGGGACGGTGCGCTCCCGCCGCCGGGGGTTCTCCCCGAGGCTCTCGTGGCGCCTCGACCGGAGCGATGTCCCGATCCTCAGCCGGGCGCTGTACACGCTCACCGAGATCGCCTTCGCGGCCGGTGCGCGGGGCGTGACGACCGGCGTTCAGGGCGTTCCAGACGAGATCCACTCGCTCGACGCCGCGCAGGTTCTGCGCAACAAGGACTTCCATCCCGCGGATTTCGTGACGGGAGGCAACCATGCCTTCTGCACGACTCGCATGCACGGTGACTCGGCGCGGGGAGTCGTCGACGAGTTCGGGCGTTGCCACGACGTGGAAAATCTCTACATCGCCGACACCGGGGTCTTTCCCCAGTGTCCGTCCGTGAATCCGATGTGGACCGGCATGGCGCTCGCCCACCGCACCGCCGCGTCGGTCTCGGACGCCCTCTAGCGCTACACCGCGGGTCCGGATCTGCCGATGTGAGGGGGTGCCGCTTCTAGCGGCCAGGGGGGACCTATGCAAAGCCGGCTCGTTCTGACGCTTCTGCTGCTCGCCTTTGCCGCGCCCGGAGCGAACGCACAGACGCTGAGTGCCCAACAGGCACAGGCGCTGCTCGCGATGCGGGGGACCAACGCCCATCCTGCCGAGTGCTCGCGTCTGCGACGCCAGATCGACCACGTCTATGGCATGCAGGCTCGCGCGAAGCAACTCGGCAACGACCACTGGGAGAGCCGCACCGCCGACCATGCCAACCTGCTTCGCGGCGTCCAGGCGGCGCGCTGCCCGAACGACGTGCCCGTCGACGAGGTCTCCGAGGCCATCGTGGAGTTGCTGAAGCTCGCCGCCAAGGGCGCCGCTACGTACTTCACCTTCGGCATGGCCGGCTTCTGATCCACGTTTTGATAAACTGGACTGTGTGAGGCGCGACGGTTCGAAGCCCGAGATCGACTGGCGTGCGAGACCCGCCTCCCAGAGGATCCGGGTTCTGGGCGCCGTGTTCCTCGCGATCGCGGTCGTGGCAGGCGGCGCGGTGGCGGCGGATCGGGGTGCCGACGGACGCTTCGAGAAGCGTACTTCTTCGCACTTCGTTCTCTTCCAGGATGTCGATATCGACGAGGCGGGTGGCATTCGCGGCACGCGCCGCTTCGAGCAGCAGGTGCTCGAAGAGCTCGAACTCGCCTACGACCGCCTCGATCGTCTTCTCGGCCTGCGGCCGTCGCGGCCCATCGAGGTGTGGGTCTACGACCCGGTGGTCTTCGACGAGCACTTTTCGGGGCGGTTTCGCTTCGCGGCGGCGGGTTTTTTCAACGGCGCGATCCACATCCGCGGCACGACCCAGATGACGGTCGGTCTCGGTCGCGTCCTCCACCATGAACTCGTTCACGCCGCGTTTCAGGCGGCCGCCCCGTCGCTGGTGCTGCCCGCCTGGCTGAACGAGGGTGTCGCCGAGTGGTTCGAGGCCCGGACCCTTTCGAAGCGGCAGCTGAGCGTCGGAGAGCGCGACGTGCTCGGCTGGGCGAGTCGCAACGGAGAGTGGTTGTCGCTCGCCACGCTGAGCGAGCCCAGCTTTGCCGGACTCGGTCCCCAGGCTGCATCGATCGCCTACCTGCAGTCCTACGGCATGGTCGAATTCCTGGCCCGCCGTTTCGGGGAACGCAAGCTGCGCGACTTGAGCGCGGCGCTGGTTCGAAGCGGCGATGTAGAGCGTTCGCTGCACCGCACGGTTCGGATGGGTGCGGGTGACGTCGATGCCGCCCTGCGGGCAGATGTATTGTGAGCGTTGCGCGGCTTGCGATCGTGCCGCTCCTCTTCCTCGCCGCGTGCGTCGAGGGCGTGCGGCATTACCCGGCACACGGCATCGTGCGCGACGTGAACCGCGATTACGCACAGGTGCTGATCGAACACGACGAGATCCCGGGCTTCATGTCCGCCATGACCATGTCGTTCGACGTGCCCGATGCGCAGGTTCTGGCCGGGCTCTCGCGGGGCCAGGTGATCGACTTCACGCTCGCCTTCGACGGCCGGAGCTACCGGGTGGTCGAGGCACGCGTGGTGGGGGACGAGGCGGAGCAGGCCGTCGCGGAGGGGGGACTCGACGCGCTGGCGGAACTGCGCGCCCCCGCACCGTCTTACGCACTCGTCGACCAGGCGGGCCATCCGGTTTCCTCGGCGGCGCTTCGCGGCAGCGTCCTACTCGTCGATTTCATCTTCACCCGCTGTTCGGGGCCCTGTCCGGTCCTGACGAGCCGCCACGTGAGGCTCCAGCGTGAACTCTCGCCGGAGCTGCGGGCGCGCACGCATTTCGTCTCGATCTCCCTGGACCCCGTACGCGACACGCCCGAGGCCCTGCGGGCCTACGCCGAGGCGCGGGGTGCGGACCTCGAAGACTGGAGCTTCCTGACCGGTGAGCCGGACGCCGTTGCCGCCGTGGTTCAGGGGTTCGGCGTCGGTAGCCTGCGTCGTGAGGACGGGACCATCGACCACCTGGTCGCGACCTTCGTCGTCGATGACGGCGGGCGCATCGCCGAGCACTTCCTGGGCCTCGAGCACGAGACCGCGGACCTGCGCGACGCCCTCGCGCGCGTCGCCGGAGGATGACTTCCTCCGACATCGTCGTCGTCGGGGGCGGGGTCATCGGTTGCGCCGTCACGTGGAGCCTGGCGCGCGAGGGACTTTCGGTGACCCTGCTCGAACGCGACGACCTCGCGACCCACGCCTCTGGAGCGATGGCGGGCATGTTGCTCGGGATCGGGGAAGGCGAGCGAGGGGACTTCTTCCGCGCCTGGGCCCAACGCAGCCTGGCGCTCTTTCCAGAGCTGTGCGCCGAGCTGCGCGAGTGCTCGGGCATCGACCCCGAGTTCGAGGCCTGCGGTGCGCTCTACGTGGCGGAATCCGCCAACGCCGAGGCGGTGCTCCGGGACAAGGCGCAGCATTTCACGGGCCAGGGGGCCGAGTGGCTCGACGCCCAGGCGCTGCGTTGCGCGGAGCCCCAGGCGGCGCCCGGCCTGCGGGGCGCGCTCTGGGGACCGCAGGACGCCCACGTTCGCAGCCCCCTCCTGGCCCGGGCCTACGCCGCAGCCGCCGCAGCGCTCGGCGCGCGCATCACGTGCGGCGTCGCCGTGACCGGGATACGGCGCGACGGCTCGCGGGTGCATGGCGTCGATACGGATCGGGGGCCGCATGACGCCGGCGGCGTGGTGCTCTGCGCGGGGGCGTGGACTCCCGCGATCCTCGGCGCACCGCTTCCGATCGAGCCGGTCCGCGGCCAGATCGTCTCGGTCGACAATGCCCGCCCGCCGCTTCGCGCGATCGTTTTCGGCGGCGATCTCTACCTGGTTCCCAAGCGCGATGCGAGCGTCGTCGTGGGTGCGACGATCGAGCGCGTGGGTTTCGATTGCCGCGTGACGGTGGGCGGCGTCGCGAGCCTGCTCGATGGCGCGGCACGGCTCGCGCCGGCCCTGGCCGGGAGCCGCTTCCGCACGGCCTGGGCCGGGCTGCGTCCGGCCACGCCCGACGATCTGCCGACCGTGGGGCGCGTGCCGGGCTGCGAGGGTTTGTGGCTCGCTGCCGGCCACACCCGCAATGGCGTGCTCCTCGCGCCGGTCACGGGCGAACTGGTGACGGACCTGATCCTGGGGAAGTCGCCGGCCCTCGACGTCGGGCCCGTGTCACCCGGAAGGTGGCTCCTCGCGTAGCCCGGGCACCGCGGAGCGCAGGAAATCGCGAGCGATCACGAACCAGAGCACCAGCGGCAGGCCGTCGGTCACGAGCAGGAACGGGAAGAGCTGTGCCACCGCCGCGCCGCTGTCCGAGTTCTGCGTGTACGCCCGGTCCGCGACGTAGAGTATCACTACGTGGGAGCAGAAGATGACCAGCGAGCCGAACACGGTGCCCCAGATACGGCGCCGGTCCGAGATCCGCGGCGTGATCGCCATCAGCACGAGGAACGGCACGTAGCTGATGAAGCGGTGTCCGGCGGGCCCGCGCTTCACGTGGGTCGCTCCCAGCATTTCGTAAAGCGGGTCGATCACCGAGAGAATCAGGCTCGTGTAGGCATCGTTTCCCCAGCGCAACCACGCCCAGGTCAGCGGGATCGTCAACAGGAGGAACTCAGCCAGCAGGCGCAGGGTCCGTCTCATCCCTCACCACCCACCAGAGCCAGGCCATCCAGGCCGATGCGATCATCGCGATCATCGTGACCTGCCAGAAATAGACGTGCATGAAGTCGAACCACTGGTCCGAGTACCGCCCGACGACGAGCAGCACGGCGATGCGTGCCACGTTCATGCCGTAGATCATCGGGATGCCGATCACAAAGCCGACGAACGTGTTGCGCCAGCGCGTCGGATAGGCGAGCAGCGCCGCGCCGAGGATCAGCGCTTCGTAGACCCCGGTGCACTCCTCGATGATCGTGACCGAAAACCCTCCGAAGCGGACGATGGCTCCGGGACCTACCCGTACCTCCGACGAGAACGGCGCCATGACGTGGTAGACCACGTGCGCCGTGCCCACCTCGGACGCCTGGATGAATTCCCCCAGCGCGCCGCGCAGCGCGGGGAAGGCGGTTGCGATGACCCCCAGGTAGAGCAGGAAGGACACCGCGAATCGGTAGGTCGGGACGGCCCAGAAACCCCGTATGCGGTCGAATGCGCTCAGAGCGGCAGGTCGCCCGCCGCCGGCGACACGCTGCCCGTCTTGGACCAGGCTTCGATGGCGCGCTCGGCGATGCGCCACTGGTGCACCTCGTCGGCGCCGTCCGCGAACCGGGCCCAGCGGGCCTGGGTCGCCATCTGGGCGAGCGGCGTATCCGTCGAATAGCCGAGGGCGCCGTGCACCTGGATGGCGCGGTCGATGATGCGGCCGAGCGAGT
>Ga0310342_100000792_pt1 | contig 18663 bp, 25 predicted proteins | sample S15DNA20500_MG_FD_206155 | JGI IMG/M metagenome (GOLD analysis project Ga0310342, IMG submission 206155) | Marine microbial communities from station ALOHA, North Pacific Subtropical Gyre - S1503-DNA-20-500_MG | ecosystem: Environmental > Aquatic > Marine > Oceanic | place: Pacific Ocean: North...
TCGTTATCGGAGCTAAATGAATAAACTGGATTTGTGGCTGATGCGATTTCGTGCATTATCATTGCATCATTGCCGGCGAATGCAAATCTCGTTGATGTCGCTGTGATATTTATTTTTAAAGCAGCCCCAATCGCAATTGCCAAAGAATCATCCGAGCGTTCATATAGGCCGGTATCGCCGTCGGAGAAACTTATCGTGGGCGTTGCGGAATCATTTTCTAGCGGAACCTGGATGCTTGACGTTGGCGCTTCGATTCCGACACCGAGACTATCCGCGAAGTAACCAAGCCCCGTCTTGCTAACCGTGAATACGTTGGACGAGTCCACCAACATCCGGATCACGTCGCTCGTAGCTGCCGATGACGTGTCAGTCGTGTCGCACGAAATGGTGGTGTTGTTCCCGCCATCCGTCCATGTGTCGGTGAAATTGAAAATGTTAGCGGCGAAAGATGGAACAACCAGAGAAATAGCTAATGATATCGCTAAGAGGTATTTCATTGCCTTACCTTTTCAGCAGTGGATTCCCATTACGGTCTCGTAGAACGTTACCGTCGCGGTCTCGTAGAAACTTGTCTCCAGATACCGACCTTAAGTTCAGAGACAAACGGTTTGTACCGAGACCAATACGTGAGATAGTCATAGATCTACACTTTAATAGAGAGCGATTATTTCACCAGGACCAGCAGTAGTACCCGTAGCGTTTACCCTAAGCGCTCTAATAGGAAGTAGACTGCCCGCTGGTACGTCAGGTACCGTAACAGCAGAAGTATCTCCTACTGCCAGAATTACAACGTCTCCAGCAACCGAAACGTACAACGCTCTAGGATGCATTAATGTACCGCCAGGACCAGTAACAGTGGAAATAGATACGCTATCACTAGGAGTAACAGAGCGTAAATATCCAGATGGTCCTGCTGTTGAGTCTAACATAGTTTGTTTCCTATATAAGAAGAACCCCAGGAGTCCTTGGTAGAACCCCTGGGGAACTCCTAAAAAGCAAAGCCACAGTAAAATTTTACTGTGGTGCAGTTATACAGTAGTAGTCGCGTAGCAAACCGCCTTCGGTATGTAGAGAGCCGGAAGACCATTATCTAGCATCTTGAGTTCAATAGCAGCAGGATCAATAGAGGGGGTAGTCCAGGTGTGGAGACCAAAGACTTCCTTACCAAAGTCAGTCCAGTTCTCAGCAACCCATTCAGAACCTTCAATCCACCCCGCCCAGGTAGAATCTGGTTCCGGAGATAGGATAACTCTATTGTCCGGAATTAGTTTATCTGTGTTAGCTGTGGTATCTTCCGCACCGCCAACACTAAGTTCTGGAGTTACCAGGACGGCGTCGTAGACATGGAAAGTAACCAGAGGCAAAGCACGGAAAATAACGTCAAAGCCAGAGTCCTGGATTCCTTCTGCTGATCTTTGCTGACGAGCGGAAAGAGATTCAAAAACTCGGAATGCGGTACCGCCAACAGACTCTAGGCCATCATTAAGTAACAGAGCTTTAAACATAGCAGTACCACACCAAACATGGCGTAGTGGATGCCCAGTCAAAAGTTCCATCGCTTCGTTGATGGAATAGATATTGCTAATAACATCCGTACTAGAGGTTGTCCAATTAGCGGTAATAATGTTGCCAGCACCAGTCATATTTAAATTGGATAGATTGCCAGCGGGTATCTGCATACCGACATCCATGACGTTTCCAGCAGCACCGTTTTCGGTAAGAAGGAAATCTTCTCCATCCAGTTTGAGTCCCCACCCGTTACGGAACATGCGGGATACCATAAACTCCCGGTTGTTACGAAATCTCTGCGTAAGGTACTGGGTCTGACGGGCAATGTAACCTTGTCCTCGTGAATCAACCTGACCAAACTGAGCACCGGGAGTACGAGTGCGGAAGATCTGTTCACGAAGAAGAGGAATCTTTTCGTGCGACCGGTAAGCTACCGCAGAGACATGACCTATGGGTTTCGGTGATGCAATTGCAGGGCCAGTACCAGGAGCACGTCCCTTCGCCATGGTGCGGGTCTTATCGAAAATATCCCACCCAATGTGGCGACCGGATACAGACTCAGTTGCCGATTGTCCAGGCAGCATACCCATCCACTGCTGGAACAAAGACATCGGTGTCTTAAACCGGGATACAACCCTGGTAATTACCGGAGTCTGAAACAGTTGTTGGAGGGTAATTTCACCAGCCATTTTTTTAGTCCCTATTCAGTGGGAAAGTTGTTATGCACTTACGGTAGATACTGTTTGAGCAGTAGCACCAAGACCGTGAGAATGAACGATAGTCAACCACTTACTTCCATCCCCAATAACTTCAATCATACCACCAATTTTTTCATTGGCAGTACTAAAAGCTATTCCATCTGCTACATCGTTATTCAACCCGATCATAGTATCCGCTGTTCCAGCAGTAATAGTCATACTCGTATCTTCCGCAACTGTAGAAACAGAGTAGAAACCATACCACAAACCCTTCTCAGCAGTATCTGGTAAAGTAAATACCACGTCATCTACAGAACCTGTGGTAGTGAACAAGGTACCGTTATCTGCTTCGGTTACTGTGTAAGAAGTAGTCTTAGCAACAATGCCTCTCCAACCACCCATCGGAGATCCACCAAGCTTGTCGTCGAAAGTGAAGCGAGGGTGCATCTGAGCACGAATAATGTGCTCACTGGCGTTTCCGGAAAGACCGTAACTGGCAGAAGGAGGAACTAAGAGATTACGTGCTTTAACAGCACCACCAACCATGATCCAACCTACCCAACGATCAGCAGCAGTACCGAGTCGCTGCATCTTCTGGGCATAGGAGAGAACTCCTAGAGCGTACTCGATACCGGTCTCGCCAGCACCTGGAGTATCATCCCATGGCATCCAGGCGTCACCGGTATTCATTTTACCCATAATCATACCGGGACGGAGAACGTCGGTATAACCAACGTTTCCTACGTCTAACGAAGTGCTGTCAATGACCGCACCTAGGTAAAGTTGACGTTCCCACCGACCCCACCAGAAGACGTTTTCAACGGTCTCTAAAGCGGATTGAATGCCAGGAAGACCAAAGGCACCAGTGAATTCAAAAGCCATTTTTCTAGTCTCCAGATGGAGTTAAGCGTTCGCTGATTCAGCTATCAGCGGGGGGCCAAAACCAGTATTGTTAAGGAATTGATCAGCAACTTTCTGCGCTTCCTCATCACCTAGAGGCTCATCACCCGCCAGGGGATTTGGTTCAGTAACGAATCCAACCGTGGGATTCCCTACTGTGGGATTTCCCCCTTGCGACATGGCAAGGGCAGCAGCAACGTTGGAAGGTAGAGCTGGATTATAACCACCCTCCAGGGTACCAAGACCCTGAGGAGCTGGCTGTGCTTCAAGAGCTTCAATTACTTGCTCGACAGCCTGAGAAACCGGTTGTCCTTCGGGATTGAAGGACATCTGGAAACCCTCTAGTTGTGGTTTCAGGGACTTATCGAAGTAATCCTTTGGAATCTTACCCTGGCTCATCAATACAGAAGCTCGTTTAGCAAGATCCCCTTTTTTCTGGGAAGAGAGGTAACCTACTAGAGCGGTGTTGGCTTGCTGGACGACACCAAACTGTGACATCAGGGTTTTGGTTTGATCGTCGGGGGTGACCTTAGCAGCTTCTGCTAAGGCGTCCTTGGTAAAAGGGACGCCGGTTTCTGGATCGGTTAGATTCGCCATTGAGATGGCGTCAATTTGTTTGGTTGTTAAAGACATGGCAATAGGGGCTGGTTGTTCGACCGAACCCTCTCCTGGTTTATCAACGGTACCATCGGAACCTTGTTCCGCCTCAGAAACTTCTTTTTGGCTCAAAGCTGCGTTCAAAGTCTCTACTAGGTTAGCTAATGTAGTTCCATCTGGAAGGGCTATTTGGGCAATATCCTTAAGCCTCTTAATTAAGTCTCCTAGTCCTGCTTCCCCTTCAGTAGCGTCAGCCAGTCCCTCGTCAGCCATAATCGTTCGCGTTCTGTGTGACATACTAAGGGCTAATCCTTCACTCGAAACGAACGAATCTTGATTTGCTTCGATAGGATGAGTTACCAGGGCGACGTGCATTAGTGCGTCGTTCCAGGTATTTGCGTCCCCGTCTTTGTATTCTGGTCGAGAATAGATTGACGTTTCTTTGATGGTTCCGCTTTGGATTTTCTTGGCAGTTTCCGCGTCTGGAATATTTACCTCTCCCCAGAGAGTACTACCATCTGACCCTTTTTCTACCCAAAGCGTTTCCCACCATCCTGCGTTTAAATCCGACCGGGGGAGGGTGCCATCAGCACCTAGTTTGATTTTTGTGGGGACTTCTTTTTCGTTGTGAGCGAGGGGGGCAGGGATGTTTAACCCCTTAGTTCGCATCTTTTTGTGGGTGTTAGCCCAGTGATCCAGTTCCTTTTGGGTGATTATCTTCTCTTCTCTACCCTTTTCAGTAGAAACTAGATAGACACCTTCTGAAAGAATAGGTTTTTTAAACTTCACTTCTTGAGTTTATCTTTTCCGCCTTTTTGGGAAGTCAGCATACGGGTCAATGCCGCACCGGACTTAGCTTTAGACGGACCCTTTGGAAGTTTTGATAGGCGTTTGGAGTACTTTCCCATAGCTTTTTTACTAGAGCAAGGCATAGTTTACTTACCAAATTCGGGGGTATCTACTGGAAATTATAGTTTCCAATCCACGCTGTCAATAGGTATGATACCCTAAGATTAGAGAATTTAATTCATTTCCAGGAGATTTGAACCATGGCAGTTAACTATGCCTCCTTATTTGCAGACTTAGGAGAGATCGTTCAGGGCGTAAATAACATGGTAAATGACACTACTGACTGGTTGGATCAGTTAGATACTGGTTTTACCGCCATAGCAGATGAGTATACCACCAACGGAGTAGCGGAACTCTTGGATACCCTGAATACGACTATAAATAGTGTCAAAGACTCAGTAGTTACTATGGCGGGAACTCTATCCGGATTAGCGGATATTAGGCTGCTTCATTCGTCTGTAGTAGATGAACTTCCCGAATTAGGAACCAAGTCAACCGCAGTCGACGTGTTGGCTGAACTAGGAAGGGACATGGTTGGTGAGACAGAAAAAATAGAACAAAGTGTTCTATCTATGTCTGCAATTTCCAGGACCGTATCTAATGTAAATTCAGGAACAGCTATTACTCAAACCCTACTTACTGGCAGTAAAGCCCCCAGTTCTTCTTGGCCGAAAGTATGGAGTTACTCCAAGTATCCTAGTTCTCCTGCGATCTCTCAATTAGTTTATACAGGAGACACGTTCACATTAGAGTGCATCACCGATACTTTTAATAACTCCATAGCAGAGGGTAATGAATCGTTTAAACTAACAGGATTAAATCCTAAAACCACGCCATGGGCGTACGGAACCAAGGGAATAGGTTCTGGTCCTACAATCAAACCTGCCAACGGTCCTAGTGCAAACCTAGTAAGCAATTCTGATTTTGAATCCTGGGCACGACTATCTGTAGAAAATAGTGCTTCTCCCGAGGATTACACGCTTATCCCGTCCTTAACAGGTAGTCTCGCAGGAACTACCATTGTCCAAGGGTCAGAAGCTGCTGATGTATACCATGGGGATTCTTCTTTGATTCTTAAAGGTGCATCGGGGGAAGTAGGTATACAGCAGGAACTAAACCAGAGCAAAATAAAACCCCACACCGCGTATGCCTTATTCGCTTACATGAAAAAGGCTTCTACAACTTCTGCCGGAACCGTAGAAATAATGCCAAAGGATAGTTCTGGTTCCCCTCAGTTTTCGATAGGGGCGGCTCTCGTCGGAGGAATCTCAGTAGGATACGGAGATCTAACAACCTCTTACGCCTTATACAGCGCTCCGGTTATTTCTTTCGAGGACTACGCGAACCCCCTATACCTAGATATCACTTGGAGTTCAACATCCCTCACGGATATCGTATATATAGATTATCTGGGTTTCGCAGAAATGGTTTATCACGGTGGTGTAGGTTGGAGCATTGCTGCCGGATCTGATAAGTTTATCATAAATGATAGACTGCAATCTACCGCTTCGTATTCTTCTTACGGAGTCTTCCAGGAATTCTTTAGGGAAAAGTATCATATCCAGCTACCTTCTAGCGGATCTCCTACACGAGAAGATACTCTTGCGACTGACTAACGAGGTTTTAAATGGCTATCAATTACGCAAATCTCTTTCAAGACTTGGGAGAGGTTGTTCAGCTTGCTAACAAAATGATTAACGCTGGCACCTCTGTTAGAGCTAACACCGCACAAACAGGAGCAGCCAGTACTATCACCCTGGATTCTGGCGCTAGCGCCACAGACGATATTTACAACCGTAGATCCATTCTCCTAACAGGGGGGGGAATTAGTGAAGGACAGATACGGACTATCACCGACTACGACGGTTCTACCAAGATAGCTACGGTAGATACTGCTTGGTCTAGCAACCCAACTAGTACTACCACCTTTGACATTCAGAAAGACTGGATAGACGACCTGGAGCAAAGATTTGATTTCATAGCCGCTGAATATACCGGAGCACCTCTCGTTCATGACGATCTGGTAGACGGCGTAGCTACGCTTATCGACGGGTTGAAAGATACAGTAATTATCCAAGCACAGAATATAGCTGGGTTAGCTATCGCTAGATTACAGAATAAGGAAACCATCCTTGACGAAATGCCACAGATTGCTGGATCTACTACCATAGCTACCATTTTGTTCAACCTGATCAGACAAATGAATGACGACGATGAGGATGTAGAAATAAGCATTCTAGCTTTAAGTGCTGTATCAGAAGACAAAGCTAACACTAACGCAGGCGTCCTATTATGTGACGCAACACTTGATGGTGCTACCGCCCCTTCTACCGACATAGCCCTTAACCCTGAGTATAACGGACAACTTAGTGAATTAGCTCGCGTAGAAACCTTTACCGCAGAATGTACTAACGATAGTGAAGCAGGAACTCTCGTTGGAGGAGAGACATTCAGTCTTACGGGAGAGAAGCGTAGAGCTACTCCTTGGGATTGGCGAACAGACGGTAGCGGGCTAGGAGCTAACCTCACCTCCGTACAGGGCGCTGGAAACATACTCAATAACGACTTTGAAACATTCACTGTCGCGGATACTCCTGACAACTGGACTATCGACGCCGGTACTGCTGGGACGCATATCTTAGAAGCTACGAGTTCGGGAGACGTATACCATGGTTCGTCGTCGTTAGGGTTGGTTGGAGATGCTTCTTTGGCAGCCATTACCTTAAGTCAACCTATTACATACGCTCTCGTTCCAGAAAAAAGGTATCTATTCGCATGCTATGTGAAGGGAAATTCTTCCCTGAGTGCAGGAAGATTGTTAATACGTTTTGAGGATGGTGCTGGAGTACAAGTAGGTACTGCCGAAATAGACATGGACACCGCTGCTCTAGCTGCGAAGACTTCTTTTGGAATAGAAAGTTTCCACTGTACAATGCCAGCAGAAATACCAGACAACATAGAAATAGTAATAACCTTGGATGGCACCCCTTCCGAACACTCACTCTATATTGATTGGATGGGATTCGGCCCTGTTACTTACCACGGAGGAGTTAACTTTGCTCTGGTAGCAGGATCAGACATATTCCTAAAGGGAGACCGATACAAAATGACTACTAGCTACACAGCTACTGGAGTCTTCCAGGATTTCTTTAGAGAGTTCTTTAGAGTTCAGCTACCTAGTGATGCTTCACCCAGCCAAGCTGATACCCTAGCTACTGATTAGAGGATTTTTCAATCCTTCCCTAGAGCTAGATACTTCCCAATAGTTTCAGCATCAGTAAGAACCAGTAAACCAATCTGGGTTACTTTCTCCCATCCTTAGAGAAGTACCGGTGTTTCCTATAACCATAGGAGCATCTATCATCTGTAGATCTTGATGGGGTGAGAAAGGATCTACCTGATGGTCTTCTCCGTGATCCATTGCGTCCCAGGATACCTCCCTAGCAGCGTCGGAAAGCGTGTCTACGATATCATCCGTCTCATGAGGATGCCCTACCCAGGAAAAGATTTCATCCCTAACGGATTTAACCCAATGAGCTTCAAAGGGAAGGTAAATCCTGCCCTGCCGCATACGTAACTGAGCCTCTGTAGAGTTAGCAATCTTATCTGTGATTTTTACTACAGGTTTTACGGTGTAGCCTTTCCTGGCCAAGACTTGATAGACGGGTCTACCTGGGCCATTAGCTTCGCAAGTGATGTATTCAGGTCTCCACTTATTGTACTGCTTGGCTACTTCAATAAGCAGATCTGGTATTTCAACTCGGTCCCTCCACATATCCAGCCACAGTAAATCATATCCCTTGGTGAGTCCCCAGGTAGATACTACTGACCAAGAGAAATCTCTATCGGTGTTCTGGTAAATAACATCATCTGCTGGACCCTCCTTAGTACTGCTTGCTGGATCTAGAGTTTGAAAGACCCGAAGAAAGTCTGCGGGAGAAACTAAGCGACCTTTCGGACCTCCTAAACGATAACTAGAACCTGAGTAGGTATACTCCCTGAGATCAGAGATTTTAAATCGGGAACCCGCTGATGCTCCCCAGTCTCCCTGTTTAAGTTGCTTACGAGTAATCTCCTCAAGTTCTTCCAAACCAATCGAATAGTTCTTTTGATCCAGATAAGGATTGTCAGTCAGGAACGCAGGAATAAATGGTCTACCAGGGTAGGTACCCGTCCATTGGCTATGTGGTTCACTCCACTCTATACGGAACCTCTCTTTTACCCAGCGATGACCAAGCCCTCCTGGATTACTGGCAGCACGTATACGTAAGGGCAAGTGTTTTTGCTGCTGACAAACCTCACAGTCAGATCTGTATATAGGATCTCCCTCTTCGTCACGGTCAGCGTGTTTCTTGCAAACGTTTTTTCTAAGTCTGGAAAATAAATAGGTGTAATCGTACTCAGTAAAGTGCGTAGCTTCGTCGAATCCAACGTACTGCCATTCAGACCCTTGATACCGTGTGAAAGCGTTAGATTCTCCGATGTAGCCAAAGGTCAACTTAGCTGGTGATGTCGTTTCTCCTGCTCTATTGTGGGTAGGGAAATAATACGTATGCTCCCCTGGCACATACCTAACCAACTTCTCTTCGATGAAGGGGGCTAACCACTCAGTAGCACGTTCTAAGAGACCACCAGGGAGCTTTAACTCAGAAAGAGTCTTACGGAGTACCAAAGAAGAGTATCCAGGTATATCACAATACTGGAGTGCTCCCATCAATAGGGCATCAGATTTCCCACCACCAGCAGCTCCTCCAAAAAAAGCTTCCCTACTAGGGAGCATCAGGAATGCCCTCTGCTTAGGAGTAGGCTTATGCGGTATGTAATCAGTTAATTTAAGTTCTGAAAACATCTATCTGGAGCTTTACCAATCAAGTAACTTTGCTGCCCGCCCAACACCGTAGTCGATCAGTGGCGTGGACTATCGGGTACCCCCCTGTCGTATCAAGTGTGACCCTGCGTGCCTTGATATGTTCAGTAATGGCTTTGTCGATTTCGGCGTCAGAATATCCTTGTTTTCTCAAGCAGCTCAGCACGTTTTCGAGGAACGTGCTGCCAGAGCTAGCTGACAACTCAACTAGCTCTGGCTGGTCGTCAAGCGACTCGGACTTAGTTGGTAAGGGAAACCAACAGGGCAATTTTGTTAAGTCCAAGCCCGCAGCATCAATACGTTTGTTCCTTGGCAAAGGAATTTCCTCGCTTCGTTCCCCAAAAAATAGATAGGCATCTTGGGTAAACCTATCACCCGTTTCTACAACACTCTTCCTGATGGATGTTCCTAGCTGCTGGATTACGGAATGCTTCACCACAGCGATAGCAAGTAAACCGCTTACTCTCTCCCACCAGTTCCTTTCTACGGAACAGCTTCTTATCCTTGGGACTCTGCCATAGTTCACGATCTGACACAAGTTTATGCGTATCCATCACTCTCCCCCCCCCTAATCAATGTCTCCATAATCATCAAGTATACACCAGATCTCTTTACGCCTACAAAGGAAATGTAACTGATCGTCTATACGGACATCCCGTCCTGCATGAGGAGCAAGTAGGACCAGGGAACCAACCTTTATGTCCATTGGCTTTCTGTTCCAGTGACCATTAAGAATAGTTAATTCTCCTGGTCCCACCGCCACCACCTTACCTTTAGTGTTTCCCACAGTAAGAGCACTTTCAGGGATGGCTATACCTCCCTTAGATACTCGTTCCTCGGGGATAAGAACCAATACGCCATCATCAAGCAGCTTCATCTCTAAGCCTCTCTATAGCTTTTTTCCATTGTTTCGTGAGGTTAATCCAATCTCTGTTCAACGACCCCATACCTATACTGAAACCGTGTATACTAGACCAACGTATTCCTGCCTTGGTATACGCTGGAGCACATACCTCGCTTTCGACGGTTTCTATAAATCCATCTAATTGCCCTAGAACACAACGCTGGCAGTTTTCCAATTTCAGCGTCTCTAGGTCAACACTTCGGTACCAGCCAGGGTAGTTCTTATCCAACCACCGAATTCCACGCCCTATCTCTCTGGAAAACGAAACCACCACCCACCTAGTCCTCTTTCAGTTTATCTGCTGCCACCGCCCCCATAATCGCATCCATAGACTTTAAGAACGTGTCACCCATCTGGAAACAGTGCTGGACTAGAGACTCCCTGTAGGACTCTTGACTAAAGGCACTAAGATTTCTGGTGCGTTGAAATACTCCTGAGAAACACCCTGAGATCACCGCAGAATACAACTGGGGCATATCCAGACCTGCTGCTACCTCCGCTGGTAAATCCCTCTCCTGAGGGTCTACCACCATAGATACTCGCATATCTACCGCTGACAGTTTACGAGATAGCTCCTTAATCAGCTTCTCTATCTCCACCAAACGGGGGATAGAGTCATCAAGGGCCTTCTCGTGGCTTGTAACGAGCAATCTCAGAGATACTAGGTCTGAATCCTCTTTAGGCTTTTCGGAGCTTACAGGGGATTCTGGAGAGTTTGGAGTCACTCCCACCTCCCTTGCGGTCTCCTTAAGAATATCTGCTGCGGATTGCGCCCTCTGCTTGGATACTTTAGCCACGTTTGGATCTCCTTTTTAGCCAGGAAACCATTTCCGGGCTTCTACAACCCGATTCCTTAGCCATCTTGTTTAATTTACTAAAAGCTTCTTCAACCCCTAGCTTGCCCTGCCTTACTAGGGAACGTAATCCTGAAGGTTCCTTAGGGTTGTGCCTATCGTGGATCTTTTCAAGTGGATTCGCCATGTCTCCTACCTCCTTGATCTTGAATCTTGTTAAAAACTTCCTCCCTGTCGATTGATACATCAGAAGGAGCATCGAAACCCAGACGTACTTTGTCTCCTAGAACATTGCAAACTGTGACAGTGACGGACTGTTTCCCCCAGGAGAGGATAACCTTTTCGTCGAACTTCCTTGTTAGGACTAGCATTGGATTCCTTTCTTAATTCTGAGTCCAGTATAGGTCTAGTAGGGATGCGTGTAAACATGAACATCAGTATAGGACTAATGCCCATGATCACAAGCGATCCCCCCCCGCACTAATGGGGATCTTCCTCCGTGGCTTCCGCAGTGAGCATAGCCAGAGATAGTTGAGCGCTGGTCAGAGAAAGGAGACCCAGCATAGTGACCGGAGCAATCCCATGATCTCGACCAAAGACAGCAATGATTTGAGCCAGTTCAGCGGTATGTTCTTCCACCAGAGTTTCCTCAAGGCTTGAGCACTCCATAGTTTTCTCCGGACAGGGATTGACAGGGTATAGTATATACGGTATATACTAAGTATTTAGTTAGTTAGTTAGTCACAAACTAAGTAGTTAAGGGATAAAGAATTCTAGTATCCCCGGTATACTCACTACGTTCGTATACACAGGGGGATACTAGAATTCTCTCTTATCATATGCACTCAATTACTATTTCTCTGGGAGAAGTAAAATATGCATTAGAGGGGAAAACGTGCATAAAGGGGGTAAAGTACGCATTGGGAAGTAAAATATGCATTAGTTATTCTCTGCGTCGGTGAAGAAACTAATGGATTTCTCTTTTCCCCAGATAGGAAGTACGGATTCTTCCATGGCGGGGCGAAGTTTCTTCATCAAAGCATCCGCTAGGTCACTGGCTTCCTTTGGCGGAATGCCAGCATTGAGGTAGGTGGTAAAGGTGATATCGCTTATGGAAGACGCGAGAGTCTCCTGGATGACTAGAAGGCGCTGCCCCTCGTCATGAAAGGAAATATCTAATCTCTTGCACAGGTCCACCCAAAGACTAGGGATAGTCTTTCTGATAGCAAGTTCCAGTTTGTTCAGCTTTTCATACATAATTTCGTCGTAATCTTCGTCATAATTTTCGGCATAGTCAAACATTGGTGGGTCTCTTTCTCTCTTCTTTGGAGAAGAACCTTTTCAGGCCCCTAAGGTCTTCCTGAGCTTCTTTGAGGGTGTCGTAAGGTCCGCATTCAGTGATGGAGTCAGGGACTCCTGTTATCCAGTATCCAGCAGGTTTACCCGCCTCAGTCCTGAATCCTACCCTATTCAACTTGCTTTTCGAGATCTCCATAATCTTTCTCCTAAATGGGTTGACATAGACTTAATATAGACTATATTTAGAGGAAAGTCAATGCCTAACTCTAAATATGCCCAACGCAACAAGGCTAAAGACTCTTGCCACCGAACAACTAGAGAAACTAGGGTAGTTAGGTATGAGAAAGCTTGTACCTAAGGAGGAAGAAACCAATGAATTGCGTTAACTGCGGGATAAAGACTAACGTACTGGTATTTCTGGATACAAATAACAGGAAGACTATAGACGGAAGGTGCAAGGACTGCTACGAAGATTCCATCAGAAAGGACAGCCTGGAACCTCCTGTGCGTCCTGCCAGTGGCTTTACTGGAAAGGGTAGGGTTAGTCACTCTCGTATGCCTTCTTCGTGAGTGCACACACAGCTCAAAAAGAAGGACTATCCAAACCTTTACTACTTTGGATAGAGGGGTTCCATACAGAGAGATTTGCGGATTCCCGATAGCCAGTCAAGACTCTCATGAGAACCTCAATACCGTGTGGTAGGGAAAAACGGGTCTTAAAGAGACTTAAGAAAGGTTCAGCCAGTTCTTACGAGCTACAGAGAATCTATCCGAAATTCAGCACTCAGGTACGTAAATTGAGGGAACGAGGATACAAGATCCGTGAACGTGACCGTGGGTACGGAAACGTGGAATACGAGATAGTAGTCGATCCGACTATCGCTGTCACGAAATCATGAAGGGGATGCGGTAGTGCGTTAGCGGGAAACGCGGAACCACAGATCCCCATTTTTCATCCCCAATATCCCCAGAATCTAGTCATGGTTCGGTTCAGGTAGACCCCACCATGACTAGATTTAACTAGAGAAACCGCACTCTACACCTTTCGAGTGGATTCCGTAGCTTCTCCGAGATCGCAATCGCGTCCGTCCGTAGCGCTGGTAACTCGATGGAAAAAACGTTTTACTGCCTCAGCTGTCGTATACCTGCGGCCCCCACACACTACTGTTTCCAGCCGAATCCGCTTGACGCCAACCCTCCACCAACGCCACCAAGTCGAAGCGTGTGGACGCGAGTCGGACGGGAGATACTTCGCAGCCTCGCTAAAAGAAATAAGCCGCTCTCGTTCGAGGTCGATAGCCATGATAGAACCCTTTGTAATGAGATTGACGAATCTGAGCATGAATGCTCATTTGCAAATGGATTCTCTACGATTTGCTACATAAGATCGCTGAACGAGGCTTCAGAAATATCTGAATTCTGGTTCAGCAGAATGTAGGAGGGAAATGTGATGATTCGACGAGCACCGAAGAAGAGAGCGATTCCTTGGAGCGGATGGAAATTCGTGGAAGTTTCGCTACGGGGCGGGTTTGTATGATATCTTTGCCGTCCAAGCCGACCTTTGGAAAGTGTGTACGCTGTCGAAAGCCCGCTGCCATCGTGTACCGTGGCGCAGCCTTTTGTTCGACCGACTGCTACCGCAGGAGACAAGATGGCTACCGAAAACGAAAGACCGCCTCTGAACATCTCGGAGAAGCATCGTAGCACCGTCCGACTAGACCCCCCTAAATGGTAGGGGTAAAGCTAGTGGGCATTGCTTGGGGAAACCATTATGTTAGACATGGCAGTACCTCAAGTTGCTACCGCTACTGTCGAATGGATCAAAGAAGTTCTAGAAAGGTGAATTATGAAGTCTTTGCTTTTGTTTGGGTACCTTGGATTCTGGTTTGGATCTCCTGATTGCTGTGAAGATCCACCTGCGTATGTCGCATGCCCTGTATGTGTTCAACAGCCTGGGTACGTAACAGAGCCAGTAGTTATCTGCTACAGACCTAGGATGCTGGAGAAGCTATTCAGTTGCTTCCAGAGACTAGGATGCGGTGCCCCCTCAACTACGGTCGTTAAGGAACAAGCAGTACCTACCCCCGGTATTGTAGCTCCTGTGACTCCTGAAAACGGAGAACCTCCCGTACCTCCCGAACCCACTAAGGAATAGCTATGGATACCTGGGAACCATCGTGGAAGCCTTTTATGGTCGTGGCTAGTCTAATACTGGTTATTACGATGGTCTTTGTGATATTTGGGTGTAATGCACCCGAGTCTGATCCTAATTCTGATCCTAGTCCTAACTCACCAAGTGCAGTGGAATAGAACCACGTGGTGGGTGTGTATCCCTGCTGGTAAACGGATTCTCTAGCACATGGATCATCGACAGGATGTCGAGCACACCCACTCTTTCCTACCAGGGTTAAGAATCGAACTAGCATACCTGAAGCTCCTAGGAGGCTTTCTAAGGGCTTTTCTCCCCAGAGAGGGTATTCCCTGGTTTATCCTATTTCTGGCCAGAGGAAGGGATCTGGGGCTTCTCAGAGGGTGTACTGGATAAGTGCGGTACCGAGTTTACGTTTCTGAGGTGGATGACGTGTTCGATCACTCTCGTCGTACCGATACGGTTCTCGTGGGTACGGAGCAGGAGTGTGCGTTGACTGCATACCGGATCGGACGGATGATCTGGAAGGATAGGCAGGTTTGGATCGTACCGGAGCAGGAGTGAAAGGGGCTAGGACCACCTTTCTGTGATTCCTCCTGAGGGATATACCTTCCTTCTCTGGGGGGGTGTGTAGGGCGTTGACATTGACAGATGGGGGGTTAAACCCGTGCTAGTCGGACTTGTGTCAATTCCTGCACTCTGTATCCAGTAGCTGGTGTAGTCGTCGGCTTCGTTCAGCAATTCGTTCGGGACTACTTCGTTTCCAGACCTCAGAGAATGAGTTCACCAGCCGCCACATGGTTCGTCCGTCCGCTGTAAATGCCTCGTGTGAGGGGTGTCGCCATTTGTCGAGTACGTGGGGAATCCAACTGGCAGGGATTACCTTGTGGTCTAGGCTGCGGACTAATAGGTCGTGGACTTTCCGATTGCTGAGTCGTGTGGCCCGGTAACGTTCAATACGGTCGTCTTGGCGTGAACGTAGATCTGAAAGACCACGCACTGCGTCATGTACCAGCATAGAGAGATCCCGGTGGATGAAACGGGTGTGCTTTCTGGAGAGAGATATCTCACCCTCAAACATCAAATTAGAACAGACGAGGACGCGGTTTCCTAAGACTATGCCCGCAGCGAATCGCTTGTCGTTGGCATTGCGGACACCACACACAACGTTGAAGTCCGAGTGGTCCTGGTCTGTTGTAACATCTAATACTCCGAAATATCGCTGGCCACCGTTAGTGAGTGTGTGACACTCGTTGTGGACTTCGTACCCGCAGCGATTAAGCCATTTGCAAGCCTGATCCAGGAGCATTGTATGTGGGATGGGTTGCCAAGTCCGTGTGCTGGGTGGGGTGCGTGCTTGCTGTAGGTCGCTGCGAGTGATGGTGCTGTTTGAGGCTACCATTGGATTCTCCGGGGTTGAGGATGGTGGGGATCTGTATATCTGTGAGAGGTACCTAGTCTTCCTTTTTGATCTGTTAGGAGGTTTCTCCTCTCTGGGGTAAAGGGTGCTATGTATTGGTACCAAAAAGGAGTCTCTTCGTCAATACTGAGTATGCGTATATCTATATGTACTCTGGTTCACTTGTTGGCGAATCTATGAAGGCGGGTTCAGAGATTTGTGAAGGGGAGTTCAGGTGTGACTGGGTGAGGAATCTATGAAGGAGGGTTCAGAAATGTCTGAATTCAAGCTAAGGGATGTATGAAAGAGGGTTCAGAGATCTATGAAGGAGGGTTCAGACCTGGGGTTTAGCTGCGATGGATGGGTCTGAAGAGGAGTTCAGAGATTTGTGAGTTCGGGTTCAGGTACCTGTGTGGCTGATTGGTACCAGTTGGGACTCCTACGGGTTTCTGGGTGGTAAGGGTGGTGTAAGAGCTTGTGTAGGCGTACTTCTACCAGAAAGAGGGTGTGGCTGGGGACTGGTTTAAGGTACCCGCACCATACCACCTTCCGCCGCATGGTGCTGGAAGGATGTATAGGTGATGGCTTGTACATGTGGGTGATGGATGTGCATGTGATGATGTGTACACGTAGGGCGTAGGAATCCCCCGAGATAATGATCTAAAATCTAGGGTTGACAGATCCGCCGAGAATAATCACACTGGGCTGCGGTGGCGGGTATTGAAGGGACTAAGTAAGTTCTTATGTGGCTAGTCATAGTCACAAGTAAGTATGTAAGTAGGCACTTACGTATGCTTATTCTAAAAGTATGAGTAACGGCGAAAACCACTACCTTACCGATTGTATACTTGACCAGCTGAGCGCATAAAAAAACCCTAGTACGTATGTACTACGCACTAGGGTTTTATGATAGTCGTTTACTTTATTGTGATTTGCTGACAGGTGATTCCATGGCGGCTGCCAATTCGTTAGCGAATTTACTTCCCTTGGGCGTTAGCGTTATGTAGTTTCCTGAAATTTCTATTAGCTTCCCCTTTGTGCAGATCGTTCGCACAAGATGGTAAGAATCTAAATCCATTCCAAGCGCAACATAGACATGACCCTCTGGAATTCCGGAACGTGATTCGTGCAACGCGATCAACAAAGAGTAAACGTTTTCTACAACAGCTGTCATAATATTTTTCCTTGAGGTTAATTGGGAACAATACAGACACAAAATCCTAAAAGCTTAACCAATTCATTGCCGTTCAGTATCGCCCACCTACATTCAATTGAGTAGTAGGTTATGGGATTGGCGCTCTGATCGTACCCGTGCGATAAACGATTATTGGTTCCGGTAATTGCTGCTAGTAGTTTAGCATCTTGCCCGAATAGCAAAGCCGAATTATAAGCGGGATACGTAAACACAAGCACAGTATCCACGCCAACTAAGGAATTCAAACTTTCGATATCGTCGAACGAGGGTATCGGTATCTCAAGTGTGTGTGTCATTACATAGCGACCCCCTTAGTGGCAAACCCGCTAGCGATCGCATCCTTGCGGTCGTTCAATGTTCGCGCTTTTAATTTAAGCATAATTGCGTGGCGAGATGGATCGGTGAACCGCAGGTCTGTTTCATCGCCGTTTACTGTCTTGAATCCACGCCATCGTTTCGGCATTCTTAGTGGTCCGTTTCCGTGCAAATTTCTCGCGCCGGTCGTGTAGCCATCGTCGTAAACGGTTGCAACATTCCCGTTTTTCCTGAGAACGTCAAGACAATCCAATTCATTATTTTCTGATCGCGAGAACGTAACCCAATAGTTCGGGCGCAGTTGTCCAGCGCGTCGAGGGTCTTTCGAGTAATCATAGTAGGCTACCTCGGGGAAAGCATCAATAATCCCATGGCACTCCCACGCAACATCCGAGAATACGTTAAGACGCACGGCAAGCTTTTTACATTCCTCGCTTGCCCTATCATACGCGCGTTGTATCTCAAATTGTAACCGATCTAAAAACCATTTCCGCTCTAAATACCAGAGGCCCGTTTTTCGAATTCTGGCCAACCGGACACTTTCTAAAAATCCTTTGCCCGTTCCAAACAAACAAGCATCCGAGCACCCCTTTGACGCAAATGCGCATAGGTTCCCGATCCCAGATTGTTTATGTGGGGCCAAACTCAAGGATTTCGTTGTGTATGTAATCGTATCATTTTTTCGCGTTTTGGTATTGCTGTCCCCTTCCGCAAGCAGGTTACGCGCAACCGGTTTTACGGTGTCGCCGATTCTTACGTATGGAATTCCGCCACGCCATTCAATTTTAACATTCAATCGGTTTGTCACAGAAAATTTCCTTATGGTTGGGAGCTATTTTTTCTTTACTATTGCAACGTCGGAAAATACATTAAGACGAACAACGGGTATCTTTTTTTTCTGTGAAGCGCTTTGCGCGGTTTTACTCTTTTTTGACATCGCTTTTCGCGCTCGTTTTTTCCAGTACGGAGAATTCAGACAAGCCATTTTTTATATTCCTTTAGAAGCTATTCGGATTAGGCATTCATTTCCCATAATTGTGAACAAAATACGATCAGTACTACACCTAAGCGAACAGACTAGAAATTCATTGCAACGCATTCCGGGTTGTACGCAACCGATATCAATATTAACGCGGTACGCGCTTTCGCCCGAATAAAGAGGCGCGCCACATTGTTCACAGAAGTCGT
>Ga0310342_100000793_pt1 | contig 18654 bp, 15 predicted proteins | sample S15DNA20500_MG_FD_206155 | JGI IMG/M metagenome (GOLD analysis project Ga0310342, IMG submission 206155) | Marine microbial communities from station ALOHA, North Pacific Subtropical Gyre - S1503-DNA-20-500_MG | ecosystem: Environmental > Aquatic > Marine > Oceanic | place: Pacific Ocean: North...
GTCCTATGCCAAAGAAAGCCGAGCGGCCACTGCTCAACCTAGCAGGGCATCCACGGTCTGTTGGTCCGCACCCGGAAATTCGTACTGATCAAACTCACTGGGAGGCACCCACCGCACGGTATGGACACCGAGGGGTTGCGGTTCATCGGCAGTGGACGCGCGGTACACCAGGAGATCGAGCGTGTAGCGATCGTACTCGTGGGACACGTGCATGGATAGTGCACCGACTTCTGCATCCACCCCCAGGTTCTCCTTCAGCTCGCGCCGCAGTGCCTCCTCATCCGTCTCCCCCGCTTCGACACGCCCACCGGGAAACTCCCAGAGCAGCGGCAGGGTCGCCTGGGGACTTCGCTGGGTGATCAGGAAGGATCCACCTCTGACAATCTCGGCGGCAACCACGCGGATGTGAGGCTTGTTGTCATCCATTGTCGTGCTCTGTGGACTCAGGGACAGGTATGCTTGAGGCTCTTGAGGCGGCTGAGGGACACCGTCTGAGGCTCGCCTCGCCCGGACTTGGCGACCTTGCAGTACAGGCGGGCCGCTCCGGCCTTGTCCCCTTGTTCTTCCATGGCCCTTGCCAGCCCGAACCGAGCCTCCGTGCCGCCACCGGCATCCGCTGCGGACTTGAAGTGGGTGCGCGCCTTGCTGGGGTCACCCTTGTCCATCGCATCCCACCCTCGCCTGATCTCCTTGCTGGCGCTCTTGCGGTCGTCCTTGTCTTCCTTCTTTTCTTCCTTGGCCTTCTCAATGGGAGGCTGGATGACCTCTGGAGGTGGAAGATCCGCGGCTTCCGGTGGCACAGGCAGCGCCTCCGGTCGAAGGTCCCCAGGCAGCGCCTTGGCCAAAGCCTTGGCCTTGGCCTTGGTCTTGGCCTTGGCCTTCAGTGCACCGGCGTTGGGCAGGCCCAATCCGGAGGGATTCTGATCTGCCTCCTGCTTCTTCAAGGTGAGGAGGTTGCTGGACTTCTCCTGATCCTGCTGGTTCAGGAAATCAAAGAACACGACGCCAAGCCCTGTGCCGATCACAAAGAGCACGATCCACCAGATGACCTGCTGCCTCTTCTTGTGCGCTGCCCAGACAAAGTCAGGATCATCGTCGGGACGAAATTCTTCCGTGCTCGCATCAAACAACGCCGCATCGGTCGCCGGATGTCCTCGTGTCTCCTCGGAGAAAAAGTCCTCTGCTTCTCCACCCAGGTCCATGGTGGGATCATCCGGTCCCAGGAAGCTTGGGGCCGGCGGTGGCAGCTCCGATTCGTCGGGAATGCCCTCCAGTGCGATCTCGGGCACCGGGATCTGGTCGGGTAGGGTGATCTCCAGTGCACCCGCCGGAAGCACCACATCGTCTGTCTCGATGATGATCTCCGTCTGATCAAACGAGCCGGAGATCTCTCCGGGCTCCAGACCCTCCTCATTGTCCGCCTGATCCAGCAGTGAGAAGAAGACCTGGAGTTCCTTGACCTGGCCGACAGCCTGCCAATCACTCCCGCCCTGGGAGATCTGATCGATGGCCAACACCCGTCGCTCCGCGATCCATCGCTGGAGCTTGGCGAGATCTTCGACATGGTAGACCTTGCCCTCCTGCTTGAGGAGGATCCCCTGGGGTGATGCGGACTCCGCGGATGCCTGCGGTGCGGGTGCAGCCGCGATCTCGGGCTCACCAAAGCGAATCGGGAAGGTCCGTCCGCAGCCCGTACACCGGAACATCATCTCAGTGAGTACTGCTACCGCTCCCGCAGGGGGGTCGATATCGTAGGTGGCCTCACAGTTGTCGCAGCGGACTTGCACAGGTGCCTTTCAGTCAGAGGTGGGCGGAGGATTCCATGGAGATGGCTGAGCGTCAACCGCCCTGGTTCTGGAGGTTCTGGATGATCTTCTCGATCTCCGCCTTATCACCGGGCCGAGAGTTCAAGTAGCGCTGATATTGAGCCAGGGCTTCTGATATATCGCCCTGTTTTGCCTTCAGATGGCCGAGGATCTTATGCGCGGTGACCGCGCCCCCCTGGGCGGCAAGCTTGAGATCTCGCTCCGCCTCATCTGAGCGACCCGACAGATAGAGGGCTTCTCCACGCAGCGCACGAATCTCTGCTGTGTTGCCAGGCCGGCTCCTCAACGCCATGCCATAGGCCTCCGCAGCCTGCGACCAGTTGCCCTGCCCGGCCAACCTTCTGGCCATGGCCATGTGGTCGGCTGTGGTCGAGTCGCGCTGCTCGATCTGACCTACGCTAGCGGAGGGTTGCGACGGCGGCAATTGCCCCGCAATACCCCGTGCAGGCCCCTGGCTCGCCTTGGCTGGACCTACCGGGATCAGCGGCTCATCCTCGACCTCCCAGGCCGCAGCCTCTTCATCCACGGGCGTGCCCTTCTTGTTGAGCTCAGCCATCCGCTCCTTTCTGTATTCCTCTGCCCGCTTTACCTCTCGAGCCTTCAGGCTCGGATCTTGCGTCACCTGCGCCACACTCTGACTCGTGTTCTGCGGCGCATCGTCCATGTTGTCGTACACCAGGTATCCGAAGACTGCCAGGAGAACGGCCACCATGAGTACCTTCTGCTTGGCCTTGCTCTGTTGTTCTGCGGAAGCTGCCCGCGCCTTCTTACCGCCAGCCTTCTTGCTCTTGGAGCGTGCCTGGCGCTTCTGCTTCAGAGTCTCGAAGGGGTCCACAAACTGGTGCCCCTGTGCCTCCGCGTTGCCTGTGGCCTGAACCTGGGCAAGGGCCGCCGTCTCCAGTCCTCGCCGCACGGGCTCAGAAGACTCGTCCGCCTCGCTCTCCGCCAGCAAGGCATCCATGTCCAGATCGACACCGCCTTCCTCGGCAGCCACCGCCGCATCCATTGCAGCCAGGAGGTCATCCCCGATCTCTTCGGCAGTCTGGGGAACTTCAGGCGCTGCCTCAGCCTCGGCGTCACTCTCCGGCTCGGGAGCGCTCTCGGGATCGGCGTCACTCTCGGGATCAGGCGCCTCCTCACTTTCCTCGTCGTCTTCCGTCATCTCCACATCGGGCGTCTCCGGCTCCGTCTCCATGGACTCCAGCAGGGCATCGGCGATGGCCTCCGCTTCTTCCTCGGTCGGATGGGCCGCTGCCTCCTCTGCGGCCGCCGCGGCGATCTGGGCCGCCACCTGAGCAGACTCGGCCCTCATGTAGACATCCACGAAGTACTGCTTGAGATCCGGCAGTGAGCCAATCTCGACCCAGTTCTCGTTGTCGTAGCTGAGGTTGTCCGACTCGGTGACCCGCCCTTCCTTGATGTACTTCCGCAGGGTCTTGTAGTCGCTGAAGTCATACACCAGACCGATGGCGACCTTGACCTTCCAGGACCGAATCCCCACACCGGCAAAATCCAGCTTGTGTACATCGAGGGGCTTTTGCGGCTCCTGGGCCTCCTCGACGGCCTCCGGCACCTCATTGTGCACCACAAACACGTGGCGACAACGTGGACAGGTGATGCGCGCACCTCGACCTGAGATTCGATCCTCGTCGAATCGGTAGCGTGCGCCGCAATGGTCACATGTGACGACCATCGGCAATCACGTCCTCCTAGGGGGGCCAGGAATCCACAAGCTACCACCCCCCGTATGTACGCCGCAATGGCCATACAGGCCTCGCCAGCGAAGTACGCTCACGGTAGCACCACTTCGAGGCGGGCAAACCGCGCATAGACCGCCTTCGGACCGTGACGATCGAAGGCGATGTGGAGCTTGAGGTTCTCGGGCGAGCCCTCACATCTGCGGATCACGCCCGTACCAAAGGTGGGGTGGAGTACGCGAGTTCCGGGGGTCAGCGCGCCAGGTCCCGATGGTTCCATGGTGCGATACATACCGCTGGGCACCACTGGCTTTGGTGGCACTTGTGCCGCACTCTCTCCCCCGGCTCTGGGGCGTAGGGCGGATCGACGTCGCGCCTTCCCGGCAGCGTCTCCTGGGTCCCCGGTAAGAACACTGTCGGGAATCTCATCCAGGAAACGGGAGGCCTCTACGGCCTGGAAACCCTGTCCCATCTGCAGGCGCCTCCGAGGGCGCGAGATGATGAGCTCCTTCTCAGCGCGGGTAAATGCCACATACACCAGACGTCGCTCCTCTTCTAGATCCTCCTCCCGTTCCCGAGAGAGGTGATGGGGAAAGCCGCCTTCGTACATTCCGGTGCAGAACACCACCGGAAACTCGAGGCCCTTGGCCAGATGTGCCGTGAGCAAGGTGACCATGCCCTCCTCCTGAGGATCATCGGGCAACTCATCGGCCTGACCGGCCAGGCAGGCCCGATCGATAAAGGCCTGCAGGCGGTCCAGGGGGTGAGGATCGGCATCGCCGAGTTCCATGACCGGGTCTTCCGCCACCGCTTGCGCCAACTCTCCAATATTTTCCAGGCGAGCCTGCGCCTCTGGAGTGTCTTCGTTTCGTAGACCCGGCGCATAGCCGGAGCCTTCCGCGAGGTAGGCCACCAGTTCTGCGGGCTCCACTTCTCGCGCCATCGGTCGGGCTGACTCCAGGAGTGTGAAGAAGGCGGAGGCCGCCTTGCGCGCCTTGCTCGTTCCCGCCGCTCCCCACTGCTCCACAGCAGCCAGCATCGGAATCCCCTCGGTCTCAGCAATGGTACGAATGCCACGAATGGACACCGCGCCGATCCCGCGGCTGGGCACGTTGACCACCCGCATACAGGCCATGTCATCCGTCGGGTTCAGCACCAGCTTGAGGTAGGCCAACAGGTCCCGGACCTCTCGACGCTCGTAGAACTTCCGGGCACCCACCAGCACGTGGGGGACCCGGGCACGCACCAGTGCCTGCTCGAATGGGCGAGAGGCTGCGTTGGTTCGAAAGATGATGGCGAAGTCCGACCAGCGCCGACCCGCTCGGCGACCTCGCTGGATGTAGCTGAGTACCCGACCGGCCTCTTCCAGCTCATCGTGAGCGACCACCATCCGGACCTTCTCTCCGCCCTCTTGATCCGTCCAGAGCTTCTTGGCCATTCGAGCACCGTTGTGCCGAACCACCCCGTGGGCCGCCTCAAGGATGGGCGAAGTGGACCGGTAGTTCCGCTCAAGGCGCACCACCGTGGTCTCCGGAAAATCCTTCTCGAAGTCGAGAATGTTCCGGATATTCGCGCCCCGGAAGGCATAGATGCTCTGGTCATCGTCACCGACCACTGCCAGGTTGCGGTGCTGGCCAGCCAGCAGCTTTACCAGCAGGTATTGGGCCAGGTTGGTGTCCTGGTATTCGTCCACCATCACGTAGCGGAAGCGATCCTGGTATCGCTGCAACACCGCCGGGTGATTCTGGAAGAGATGGACGGTGTGGTTCAGCAGATCGTTGAAGTCCAGCGCGTTGGCGATCTGCAGGTGCTTCTCGTAGGCCCGATAGATCCGAGGGGTGGGATCGTTGGCATGGGTCCCACGCTCCGCAGCAAAGGCGTCTGCATCCTGCATCTTGTTCTTTGCCTGATCGATCAGAGACCGGACCTTGCCGGGCGACCAGGCCTTGGGATCGATGTCATGGTCCTTGAGCAGATTCCTCACCAAGCGCTTCTGATCATCCGTGTCGTAGATGGTGAAGTTTCGCTTGAAGCCCAGCGGCTCGATGTCCTGTCGCAGGATGCGCACGCAGGCAGAGTGAAAGGTGCTGACGAGCAGTCGGTCCGCTTCCGCCCCCACCAGGTCCCGCACCCGATTCTTCATCTCACCGGCGGCCTTGTTGGTGAAGGTCACGGCCAGGATTTGCCAGGGGGGCACCCCCTTGGCAAGCAGGTAGGCCACCCTGCGGGTCAACACCCGGGTCTTGCCCGAGCCTGCGCCTGCCAGGATCAACAAAGGGCCGTCGATGGTCTGGACCGCCTTTCGCTGCTCCGGGTTCATCCCGTCCAGGCATGCCTGGGCGGCATCCATCACTTGCGCTTCCGGTCACGCAGGCGCGTGGCTGCACCCGCCCTGTCCACCTGCTCACCTCGTGCCACGCTCACCGCATCCGCCGGCACGTCCCGGGTGATGACCGATCCCGCACCCACAATGGCACCTTCGCCCACCTCGACCGGCGCGACCAGCGCCGTATTGGATCCGATGAAGGCGCCCTGGCCAATCTCAGTATGGTGCTTGTCAAATCCATCGTAGTTGCAGGTGATGGTGCCCGCGCCCACATTGGTGTCTTCCCCGATGGTGGCATCGCCAATGTAGGAGAGGTGGCCCACGGTAGCGCCGGGCTTCAAGGTGGCGTTCTTGATCTCCACAAAGTTGCCCACCCGGGCGCCGGCCTCAAGCACCGTTCCGGGCCGCAGTCGAGCCATGGGACCCAGATGGCGAACACCTGCCGCAATCTGGGCGCCGTCACAGACAGTGTGGGTCAGAACGCGAACCCCCTCACCCACCACCGTGTCTCGGAGCACACAATACGCCTCGACGACAACGCCAGAAGCCAGCGAGGTCGTACCCTCCAGCACCGCACCCGGGCCAACCTCGCAGTCCTCTGCCAACGTCACCCCGATCTCCACCACGGTGTGGCCGGGATCAATAAAGGTCACGCCACGCCGAGCGTGGGCCTCGATGATCCGTGCCTGAAGCACACGCCGCGCCTGCGCCAGATCCCACCGGTCATTCACTCCGAGGACCTCATCGGCATCCTGATGCAACAGCACCGCTGCGCGGTCCTGCTTGGCCGCCTCAACGAGCGTGTCGGTCAGGAAGATCTCATCCTTGTGGGCATGGGCGGGCAGGGTGGGCAAGACCGACCGGAGCCATGCGATGTCAAAGCAGTACAGGCCGGTATTGATCTCCGTGACTGCCAGCTGCTCCGGGCTGGCCTCGCTGGCCTCCACGATGCGCGGGCGACCCGCCTCATCGCGGATCAGGCGGCCGTAGCCGCCCGGCGGATCCACCTGTGCAGTGAGCACCGTCACGGCATTTTCCTGGTGGGCATCTCGCAGGGCGGTCATGGTATCCGCCTTCAGGAGCGGCGCATCTCCCGCCATCACCAGCACGGTCCCGGTCTCTGGCAGGGACTCCAGGGCTGCGTGCACCGCATCTCCAGTACCCCGGGTCTCTATCTGTCGGACAAAGTCCACGTCCTCCCCAGCGAAGGCTGCACGGACTGCGTCCTCCTGGTGATGAACCACCACCACGGGCCGGAGCCCCGCCGCCTGAGCACTGTCCACCACGTGACCCACCAGGGACCGACCGCAGATCGGGTGGAGCACCTTGGCCAGGTCCGACTTCATCCGGGTGCCTCGCCCCGCCGCCAGAATGATGGCAAATTCGCGGGACTGGTCGCTCACGGGCACCTCGGTAGAAATCCATAACACCGTGCCATGTCCCCGGCGTACACCATTGACTACCACTGTGTTCATCCCTTATGGCTCAGGGAGAACCCTTCATGTTGCCCGCGGCTTCCCGGGCGTTGATCTGGAGCAGACATGTCCCAAAAGAACATCCTTGTCATTCTCTCGGGCTGCGGACTGTACGACGGTGCCGAGATTCATGAGTCCGTGATCACGCTCCTGGCCATCGCTCGTGCGGGGGCGAGCTACACCATCGCCGCGCCCGACAAAGAGCAGATGCACGTGATCAACCACGCCACCGGCGATGTCTCGGGAGAGACTCGAAATGTGATGGTAGAGTCCGCCCGCATTGCGCGAGGGTCCATCACGGCACTCTCTGAGGTGAGCCACACGGACCACGACGCGGTGTTCCTTCCCGGGGGCTTTGGCGCAGCCAAGAACCTGTGCACCTTTGCCACCGAGGGGCCGGACTGCAGCATTGATACCGATGTACAGCGAGTGCTCCAGGAATTCCACGCCGCCAACAAGCCCATTGGCGCGGTCTGCATCGCTCCGGCTGTCCTGGTCAAGGCGCTGGGAAACATCACCGTGACCATCGGGGCCGATCCGGGTACCGCCGGTGCGCTGGCAGCGATGGGTGGACAGCACGCAGATCACAGTGTGACCGATTGCCACGTGGACGCGGACAACCGTGTGGTCACTGCGCCCGCGTATATGGTGGACACTTCCATCGACCAGGTGGCTGTGGGCATCGAGAAGGCCGTGGCTGCGGTAGTCGAGATGGCCTAGCTTCTGACCGCTCTCCATTGGTGGTCGGTTAGACCCACCATCACAGGGAGCAGCATTGGCTAACCGCATACACAAGCTGCAGATCAACGGCGAGACCCACGAGGTCCACGCACCCGATCACTGGACCTTGCTGGAAGTCCTGCGGTACAAGCTCCGCCTGACCGGATCCAAGCAGGGCTGCGACAAGGGTGACTGCGGGGCGTGCACCGTGTTGATGGACGGGGAGCCCGTTTTGAGCTGCTGTACCCTGGCCGCCATGGCCGAGGATGCCGAGATCACCACGATCGAGGGCCTGCCCATGCGGGTACCGCGTGCATTCGATGTGTGCGGCGCACTGCAGTGTGGTTTCTGCCAACCCGGCATGATCTGCAGTGCCCAAGCACTGCTGGACAAGACGCCCGACCCGAGCCTTCCTGAGATCCGGGAGGCGCTCGGCGGAAATCTCTGCCGGTGCACTGGGTACACCAAGATCTTCGAGGCTGTGCAGCTGGCTGCCAAGAACCTGGATGGCCTGGCAGACCAGGACACGCCCGGCCTCCATGTGCCGATTCGGTACGGCGAGCCAGCCGACGGCTTTATCGTGCTTGGAGCCAAGGGCAGAAAAGCAGACAGCATCCGCAAGGCTGTGGGCACCGAGATCTACGCGGACGACATCGCGTTGCCCAGGATGGCCCACGGGCGCATCTTGAGAAGCCCCTTCCCCCATGCGCGCATCAAGTCCATCGATACCTCCAGGGCCGAGGCACTACCCGGGGTATTCGCTGTGATGACCGGAGAGGAGTTGCCGACCCGGTACTGCGTCATTCCCTGGACCCCGGACGAGCAGGCACTGGCCTCCGACAAGGCGCGGTATGTGGGCGATGGCATCGCAGCCGTCGCCGCCGTAGACGAGGAGACTGCCATCCGCGCCTGCGACCTCATCGACGTGGACTGGGAGGTCCTGGGTGCGGTGCTCGACCCGAGGAAGGCACTGGATGAGGACGCTCCGCTCATTCACGAGAAGGACTGGAAGGGCCGAGAGAGAACGTCCAACCTCTGCAAGACCGTCGATCTCTCCTTTGGTGATCTGGACGAAGGCTTCAGAGAAGCAGATGCCGTGGTCGAGAACACATGGTTCTACGAGGGCAGCACCCACGCGCCCATCGAGCCTCACTGTGCGGTGGCGAACTGGACACCCGACGGCCACCTGACGGTGTGGTCCTCCACCCAGGTGCCCCACTACCTCCACCGGGAGCTGGCCCAGGTGCTGGAGATGCCCCAGGCCCAGATCCGGGTCATCCAGCCCGCCCTTGGTGGGGCCTTCGGCGGCAAGTCCGAGCCCTTCGATCTCGAATTCTGCGTGGCCGTGCTCTCCCGGAAAGCCGGCCGTCCCGTCAAGATCCTCTACACCCGGGAGGAGGTCTTCTACTCCCACCGGGGCCGTCACCCCATGGAGATGACGTTCAAGGTCGGCGCGAAGAAGGATGGCTCGCTGACCGCGGTGGACTCGGACATCCTCATCGACGGCGGCGGGTACCACTCCTTCGGGATGATCACGACCTACTACGCAGGGCAGCTGCTCCCGGGCCCGGTGAACTTCCCGCGGTACCACTTCAAGGCGAGCCGGGTGTACACCAACAAGCCCTGCTGCGGACCCAAGCGTGGCCACGGTTCTGTGCAGCCGAGATTTGGCTTTGAGTGCGCGATGGACGAGCTCGCAGCGCAGATCGGAATGGACCCGATCGACTTCCGGCACAAGAACGCGATGGTCAATGGCGAGACCACAGTCAACGGTCAGCTGGTGCCCTCCACAGGCCTGAAGGAGTGCCTGGATTCTGTGCAGCGTCAGAGCGACTGGAAGACCCGGCGTGGTCAATTGCCCTACGGCAAGGGCCAGGGTGTCGCCTGCTCCATGTACATCTCCGGCACGGCGTATCCGGTCTACCCCAACAAGATGCCGCAGTCCGGGGTCCAGCTCCAAGGCGACCGATCCGGAAAGATCACGGTCTTTTGTGGCGCGTCGGACATTGGCCAGGGATCAGACGGTATGCTCGCCTACATCGTGGCCGAGGAGACTGGCGTACCGCCAGATGACATCTTCGTGGTGTCCTCGGACACGGACCTCACTCCAGTCGATCTCGGGGCCTATAGCTCTCGGGTGACCTTCATGTGCGGCACTGCCGCCAAAGAGGCCGCGGGCAAGCTCCGCGCCCAGATGGTGGATGCAGTAGCGGCTCACTGGGAGATTCCAGAGGACCAGGTGGGCGTGGCGCTGGGCTTCTACCACGACAAGAAGGACTCCAGCCGCCAGCTGGGTGTCCAGGAGGTCCTCCAGCTCGCGGAGGCGACCCATGGCACACTGGGTGCCACTGGCGGCTACCGCACCCGAGAGGTGGGCGGGGATTACCGGGGCGGCACCATCGGGGCCTCACCGGCCTACAGCACCACGGCCCACGTCGCGGAGGTGGAGGTGGATCCCACCACCGGCATCGTCCGGGTGAACAAGGTCTGGGTAGCGCATGACTGCGGCCGTGCCCTGAACCCCACCCTGGTCGAGGGTCAGGTCGAGGGCAGTGTGTACATGGGCTACGCCGAGGCCATCATGGAGGCCCAGCTCTTCGACGAGCGCGGCCTGCACCTGGGCCCCAACCTGCTGGACTACCCCATCCCCACAAGCGTGGAGACCCCAGACATCTTTACGGAGATCGTCGAGACCATCGATCCCGGTGGGCCGTACGGTGCCAAGGAGGCTGGCGAGGGCCCGCTGCACCCCATCATCCCCGCCATCGCCAACGCCATCCACGATGCGGTCGGCATCCGACTTCGTCAGATCCCCTTCACCCCCGAGCGGGTGTTGGCAGCCCTGGCCGAGGCTGATCTCGATCGCCAGGCGGGGAAGTAGCCATGCTGAGAATGGACGGCTTCACCTACCACCACGCCTCGGATCCGGAGAGCGCGGTGGCGCTGTATCGGGAGCTCAAGAGCCCGATGTACATCGCAGGCGGTACAGACCTTCTGCCCAACCTCAAGCACCGCATTATCCGGCCGGAGAACCTCATTGGGATCGCCCGGGCGCTCCCCAGAGGGTGGTCCGATGTGGGTCAGGTCCTGGAGATAGGGGCCGGCACCCGCCTGAGCCAGCTGGCCACCATGTCGGAGGTCCCGCCCCTGGCCGAGGCCGCCGGCCTGGTGGCAGGCCCTCAGATTCGCAACATGGGCACCATCGGCGGCAATGTGCTGCTGGACACCCGCTGCCTGTTCTACAACCAGACCGAATTCTGGCGGAAATCCCTGGGCTGGTGCCTGAAGGCAGAAGGAGACTGGTGCCACGTCATCGACGGGCCCAAGACCTGCGTGGCCGCTCAGTCCAGCGACACCGTGCCCGTGCTTCTGGCGATGGACGCCTCCATCCGACTCTTGGGACCGGAGGGCAGTCGGGAGCTCAAGCTCCGGGATCTGTACCAGTTCAACGGGATGGATCACCTGAAGATTGAGCCTGGCGAGTTGTTGACCCACATTCTGGTGCCCGCACCCGCGCCTGGCTTCCGCGGTGTGTACCTCAAGCTCCGCCGGCGCGACAGCATTGACTTCCCGCAGCTGGGACTCGCAGCGATTGGCACCTTCTCCTCTGATGTGATGACATCACTGGAGATGGTGGTAGGCGCTGTCAATCCTCAGCCCAAGCCCATTCGGAAGCTCGATGCCTTCATCGGCCAGCCCCTGGACGATGCAGCAATCGATGGAATCGCCGAGTTGGTAGAGAAGCAGACCCGTCCACAGAGCTCGGTGGTGGGAGACACCGCCTGGAGACGATCGATGGCGGGCCACTTCGCACGACAGGCGATGTCACAACTCCGCACGGGTTGAGCGGCAGCCCAACTGGGCACCCCACAAAGAAGAACCCCCCATCCCTGAACGGGATGGGGGGTCAAGTGAACGCCACGATGGACGTTCACGGGGGGTGTGGCTGGCTACTTCTTGCCCTTGCCCTTGCCACCCTTGCCCTTGCCCTTGCCGCCCTTGCCCTTGCCACCCTTGGCCTTGACGGTCTCCTTCTTCGCAGTATTCACGGCCTTGTTGACAGCCTTGTCAATCTTCTTCTGCTCCTTCTTCGCTTGCTTTCTCTTGGCCTTCTTCGAATCCTTCTTTTCTGCTTCGTCACCGCCGCAGCCGGCCGCGACAGCCAAAGAAAGAAGCGCGGCCGTAACGGTGAACATTTGAACCTTCATGTCTACTCCTAAGCGCCCTATCAATTTTGATTGCGTTATTGAGGTCTACCTACATACAGCCCGACAGGAAAATGGACTGACCGCATGAAGGACGTCGAATCCTAACGCATGAGACACAGACCGTGCACAGGACCTTCCCAACATTGCCCAAAATTGATGGGCAATATCGACATTAGTACCGTATTTCCAGCATCTTACTGGAAATCAAGGCATGCAAAAAAAATCTTGGCATGTCCACGTTTTTGCCGTGGAGGGCAGTGGCGCGTCAGACCATGGCCGGAGTGGCAGGATCGGGCTGGTTCTCTTCCGGAAGCAGACTGGCGATCTGCTTCCAGGCACTCTCGATGGCTGCCGGCCGATCGTAGGGATCTACCATGATGCCCTCCCCAACTCGCACGGCCACAGGCTGGGCATACATCTGCGTCTGTCCCAGCGGCATCATTCTGTCGGTCCCCGTGATCGCCAGCGGGACCACCCGCAACCCGGGCACCGACGCATACTTGCGAACGGCCTTGAAGAACGACTGGAGGCGGCCATCCCGACTTCGTGATCCCTCCGCATAGATCAAGACGGGCCGACCGGAGGACATCAGCTCCCGTGATCGTCGCACCGTCTCGATTGCGATCTGCCCAACCTCTCGGAGCGTGAGCGCGGCCTCATTGTGCACCACATTGCTGGACTGGGCCGTCTTCAGCGTACTGAGACCGGAGGAAGCCATCCGTCGAAACACCGTGCCATAGACCTTGGGCCCAGCCACCGCCACAATCGACTCCGCGATGTCATCAGCGCCTTCCCGGCTCAACAACAGGTCCTTGCTCTGGGTATCGCAGTACGCGAGGTGGTTGGAGAGCAGCAAGCATGGGCCGGCCTCCACCGCAGCTCGGAGGTTGTCCAGTCCATGGATTTCGGCATCCCCCGTCAACGCAGTCATGTAGATCCGGCCCAGATCCCGAGCCAGACGATTGGCCGGGTAGAGCTTGTACTCGCTGCCAATCTCCACCATATGAACAAGTGCGCCGGCGATCTCTTCATCGGACGCCCGGGCCAGCAGGGAGGATGCACCCTCCACCAACGTGGCCTCGAGATCCGGTGAGATCTCGACAAAGCTACCGAGCCACTGGGGGATCAGCCTACGTGCAATGTCGGGACTCAGCTTGGCTACCACGTCCAGAGAAATGTCCATTCCCACCCTCTTGCTCCCAGAGGAGCCCTCGGAATGCTACCGTTCCTTGCGTGAACTCCACGATTCCAGAAGCGGTACTGCGTGCGGATGAGATGTTGTATTCCGTCCTTGAGCGTGTCGCCTTTTCCCGTCACCTCAATCCGACGAATGCGGCCGAAGCCAGAAAGGCGTTTCAGGCGGGGACAGAGGTTCCGCCCTTCACGTACCAGCCGCTGAGCGAGGCGGACGAGATCCTTCGGGTACTCGATGAAGCCAGCCCACCTCGAGACCATCCCGCAGGCCTCCTGGTCGGCCAGTGCTTTGATGGGGCCTGCCGCCTGCTCCGCGCACTACGGGATCGTACCCCCGAGGCCTTCCACGACATGAACCTGGCTGCAGATTGGTATCCCACAGATGAATTGCTCTCTCAGCAGTACGCTCCATCCAGCCACGCCAGAGAGCCCATGGATGTGACGGCGAGCCAACTCATCGAACACTTCGAGGTCGCCATTGTCGACCGAAAGCTGGAGGGGTGGGTGGTAGAGCCGGATCCCATCATGTCCGCCAGGGTGCTGGTGGATGGGGCCAAGCGCCTGATCCGGGTCCGACCCAATGCGCGTTTTCGAGCGCGTGATCTGGACAGGTTGGTGGTTCACGAACTGGACGTCCACGCACAGCGTTCGATGAATGGTCGCGCCCAGCAGCTCCGCTGTTTTGCCACCGGACTGCCCAGCTCCCTTGCGACCGAAGAGGGGCTGGCCCTGGTGGCCGAGGAAGTATCCGGCACCTCCAGCCCCGGCGTGCTGAGCCGCCAACTGGAGGTGGTCCGGGCCATCGATCACGCACGAAAAGCAGGCTTCAAGGAGGTCCACGACACCCTGGCAGAGCGGGTCGGGCCTGGCCTGGCCTGGGGCATCAGCATCCGCATCAAGCGGGGCCTCCAGAACCCGGGGCTTCCCGGAGTGTACGCCAAGGACAGCGTCTACCTCTCAGGCCGGACCCAGGTACGCGCCTGGCTCGATGCAGGAGGTGACGTGAGCTTGCTGTATGTGGGCAAGGTCGGCCTGCACCACCCGGTGTCAAAATGGCTGAAGGATGGCTGGATTCAGCCCCAACTCGTCCCGGATCTCTGGACCGCCTGAGTGCTCAAGCGGGCAATGCCGAGTCCACCTGGATCAACTCCCGCATGGAGGGAAACTCTTCCTTCAGCAGGGCCTCCACGCCCATCTTCATGGTCATGATCGACGAAGGGCATGTGTTGCATGCGCCCACCAGGCGCACATAGATGTCGTTGTCCTCGATCTTGATGAGGTTGATGTCACCGCCATCACCCTGAAGGGCTGGCCGGACCATCTCATCCAGGATTTCCTGCACAGTGTCCATCCTGAGAGCGGCTCCAGCGGTATCGTCCGTCGAGACCACCTCTGGAGCCGGTGTAGGCGCAGGGTCCGCCTTCTTCGGCGCGGCCTTCTTGGCGGCGGCCTTCTTGGCGGCGGCCTTCTTGGCGGCGGGCTTCTTGGCCGCAGCCTTCTTCGGCGCGGCCTTCTTGGCGGCGACCTTCTTGGCGGCGGGCTTCTTGGCCGCAGCCTTCTTGGCTGAAGCCTTCTTCGGCGCAGCCTTCTTGGCTGAAGCCTTCTTCGGCGCAGCCTTCTTGGCTGAAGCCTTCTTCGGCGCAGCCTTCTTGGCTGAAGCCTTCTTCGGCGCAGCCTTCTTGGCCGCAGCCTTCTTCGGCGCAGCTTCCTTTGCTACGGCTTTCTCTGGTGCGGGGGCCGCTGGTGCGGGAGCTGGTGCTGATGCGGCAGGCGTGGGCGCGGTGGGCGCGGTGTAGCTGCTCGGAGCAGATCCGGTCGACGGCCTGTAGCTGGTAGATGGCGCATCAATGCCCAGCGCCTTCTTGATGCTCTTCTTGATCATGCGCCGGATCATGGCGACCTCCAGATATTGTGGGTCGTGCCTAACCCAATCCAGTCGGATGAGGATCATTGCACCCATCCCACGCGGAGATTCCGACAAAACGAGTGACACCGGTTCGACCACGAATCAGATTGAGCCCGACCTTGGCCCACGCGTAGAAGGTAAAGAACCTGGAGATCCGCTTCTTGTCTTCCACGGTAGGGGCATCCACACCACAGATCCACTTGTCGTCCGGCACACCATCATCCAGAAACTCCACACGCTCCCACACCGTGACCTTCAGTCGATCGCCCACCGCTACCTTGGGCCCCAGGACCAACGCATCCTGGGGGTCGCCATCTGCGGCAATGGAGCCAAGCACGCTTCCATAGTTGAACGGACAGGGCACCGGTGAAATGAAGTCTGTGCTCCCGTCTGGACGGCGTTTGACGAAGCCACCACGTGGCACTTCGATCACAACCTCGACGATAGGCATGGGATCAGACATGCGTTCACGCTACCGTGACCGCGAACACCGCGCTATCCTTCAGTCCAGTTCCCGGAGGAAACATGCAGAAGAGCGTGCTGATGTCATTTCTCTTGATCGCCTGCAGCGGCGAGCAGGGCTTTGGCCAGGGCAAGAGCAGCCCCGCAGCCAGCGGAGGTGCTGGCATCATCGAGGTCTTCCCGGAAGAGGTAGTCTGGAATCGGGTGGTGATCGGCAATCCTGACAGCGAGGGCTTCCGGATCAGCAGCGTCGGTGAGTCACCCTTGAAGGTCACGCTGGTGACCCTCAGCGACGCAGGCCAGACCCAGGCAGACGCGGACTCGGCGCCAGAGGCGGTGTTCTACGAAATCCGCCCATTCGAGCCCGAAAAGCACACCGTTCCCTTTGATCTGGACCCGGGCGAGAGTGCCGAGTTTGTGGTGATGGCCCGTTTCCTGGCACCAGGAACGACCACCGGACAGGTACGAATTCGATCCAACGATACCGAGGCCGAGGGACCCGCACCCGGCGACTTTCGCCTGCCTCTGAGCGCAACAGGTGTCGAACCATCCGGCGGTGGAGATGACACCGGTGAACCGCCAGCTGATGACACCGGTGATGAACCAGCCGACGACACCGGCGACTAGCGCCGCAGCTGTGGAATCAGCCAGGGTAGTGCCACCGCGATAGGGACTCGCCATGTCCGAGCAGCAAATCCGACAAGAAATGCTCCGCTTTGCGCAGCTATGCTACAAGCGAAACCTGCTCGTAGCCATGGACGGAAACCTCTCCGCCTTGCTCCCAGATGGAGATGTGCTGTGCACCAAGGCGGGCTGCCACAAGGGGATGCTGACAGATGCTGACCTGGTCGTGATCGACCGCAAGGGCAGCAAGGTCAGAGGCGATGGGGATCCCACCAGCGAGATGGCCATGCACCTGGCCTGCTACAACGCACGCCCGGATGTGACCGCCGTAGTCCATGCCCATCCTCCGATCAGCGTGGCCTTCACAGTCGCCGGTGTCAGCATGGCTCGGTGTGTACTGCCAGAGGTGGTGCTGACCCTGGGCACCATCCCAACCCTGGACTACCGCACTACAGGCACCGAGGATCTGGCCAGCATCGTGGGGCGCCACATTCAGTCCTATGACGCGGTTCTCATGGACAGACACGGAGCGGTCTGTGTGGGACGGGGCCTGTTGGAGGCGTTCTGTCGTCTGGAGACCATGGAGCACACCGCCCTCATCACCAAGACGGCACGAGACATGGGCCAGGTGCAAGAGCTTCCCGCCAGCGAAGCCACACATCTTCGCAGCATGGGACTCAAGCGCTACGGGGGGCCCCCGTCCGCGGTCGCAAAAGCCGACGCCCCCGGAGCGGACCTTCCGCCTGCATGTTTGGGGTGCTCAGGGTGCGCCAACCCATCTCCCACTGGAATTGGACCATCCACCACAGGCTCTCGCCTGGACCTGCGGATGGCCAGAGTCTCCACCGGCCCGTTGATGACCCTGGAGGAGGCCATGACCAAGGCCGGCCGCCACATCGCAGCCCCCAGCCCGGCCCCCTCGACCCCCCTCGAGGACACCATTGTCGCCGAGGTACTCCAGGCGCTGAAGGATGCGTGAGCCCTCGCTCGATCAACGAGCCTTCGCAGATCTGCACATTGTCATCATGGCGATCGCAACGCTGGTGTTGCTCGCACAGACTGTCTCGACACACCTGAACTATCCCTACGACCTGGAGTGGATGGAGGGCGGGATGTTGGTCCACGCCCAGCGAGTGCTGGACGGCCAGTCGCTGTACGTCCTGCCCCAGGCGGACTTCATCCCGTTCATCTACCCACCACTATACCCGTGGGTGTTGGGCCTCCTCGGACACGTGGTCGATCTGGACTATGCCCTCGGGCGGGCAGTCAGTATTGCAGGAGTGATGGCAGCAGCAGCGGCCATCATTGTGGCCGTCCGGGAAGAACGCGGCGGCTGGGGTCCAGCCATCGGAGGAGCAGCGCTGTTCTTGGCCTGCTACCCGGACTCTGGTGGATTTTTCGACCTGGTCCGAGTGGATGGTCTGATGATGGGGCTGCTGGCCTGGGCACTGGTCCTTACCCGCCGCGAGAATGTCCGGTGGGCAGGCCTGTTGCTCTTCCTGGCCTTTGCCACCAAGCACGGCACAGCGCTCTACGGGCTACCGGCACTGATCTGGCTATGGCGCCGCGCAGGGAAACCGCGGGCCATGGGCTTCCTGATCTGGAGCGCAGGGCCGGCCCTCGTGTTCACGGTGGGGATGACCGTGCTGAGCGGCGGGCTCTTCCTCACCTACATTCTGGAAGTTCCCGCCGCCCACCCCTTTGTGTTCAAGCGGTTCCTTCAGACAGCCCCGCTGGAACTGGGCAATGCCCTGCCATGGACCAGTGGCCTGGCCGTGCTGGCCCTCTTGATCTACCGAAGAGTTGGCCGCGGCGGTGCGTTCTGGCTGGCCCAGGGCCTGTTGGGGATCCTGCTGTGCATGGTCATGCGCGGACACCAGGGTGGATTCCTCAACGTACTGATGCCCGGCACCTGGTTCTTGGCGCTCTGGGGTGCCCTGGCGGTCTCCGCGGTACGGCGACGCTGGCCGACGTTTCCGGTCTACCTGGGCACGGCATTGCTGGTCGCCTGGCAACTCTGGGACACGCGATGGCCAGTAGATCGGTACGCTCCCACACCCGCCGACAAGCTGGCCGGAGATGCCATTGTCGAGCAACTCCGGCAGATCGAAGGCCCGGTACTGGCGCCCTACAGCCCCTACCTTCCACACCAGGCGGGCAAAGAGGGCTCCGTCTCACTCATCGCACTGTGGGACATTCGCAAGAAGCACGGACCG
>Ga0310342_100000794_pt1 | contig 18637 bp, 13 predicted proteins | sample S15DNA20500_MG_FD_206155 | JGI IMG/M metagenome (GOLD analysis project Ga0310342, IMG submission 206155) | Marine microbial communities from station ALOHA, North Pacific Subtropical Gyre - S1503-DNA-20-500_MG | ecosystem: Environmental > Aquatic > Marine > Oceanic | place: Pacific Ocean: North...
CCTCTTCGACGCGTTCACGGACCCGATCGCGGGTCATCTGTCCGACAGCTGGAAGTCGCGCCTCGGGCGCCGGCATCCCTTCATGTACGCGGCAGCCGCACCGCTGGCAGTCTTCTGGTTCCTGCTCTTCTCCCCGCCGGCGAGCCTGGGGCACACTGGCCTCTTCTTCTGGTTCCTGGGTATGGCCGTACTCGTTCGGGCGTCGATGACGCTTTACCACGTGCCGCACATGGCGCTCGGTGCCGAACTCAGCGATGACTACGCGGAACGGACATCGGTAGTTCAGTACCGGACGTTCTCCGGCATGGTGGGCGCGCTCGGGATCATCGCCTTCGGCATCTACTTCTTCTTTCCCGAGACGCCGGATTTCGAAAACGGCCTGCTCGACCCGGCCGGCTACCCGGCCTTTGCGCTCTTCAGCAGCCTCATCATGTTCGGCACCATCTGGTATTCGGCGTGGGGAACGCGACACGAGATTCCCCGTCTACCGAAGCCGCCCGAGAATCCGAAACCCTTCTCTGCGCGCGCCACTTTTCACGAGTTCCGGGTGGCGTGGCAGAACGGATCCTTCCGCGCGCTCTTCGTCGGCACCTCATTCTTCGCCGTCTCCATATCGATGGGTACCACCCTCGGCACGCACGTGAACGTCTTCTTCTGGGGTTTCACCACCAACCAGCTCTCGTTCTTGATCCTCCCCACCGCGATGGGCTTCGTGGTTGGGGTGGTCCTTTCGGGTCCCCTGCACCGGCGCTTCGACAAGAAGCCGAGCCTCATCTTCGCGTGTGTGGTCTCCGGCGTCGTCGCGCCGGCCGCGGTGGTGCTGCGCCTCATGGACCTGTTGCCCGCGAACGGCGAAGCCGCGCTCTTGTACGTCGTGTCTGGCCTGCTGCTCGTCGTCGGCCTCACCGCGGGGATCGGCTACACCTCGGCGGGCTCGATGATGGCCGACGTCGCGCAGGACCAGTTCCTGCTCACCGGGCGTAACCAGCAGGGCATCTTGTTCGCGGCCATCGCCCTCTCCGGAAAACTGGGCTCGGCAGGCGGGCACTTTGTGGCCGGAACGGGCATCGATCTCATCCGCTTCCCGCTGCAGGCGGAACCCGCGGCGGTGGCGCCCTACTTGATCGTACGACTCGGGCTGTTGAGTCTGATCGCGACGCCGTTGGTCCTGGCCGGTGTCTATGCCTTGTCGCGCTACCGCATCAGCCGCGCGTCCTACGAGGCTTCGCGGCAGAGCCTGGCCGAGACGGGTTGAACGCGGGGCGCACTCCGGCTTCGGGCTTCCCGGGCATCAGCGGGAAGACGAGGCGGGCTTCCGGACGTCGGCTGCGTCCGAAAGCCCGCTCGGGCTCGTATTGAGTACCGGGTAAGACTCCCGGTTTCGGCTGGGCCTATTTGGGTTTCTCGATGTCTTTGTAGCAGCCGACCCGACACCCAGAGATATTGTGACCACCGAAGCCGCCTGCCTTGCACTGGGCGTGGTCGTCGTGCTCGTAATGCCAGCCGGTCGGGCAATTCATCGGCATGGGCTTCTTGGGTTTGCACAGATACTTGGTGCCTTTTTCTTCTTCCGCTTTTTCCCATCCCGGGGGACAGATGAACTTGGGCTTGGGAACGCTCGGGGACTCCAGGATCTGCGGATTACGCACCTCCTTCGGCACGGTGCCGCGATTTCCGCCACGGGGGGGGTCCGCCCACCCAGGAGGCGCCATATTGGCCATGAAAAACAGACTTCCCGTCACTAAGATCGCCATGAAAAGCCAACGGTTGTGCATCTCTTCCCTTTCTGATGATCGCAATACCTTGCGATGGATCGGAGCCCCACACTCCGACGGCGTAGAGCCCACTGTTGTCTAGAGCGAGTTGCCGGCGGGTTCGCTTCGTCGGGCGACCGTTTGCCCCGAGCCGGGCTCCCTTTCCCGGACGACGGTGGACGAAACGATCTGCCGAACACGGCCTCATGGACACGCTGTTGGCTCGCTCGGTCCATCAGACGCAGGGAGGGGGCGCGGAATTCGATCGGTGCGACGCGTTCCGCCGCAGGGGCGTGGGGCGGATCCCCCCCCTTCGACCCCCGTGATCGGGTTATCCTACCGCGCTCCGATCGAACGGTGGATCTGGCTGGGCGCCGGTTGCGCCCACCGGTGAAAAACAAGGAGAGACGTGATGAGCGGTGTGCTCGACGGGAAGGTCGTGATCGTGACGGGAGCCGCCGGTGGGATCGGCGAGGGCTACGCCCACGCCATCTCCGAAGCGGGCGCGCAGGTCGTGGTCGCAGACCTGGACGAGGGGGGTGCGAAGCGCGTCGCCGAGGAGATCCAGCGCGCGGGTGGTGACGCCAAGGCGGTGGGGGTGGACATCGCCTCCGGCGAATCCTGCGAAGCGATGGCGGCAGCCACGGTCGCGGCGTACGGTGGCATCGACGGACTGGTGAACAACGCCGCGCTCTTTGGCGGCATCAAGCACGAGTCCCTGCTGCGCGGCGACTTCGACTACTACCTGAAGATCTTCGATATCAACATGCACGGCGCCCTGCGCTGCGTGCGCGCCTGCTTTCGGGCGATGCGCGAGCGCGGGGGAGGCGCGATCGTCAACCAGTCCTCGACGGCGGCCTGGATGCCGGCCGGGACCTACGGCATCACGAAACTCGGCATCAACGGCCTGACCCGCGATCTCGCGATCGAGCTGGGCGATATGAACGTTCGCATCAACGCCATCGCGCCGGGCCCGACCGATACGGAGGCCCTGCGCGGTGGCGTTCCGGGCGAGGTGATCGATGGCATCGTGTCGCAGATGGCGCTGAAGCGGCGCGGGCAGCCCGAAGACCTCGCGGGCACCTGCGTGTTTCTGCTCTCGGAAGCGTCGGCCTGGATGACGGGCCAGATCCTGACAGTCGACGGCGGACACAGCTTCCGCGTCTGATCGTTCACATTGGAGAACCCATGGGCGAACTCGCACCCCTGAACCCCGAAGAACGCCTGCTCGTCGATGGCACGCTGCGCGAAGCCACGGGCGGTGGACGTTTCGAGAACCTCGATCCCGCGACCGAGGAGCGGCTCGGCACCTGTGCCGACGGCACCGAAGCGGACATGGACGCGGCGATCGCCGCGGCGCGCCGGGCCTTCGACGAAACGGACTGGTCGACCGACGCCGCGTTCCGCAAGCACTGCCTCGCACAGCTCCGGGAGGCGCTCGCCGAAGAAATCGAGACCTTCCGCACGATCCTCGTCTCGGAGGCGGGCGTGCCGGTTGCGCTCACGGAGTGGTACCAGCTGGATCCGCTCGTCGGCGATCTCGCGTACTGGCGCGACCAGATCGATGCGTTCGAGACGGAGCGCGAACTGCCCGTCAAGCAGGTGATGGGCCGCGCCACGCGGCGCACCGTTCGGCGCGAACCCTTCGGTGTCGTCGGTGCGATCACGCCGTGGAACGTGCCGCTGCACCTCATCGTGGTGAAGCTCGGGCCGGCGCTCGCAACCGGCAACACGGTCGTGTTGAAGCCGCCGCCCGACACGCCGTGGTGCGGAACGACCTTCGGGCGCCTCGTGGCCGAGCGCACCGACATCCCGCCGGGTGTCGTCAACGTGGTCACGTCCGGCGACCACGCGATCGGAGAACGCCTCGTGGCGGACCCGCGGGTCGACCTGGTTTCTTTCACCGGCTCCACGGCAACCGGCAAGCGCATCATGGAAGTGGGCGCATCGAACATCAAGAAGCTCTTTCTCGAACTCGGGGGCAAGAGCGCGCACATCGTGCTCGACGACATCGACCCGGCCGAGATCGCCGCGTCCTTCTCGGCCGGCTGCACCCACGCCGGCCAGGGTTGCTCGAACCTGACGCGCATCTTGCTTCCCCGGGCGCGTTACGAAGAGGGACTCGAGGCCGTCGTGAAGGGAGTCCAGGCAGTTCCGTATGGGGACCCGCGCGATCCGAAGAACGTAATGGGCCCGGTGATCCGCAAGTCGCAGCACGAACGCATCCTCGGGATCATCGACGCGGGAAAACGCGAAGCGCGCCTCGCCTGCGGCGGGGGTGTTCCGAAGGGCTTCGAGCGTGGCTACTTCATCGAACCGACGGTATTCGCCGACGTCTCGAACGAAAGCTCCCTGGCCCAGGACGAGATTTTTGGCCCGGTGCTATGCGTGATCCCCTACGAAGACGACGACGATGCGGTGCGGATCGCAAACGACTCGCGCTACGGCCTCTCGGGTGCGGTGACCGGGGCGGATCCCGAGCGCGCCCACTCGGTCGCGCGGCGCATCCGCACTGGCACGATGTCGGTGAACGGCGGGCAGTACTTCTCAGTTGATGCGCCGTTTGGCGGCTACCGCGAGAGCGGCCTCGGGCGAGAGAACGGCAGCATGGGCTACGAGGAATACCTGGAGACGAAGCTGATCGCTTCGCCCGCCTGAGGCCAGGAATCTCGGGGCGCTAGGCCAGGGCGCTCAGCTCCGGCCCCACGCGCGCGGCGACGGGCGCCAGCTTCTCGACGTCGAAGCCGTAGATGCGTGCGGCGTTTCCGCCGAGCATGGGTCGCAAGTCGTCGGGGGGAACGCCGCCGAAGGTCTCTCGAAGCCGGTCCTCTGTGTAGGGCCAGGTGCCCTCGGCGTGGGGGTAGTCCGAGCCCCACATGATCTTCTCCACGCCGATCACGTGGCGCAGCTGCGTTTCCTTCGGGAACATGAACGAAGCGCCCACGTAGCACTGCCGGTCCCAGTACTCGCTGGGTCGCAGCGGCAGGCCGTCGCGCAGTTGGGAAAAGATCGGCCGTGTGTAGAGATCGTCGAAGTACTCGAGGGTGCCGGGGATCCAGTCCGCCATCTGCTCCGTGAGCACGAAGCGGAGGTCCGGGTGGCGCTCGAATACGCCCGACCACACGAGGAAGGTGAAGGGCCGGTGTGCGAACCACTTCGTCTCGGAGAGGAAGATCCCTGTGGCGCCGGGCAGGTCACCGTAGGCTTCGCGCATGTTTCCGAGGGGGTGGCTGTTGACCACCACGCCGAGCTCCGCGCAGACTTGCCACACCGGTTCGTAGCGCGGGTGGTTGTAGGACGGCTGGTCGTCCCACTCCGCCGGCAGCAGGATGCCCCCGCGCAGGCCGGCGCGTTTCGCCCAGCGGATCTCCTCTACCGCGCGGTCGATGTCGTGGAAGGCGAGCACCGCCACACCGGCCATGCGCTCCGGGTGCTGATTGCACAGCTCGGCGAGCCAGCGGTTGTAGGCCTGGCAGCCGGCCCACAAGAGCTCCGGATCCTGCGGCTCCATGCGATTGGTGGTGGGCCGGCGTCCGTGGAAGGGTACCTGGTAGTTCTCGGCGCCTGGAAAGATCACTTCGCCCGAGACGCCGTCTGCCTCGAGCTCGCGGATGCGGCGGTCCGGGTCCCAGGTGCCGCTACTGCCCCCCGAGTTCACGGATTCGTTCCCGTCGCGCTCGTCCAGGAACTCGGTGGCGAACAGGCGGTCCTCGCCGGGACGCTGCTCCACCGCTTCCTTGCCCGCGCCGTACCACGCGCGGAATGCCGCCAGGTGGCGCTCTTCCAGGTAGGCTTCGTAGTCCGGCCAGCGCGCCGCGGCGTGGCAATCGGCGGAAATGACGAGGTAGCGGTCGCTGTCGCGCATGGGGAACCTCCGGGCCCAGCGTAGCCCGGTCCCGACGAGGCTTCCCCTGGCGCAGTGGGTCCGGTCAGGGCCCGGAGCTCTGGTTTCCACGCCACGACGGCGGCACCCGGAGTTCCCGGGGCGGGCTTTCTGCCAGCACGGACCCGTCGATCGCCAGGGCGCGTACCCGCCAGGAGTAGCTGCGCCCCGCCTCGAGGCTCTGCAGGGCATCCGGCGGCAGTGTGAGCTGGGTCTGGTCGGGCGGGACCACCACGCCGGTCACGAGGTGATCGGGCAGTGGCTCTTCGATCAGGATCACCCGGCGGGCGACGGTCGGCTCGAGCGCGGCATCCGGCGGGTATTCGCCTGCGGGCACCTTGGGTATGGCGTAGATCTCGAGTTGGTAGGCGCCGGTGTCGGACACGGGCTCCCAGGAAAACGGAGTCTCTTCCGCCAATGCGGCCAGGTCTGGCGGGGTGCCCAGTTCGAGCGGAAGCGGCGCCATATCCAGGCCCGGGACGTGGCCGCCGAGCACGAAGTAGCGGATGTCTGGAAGTTCGAAGGCGGTGGTCGGCGCAGTGAAGCGAAGGCGCACCAGGTGGAGACCGGCTTCCCCCATTGGCAGGCGGGGGCTCCGCAGGCGGGTCCTTCCGCTGCCCTCCACGTGGCGCCGTACCCTTTCCAGTCGTTGGAAGCTCGTCACTGCTCCCGCGGTGCGGCTCACCGTGCTATCGGACACCTCCCAGGTTGCCTCGATCGCCCCTTGGCCCGTGTAGCTGATGTCGGCGATGGCGTGGATGCTTTCGTCGGACTTGGCGATTTTCAGCGACGAATCGTCTTCGAACCGCAGTCGGAAGAAAGTGATCTCGAAGGGGCCGCCGAGTCCCCCCACCAGGCGGAACGTGACCGCGACGGCTGCGCTCGGTGGAGCGCCGCCACCCGTGAAGACTCGGGTGTAGACGATCGAGGGGGCGCCCAGGTTCTGGGCGGCACGGACGACGTTTGGCGGAACTCGCAGCCGTTCGGTGACTACCGAGGTTCCCGGGATGAGCAACGCGCTATCCGTCAAGAGCACTGCGTTGGTTCCGAGGAGTTGACCGGTGGGAGTGGAGAACGTTCCGGACGTCGAAATCACCGGCGCGACTACGCCGACAGTCTTCGCGATCGACCAGCGCAGGTTGTAGGTGGGCGTGGTCCGAGCAAAGGGCAGCGCTGCGGCGCTCGGACTTACGCTGACCGTGATCGAGCCCTGCGAGAAGGCAACTTCCGGCAAGAGGACGGCGGCCGCCAGAGCCACTGCCGCGATTCGCAAGCATCTCTTCATGACGGGCCTCACAAGTTCCCGACCGTGATCGGCCAGGCGAGGGTGGCGCGAAGGTAGAGTTGATAGGCGCTCTGGTCGAAAGAGGAATCGACGTAGTCTGTGTTGCCCTGGTAGCTCCCCAGGAACGAGAGGGTCAGGCCCGGGTGTCGTTCCGCGGCCTGGAAGACACTCCAGTCGATCGATCCCCCGGCTTGCACGCCGAAATCGTCGTAGGAACGGTCCTGGGTCTGGAACCACTCGAACGAGGTATACCCGCTGACGTAGATTCGATCGGGAAGCACGGGTGTTCTGACGTTGAGGCTGAGCAGGTAATTCGATTGGTTGGTGGCGCCATCTATCTTGTCCCGGTCCACCTGAAAGGTTCCGCCCACGTAAACCTCGTCCCAATAGACGTCGCCGCTGATCGAGGTCTGGTTCAACACGCTCGACACCCCATCGGGGTTGAAATTGTCGGTATCGATGATGGTGTGGCTTACCGCCCACGTGAAATTTTCGTAGGCGAAATCGAGGCTCACGTAGCCGGAGTCGGTTCGCGAGTTCGCGAGCAGATTCGCAGCCACCGGGGGAGAACCCAGGGACGTGGGCTTGATACGATCGCGGCGAAACGAGGCGGTCAGGGTCGGCATGCCCAGCCAACGCAGGGGCCCGGGCCGCTCGCCGTCCAGCAGCGTGGCCGGAGAGAATCCGCCGTCCACGCTCCAGGCGTCGGCGCGCTCGCGCGGGATTGCGTCGTTGTCGTTGACGTTGTCCGTGAGGCGCCCGCCATAAGCGTTGAGTGTGAATCCCGCCAAATCGAAGTTACTGCGCGCGGCCCAGGTCTCCCGGTCGGAACCGAGGCCGGGGTTTCCAAGGCTCAGGTATTCCGAACCGATCGTGCTCTGGTCGAGTGTGACCCGCCAACTCATCGGGTATTCCGCGAAGGCGAATTGCGGGAAGGGCTCGAGATCCACCGTGACCGAGTGCGCGTCGTCGGTTAGCGTCGGGGTGTCGCCGAACTTGGAGCGGCTCTGCGAAAACCCGCCAGACACCGCGATCCGGTTGCCCAGGGTCGTTGCCAGACCCTCGAACGCCCAGGACGACCCGTCCATGGTGGAATCGTCGCCCGCGACCCCGGAAAGTGGACCGCCGCCGGCGGGAGCGCGTCCCTTGAACCAGACGCCGTTGAGCGCCAGCTGGCCCCATTCACTCTCGACGGGCCTCGTGTCTGCGGAAACGCCGGTGATCCGGTTGTCGGGATTCTGGATTCCCAGGCCTTCCGAGAAGCCTTGGATGGCGTTGCCGCGCACGGCGAAGCCGGTAATCGAGGAACGGAACCGTTGCGAGCCAAGACTCCCGGAGACGCCCCGGCGTGAGAAGCCATCCATGGCCAGCGTGCGTGTAGCCGGGATTTGGTGGCCCAGCCGCAGCGTTGCCGGACCGCCGGCTCCCTCGAGCAGCCAGTCGCCGACCGTGACGTTTTCGTCGTCGAAATTCTCTTCCAGGGTGTCCCAGAGGAGCGGCGCCGTACCGGTGAGCCGGACGCCGCTCTTTTCGACCGCCGCGTCGAGCGCAGCTGCGCCGTCGCCGGTGACCCGCTCGGGGAGTCCCGGCGTTTCGCGCTCCGCGACCCGGCCCGTGACCATCTGGGTGACTAGGGCGCTGAGCCCCGCGGATTCGAAGAAAGCGGACTGCCGGAGTTCCAGGGACCAGTTGCCCCGCACTTCCAAGCTCCCGTCCGGGAGCAACTCCATCAGGGTCAGGTCGTGGCGCCCTGGAGGGAGCGGAACGCCAAGGTCGATGGTGTAGAACCCTCCCTCGATGACCGCGAATTCGGTGACGTCTAGTTCATTGACCAAAGCGTACAGGCGCTGGTGAACCTCCGGCGGAGCGTCCTGGATCTCGATCTGGATTGGATCCTTGGTGCCCCGGAATTCTCCCTGGTGGGCAACGAGATCCGCCGACCAGTCCCCGGCGGCCGCCGGAAAGGCGGCGAGCGTGAGGGCGATTGTCAGCGCAGACCCGTAGCCCTGGTGCCGGCGCTGCCGGTTCGTTGCCTTCATCGGCCGCGAGCACAAGGCATGGCCGGCTAATCTACACCGCGGCTGCGCCGCCTGTCACCCGGCGGCGTGCTGTGAATGGACCGCACGACGGCGGTGGCTTGCTTCGGTGCCGAACTGGGCGCCGGGGAGTGGTGGAAAGTGGATCCAGTGGAAACGCGGCTTGCGCTTTCCGAGTGTCGACCGCTCGCCGATGCGCGCCGCTACGTCGCGTCGACTGCGTCTAGGGTCCGCTGGAGCCTTTCCGTGGTCTCGACGAACTCGTCGATGAACTGGTAGATCACGTCGGCCGAACTCATCTCCTCCGTAAGCCGGCCCACGACCTGTCCGACGGGCATGCCGACCAGCTCGCGGGCCTTCGCGCCTTCCTTGCGCGCGGCCAGTCCGATGCGTGTCTGGGCCTCGGAGCAGGCCATGTACTGGAGCGGCATGGGCAGCGTTCCCGGACAGTCTTCCCGCTCCCACGCCTCGGTCCACGCGGTTCGGAGGAGCCGCGCCGGCTTGCCCGACAGCGAGCGGGAGCGCACCGCGTCCTTGGGCCGCGCACTGAAGAGCTTGTCCTTCACGAGAGCGGAGACGTCCGCCTCGCGCACGGTGAGCCAGACCGAGCCGGTCCAGATGCCCGAGGCCCCGAGCGCCATGGCAGCGGCGGCCTGGCGGCCGTTCGCGATGCCGCCGGCGCCCAGCACGGGCGTCGGCGCAACGGCGTCCACGATGTCCGGAATGAGCACCATCGAACCGATCTCGCCGGTGTGGCCGCCGGCTTCGGTTCCCTGGGCGACGATGATGTCCACCCCCGCCTGCTTCTGGCGCTGGGCGTGCTCGACGGCCCCGGTGAGCGCCGCGACCTTCACGCCGTGCGCGTGAGCCAGGTCGATGATGTCCTTGGGCGGTGGACCGAGCGCATTGACGAGCAGCTTCACGCCGTCGTGGCGCAGGGCGACTTCCACGTGGTTGCGCCCGCCGCCATCGGTCCAGCCGAGGAGCCCCGAGCTGCCGCCGCCAACGCCCGAGTCGCCGCCTTCTTCGGTAAGCGGCGGCACTTCGTACTCCTCCAGCACGCGCTCGATCCACTGCTTCGTCTCGTCGGGGATCATCTCTTGAAAGACGCTGGCATCGACTTCGCCTGTCTGGGCGTCGCTCTTTCCGAGGCCTTCGTCTTTTCCCGCGTAGCTCATGGGCATCACCGTATCGACGCCGTAGGACTTGCCGTCGACGTTGTCGTCGATCCACTTCAGCTCGAGTTCGAGCTGTTCGGGTGAGAAGGCCAGAGCCCCCAACACCCCCATGCCGCCGGCGTTGCTGACGGCAGCCACGACATCGCGACAGTGGCTGAAGGCGAAGATCGGAACGTCGATTCCGAAAAGGTCGCAGAGATCGGTGCGCATGGGGTCTCCCGGTGGGGCGGAAAGATGGCCAGGGCGAGCGGCCAGTATAGTGTCTCCGCGGAGTCGCACGACTGATCGAGAGCACCTGGCGCCATGAACACGCTGTCCGCACTTCCCATGGATCCTGGCGACGTCACGCCCGAGTGGCTCACCGGGGCGCTGCGCGAGCGCTTCCCGGCCGCGAGTGTCACTTCGGTCGAGGTGCTCGAGACCCGCCACGGCACCAATTCGCACGCGCGCTTGCGCATCGGTTACCCGGTGGCCTGCGACCTGCCCGAGATCGCGTTCCTGAAGCTCCCGCCGCTGGACCCGGTGCGTCGCAAGGCGGTGAATGCAACCGGCATGGGGCGCCGCGAGGCACTCTTCTACGGCACCCTCGCCGAGCACGTGCCCATGCGCGTACCGCGCCCCTATGTCGCGCGGTTCGACGAGGCTTCCGGTGACTTCGTCCTGCTCATCGAGGACCTCGGGACCACGGGGTGCGCGATTCCCGATACGGTCGCCGCGCTGAGTTTCGAGCAGGCGTCGCTGGCGATGCGCGATTACGCCGCGCTGCACGTTCGCTATGAAGACGAAGAGCTTCGCGCGCGCGAGGCGGGGTGGGTCGAGCGAATGCCCCGCGGCAGCGACTTCGGGACGACGATGCTCCAGTACGGGCTCGACCATCACCGCGATCGGCTGACCGATGCGTTCGCCGAGCTGGCGAAACTCTACATCGAGCAACAATCCGCACTCGAAGAGGTCTGGGAGCGAGGCAGCGTGACCGTGCTGCAGGGCGACGGCCACATCGGAAACCTGTTCGAGGATCGTGGGCGTCCCGGCTTCCTCGATTGGGGGCTCATCCACCTGGGAACACCGCTGCGCGACGTCGGCTACTTCATCTGCATGGCGCTCTCGCCGGCGAACCGGCGCAAGCACGAGCGAGAGCTGCTCGAGCGCTACCTGGAAGCGCGCCGTGAGATCGGCGGCGAGCCGATCGCGTTCGACGACGCATGGCTGCTCCACCGCGTGCACGCCGCGTACGACGTGCCGGCCGCCTGTCCGATCGTGACCTTTCCGGAGAACCTGAGCCCCGCACAGGCGCGGAGTTCCGCCGCGTTCCTGGAGCGTGCCGAGTGCGCGATCGAGGATCTCGAAGCTCGCGCTGCGCTGCGCGAGGTCGCGGGGATCTAGGGCCAAGCGGGTTCGGATCCGCACGTTCTTGGCGCTTTACGGGGCGGATCGGGGCGAGTATTTTCGTATTCGTGATCCATTACTCCGACCCGCCGATATTTCTGGACGCGCTGATCGAAGACCTCGACGCCGTCGTGGCTTTGTTCGAGCGCAACGCCCCCTACACGCCTCTCGGCGGTTGGTTCCGGCCAGGTCACGAAGGCGCCGAGGCGACGAGTCCCATGTGGTTCCAAAAAGACTGGGTACACGCGGACTTCGCCGCGGAGGGCTCGGACCTCTTTCTCCGCCACGAGCGTGTCATCGAAGCGGCGAAGGAATTCTACGAGGCCGAGGTGGTGGAGCCTCACAGCGTCTACGTGAACCTGATGGCGGCGATGTCGAAGAGCGGACCGGCGCACACGGACAACCCGCTCTTTCGCGGTAGAGACCGCACGAACACGCCGATGATGTTGTTGCGCACGATGTTGTGGTCGGGGCTCTTCGACCGCTGGGCGACGACCCAGGCGACTTCGATCTGGTGGCTGAACGACGTCGAGGGCGGCGGGTTCTCGTACTGGCCGGAAGGTCCCGACAAGCCGCCCCACCGCCACGTGGGTGCCATGGCGAACACTGCGCTCGTGGGCGACAACCACGGCATGTTCCACCAGGTAGAGCCGGTCGGGCCTTTCGATGCAGGGACTCTCCTCGTGAGTCCGGCGGCCGAGCTGGCGCCGGCAAACGACGCGAGCGGAGACTGGGTGGTGAAGGACCGCGGCGAAGAGAGCTTTCGCGCGCCCCTCGGTGGGTTTCGGGCCAGCGTACTCTGGAAAGCCAACATCTACCCCAACGAAGCGGAGCGCCGCCGCGTCGAACGGGACACACTTTCGTTCGAGGACGTGGCACGAATCTTCGACGCAGACCTCGCTGAGCGCGGCGCGGACCTCCGCTTCGATCTCGGCCGGATCGAAGACCCCGCGCAGATGGGCGCACTGGCCGGCGTCTACCCCGAAGCCGTTCCGGTCGGCGCCGGTGCGACCGTGTTCGACACCGCCAGCTGAACCGCAGGGCGCGCTATCGCGGGCGCGGCTCGAGCCGCACCGCGAGGCCCGATCGTTCGACCATCCCGGTGAGCGGGTCGATGCCCAGCCGCTCGCTGGTCTGTCTCGGGTAGAATGTCACGCCCGGCGCATCAAAAGGGCTCGACCCAGGCCGGGAGAGGACGCAGGGATGAACCACCCGGTTGCGACGTCGATTCAGCACGAACACGAGCGGCGCGCGCTCGAACTGACGTACCACCCCGTCGTGAAGGCGGCGTTCGACCGCGTTGCAACGCGTTGGCTCGCCAAGGCCGGCCCCGGCCCGGACATGCGGAGCTGCTTCGAGGCCGCCTTCGAGGAGGTGATGTTCGCGGCGGCCGTGTGGTCGCTGAATCAGGATCCGCTGCGGCCCCAGGTCATCGCGATCACCCGGCTGGAGCACAGGCTCGGCGAGCTGCGCATTCCGGGCTCGCGCTGGGGAATCGACAACCCGGACTCGGTCTACCGGGTCATTCCGATCGCCGGCGATGAGCGCTACCGGATTTCCGGCCGGGTCGCCGAGCCGCGTCTTTCGGAGAACTACTTCACGCTCTGGGACGAGAGCTTCAACACGGTCGACGTGTTGAACGGCAGTGAGCTTTTGCTCGACGGTGAGCGTCGCTTCACCATCACGGTCGACGGCGATCCTGCGGGAGATCGCCCCAACCACATCCGCTCGGCCCCCGCCGCCAAGGAGTTCTACATCCGGGACGTGGTGCAGGATTGGTCCGTCGAGACGCCGAACGAGTTCGAGATCGAGCGGCTCGGCGGCGAGCCTTCGCGGCCCGCACTCGCGCTCGACGAGCAGGCTGAGCTGACCGCCGCGTTCATGCTCCGCTATGCCGACAGCACCGTTCGCTGGAACCAGCAGGCCTACGACAAGCCGGCCAATGAACTCCAGTTCAAGATCGACCGCGAAACGGACGGCGCTCTCCGCAACCAGATCTACATTCTCGGCCACTTCGATCTCGAGGACGATCGGGCGCTGATCATCGACGTGAACACCGGCGGCGCCGGCTACTTCGTCGCTCCAATCACCAATTGTTGGGGCACCACGAACGACATCGTCCACCGGACGAGCAGCCTCAACCTGGCGCAATCCGTCCCGAACGCCGACGGCAGCTATACCTTCGTCCTCGCAAAACAGGACCCGGGGGTTCACAACTGGCTCGATCCCTGCGACATGGGCGAGGGCATCCTGACGCTCCGCTGGGCCGAGTTTTCGGAGGGTCGCCCGACCCCCGAAGTCGCCGCGACGAGTCGGGTCGTCTCGTTGCCGAAGCTGGGCGACGCACTGCCCGAAGAGACGACGTTCGTCACGCCGGAAGAGCGCGCCCAACAATCCGCGATTCGCGCTGCGGGCTACATGAGGCGATTGCCGGAAGGCTGATCGCGGAACAGGGGAACTGCGGATGCCCGCTCAGGCCCAGGACCGGCCGGTCTGGCTAATCACCGGCTGTTCGACAGGAATCGGTCGCGAGATCGCTCGAGCGGCACTCGAGGCCGGCGAACGCGTCGCACTCACCGCGCGCGATTCCGCGCGCGTCGAGGACCTGGCCCTCGAGTACCCGGATCAGAGCATCGCCCTCGCCCTTGACGTCACGGATCAGACCCAGATCGACGCGGCGGTTGCAGAGACGGAATCCGCCTGGGGTCGGATCGATGTTCTCGTGAACAATGCCGGCTACGGGTATATCGGCGCGGTCGAGGAGGGGGTGGACGCAGAAGTTCGCAGCATGTTCGACACGAACTTCTTCGGCCCGGTGGCGATGATCAAGGCGGTGCTGCCGGGGATGCGAGCCCGGCGCTCTGGATACGTCGTGAACATCTCGTCGACGACGGGTCTGATTTCGAATCCGGGAAACGTTTACTACAGCTCGTCGAAGTTCGCGCTCGAGTCGTTGTCGGAGGGACTCGCGAAGGAACTCGCCCCCTTCGGCATCCGGGTCAGTGCCATCGAGCCGGGCTTCTTCCGCACGGATTGGTCCGTGCGTTCGATGAAGGAATCGACGCGGACGATCGCGGACTACGACGACACCGTGGGGGTTCGTCGCCGGATGATCAAGGAAGCGAAGGCGCCGAATCCCGGAGATCCGAAGCGTGTGGGGGACGCGGTCGTCATGCTGAGCCGCCTCGCGGAGCCCCCGCTCCACCTGCTGCTGGGAGGCGATGTCTACGATGCCTTCCGGGAAAAGCTCCGTGCGCTGCAGTCGTCGATCGCCGAGTGGGAAGCGGTCACGCTGGACGTTGGGTTTCCGGAAGGGCGGGATTGAAAGCCGCGGAAATGGGACGGCTCGAGGCAGAACTGGCACTGATGACCGGCACCGCTCGGAGGTGGCCGGTTTCGAGTCGTAGGCCTAATAAGACCCGGGGCGGCTTGTCCGCTTTATCTGGCTGAGCCGCTCGAAGGTCTGCACCGCTGCGTCGGGCTGGCCGTTCTCCAGCTGGGCTCGGCCCAGGTGCAAGAGCAATATCGGGTGGTCCGGTTGCAGTTCCAGACCCTCTAGGTACAGAGCCACCGCAGCGTCGAGATCGCCAGTCTGCTGTTGGACGAAGCCGAGTTCTCCGAAATAGGAGGCGTTGGGCGTCAGCGCGATGGCGCGCCGGTAGTTGTCGATCGCCCCCTGTGTGTCGCCAGCACTAAACATTTGCCGCGCGATTCTTCGGCGCGTCCCAGCCTTGTCGCGTCCGAACCATCGAGCGCGGTCGAGGATGTTTTCCACACCCTGCCAGTCACTCTTGGCGTAGATCCGATCGAAGCGAATTTCCATCTCGACGAACATGAGAGCGGCGACCAGCGCACCGGCCGCGCAGAGTCCCCAGACGACTGCGCGCAAACCGCGGGAACTCCGTTCTGGCGAAGTGTCTGTTGTTTCCGGGCCACTCCGAATCAACACCCCACCGATTCGGGTGTTCCGCAACTTCCAGATCGCTCCATCGAGGATGAAGTGGTGGATGTTGATCGCCGCGGCAAGCACCAGCGCGAGGCCCGTGTCGTAGGTTGCGGATCCGAGCAGGTCTGGCGCGAACAGGATGACCGGTAGCGTCCAGATGGCGATGCCCGCGGCCAGGACTTTCCCACCGTAACGCACGCCGCCCCGCCAGCGAGGCGTGGCCCGCGCGTAGTATGACGTGACCCAGAGGTACTGGGTCGCGTGGGCCAGCGCGACGTAGAGGACGTAGTCGGTCACCCGGGACTGCGCGTCGATTGGCTCGACCCCGCTCTGTATCTGCCAGAACGCGAAGCTGAAGGGCAGCGAAAACCAGAGCGCCTGGGAAACCATCAGGAACAGCGCGGGCATCAGTGATCGGAGGCTTCCACGGCGAAGAAGCAGACCGACGGAAACGAGCGTGGCGCACACGTATGCGGTCGCCGCAATCACCCACACCACGCGGGCGTACTCGTTCGGAAATCCCAGCGGCAAGAAGGCGATGTTGGCCTGGTCCAGGCTGAATCGGTCGTAGGAAACCGCGCCACCGGCATCGCCGTGGAACGCGCAAAGCACCAGGACGTACGAAAGGATGAAAGATGTGTAAAACCAACGCTTGGTAGCCGGCTCGACGGCGATACCGCGCCGTCGCAAGAACATCACGGCGATGCCGTAGTTCTGCCCGGTGTAGTGCCAGGGGCTCCAGGTGAGATAGACGGTGAGCAGCACTGATCCGACGATGGCCCAGTGCACACCGGCAACGAAGAGTGCGAACAGCGCCAGCGATATCCAGACGCTGAAGACCGCATAGGCCCTTCGATCCCGCCTGGCCTCGTAGACGCGCACGAGAGTTGCCCCGTAGTGCGGCATGCTCACCAGCAGAACCAGGAGCGCAAGCAGGTAGGGCGCTTGCGCATGGCGAATCTCGGGACCGTAGAACCCGAGTCCGATGAAGAAGAGGATGTACAGCGCGCCGGATCCCAGCAACAGATCCGACGCCGGGCCGTGCAGCCAGATGCTTTGGGCCCCGCCGTTCTTCGGCGTTTCCAGCGTCACGGGGCTCGCGGTCGCCATGGATCAAGAGTGGCAGCGTATACGGGTCGCGTAAACCCCGATGGCCCGAGGGGCGTGCTGTGGCCCCAGCGGCTCGGAAAACACCCCATCAGCTCGCCGAGAAGGCAGCGCGTGCCAGGCCTGTAGCCTTTCGCCACGGCGCGGTTCCCACGGTCACGAAGGACTAGCGTCGCGGGCCAGTGCCCCCAGGGTTCGCCACACTCTCGGCCGAGCGCGACCTACCTTTAGGTCGGTGAACGGAGTGAGTTGGGTCGGGTGGACCGATGCCCTTGGCGAAACTCTCTGAGAACGAGATCGCGCAGCTGGCGAACATACCCGAACCCGGCACCGGTACTCTCTCCGGTCTTGGACTGGTGGCGGTAGCCCTGGGGAGACGACGCCGTCGCCGCGGCCTCCACCGCGCGATCGCGACTGGACGCGACGACCACCGGCAAGGGACATGGGAAGAAATTCGAGTTTCAGGGACGCCCGGCACGTAGACTCGGTGAACGGCGGACGGATCCGAGAAGAGGATCGGTTTTTCGCGCTGCGTGCTAGTTTCTCCGTTGAAGATCGTTGCGGATCGCCAAAAAGCTCGAGAGATCGATAGGCATCCGGAAAATTGTTCGATGCTCGAATCTTCCCGAGGGCGCGTCATGCGCGCCGTTCGGGGGAGGCCACAGTCGGATGAACCAACCCCGACGTCCCTGGCTCGGCATCGCTCTGGTCGGCGCCGTGGTCCTGACGCCGCTGATCTCTGTTGCGGTCTGGCTCCGCAAGCCGCCGCTCGACCTGCGTGTGCAGGTGGTCGACAAAACCGTCCCGCATCGTGACTACCGCGAGCACGGAGCGCTTTTCTGGATGCTGCGCCACGGCAAGGTACGGTCCGCGGCGGAGCAGACCTCCTGGCCGGTGGCCGAGGAATACGTCGGCTTCCGTCCCGATCCGGGAGATTCTCCGGAGCGTGGTGACGGCTTTGACCTGCAGGACGCCGACCTGGAGAACGCCGACCTGCTGTACATCGCCGATACCTACGGCGTCTATTGGGGGGACTACGATGTCCGGGTGCCCGAGCGCACGCACCTGGATTTCTCGCGCAAGATCTACGGCGGCATGACGGCCGCCGAGATGACCGTGGTGGAGGACTTCGCCGACCGCGGAGGCAGCGTCGTCGCGGAGTTCAACACGTTTGCGTCACCGACGCCGGGCCCGGTACGGCAGCGCGCCGAGGAGCTGCTTGGCGTGGATTGGACTGGCTGGACGGGCCGCTACTTCCACGATCTTTCGGATACAGCCGATGTCCCCGAGTGGGCCCCCCGCGAGTGGCAGAAGCAGCAGGGCATCCCCTGGTCGTTCCAGGGGCCCGGGTACATTCTGGTGCACGAGAACACGAAGCTGGTCGTGCTGCGAACGGGCGAGGACATCAGGCGAGGTGGGCTCCGGCTCGTGGTTGACCGGGACTCCAGCCCGCTGATGGCAGGTGTCGTCGACGGAACCGTGTTCTCCTACTGGTTCGACATCGTCCAGCCGCACGCGGATTCTGAGGTGCTGGGCCGGTTCGAACTTCAGCTCGAGCCTTCCGGCGAGCAGATCCTCCGAGAGGCCGGAATTCCTTCGGCGTTCCCAGCGGTCGTGCGCGGTCCCGGGGCGCCATTGCGTATCTACATGGCGGGAGATTTCTCCGACTCGGCACTGGAAGCCGGGCCGCATTTTCTCGAGGGGCTTCCGTGGCTCCACCGGTTGGGAGCCCGCGCGGTGCCCTCCGGCCCCATGGCCTTCTACTGGGGAACGTACACGCCGCTCCTGCAGAACGTCATGCGCTTGGCTGCAGACATTGCCGTCGAGCGGGGTCGTGCCTCTCGTCCGCGGGTCGCGAGTCGCTGAGCCACGCTCGACGACTCTCGAGATTTCATCCGTGTTTCCTATGACAGGCCAGAGGAAACACGCCCCGGGCCTTCGCTGCTCGAAAACTAATTAGACATTCGATCGACATGGAGCCACCCGAGGCGTCCGCGCCGAACCACGGGCATCCGGGTGCTACATGAACACTTTGTAATGTCTCGAACACTATCCAGAAAGC
>Ga0310342_100000795_pt1 | contig 18627 bp, 20 predicted proteins | sample S15DNA20500_MG_FD_206155 | JGI IMG/M metagenome (GOLD analysis project Ga0310342, IMG submission 206155) | Marine microbial communities from station ALOHA, North Pacific Subtropical Gyre - S1503-DNA-20-500_MG | ecosystem: Environmental > Aquatic > Marine > Oceanic | place: Pacific Ocean: North...
TCCCCTCTGTCACAGGTAGGAACCTATTGTCGGCCAACCGCTCTCGTTGGGCCTTCTGGATGATGGGCTGGGGAGCATTCTTTGGCCTGACTATCACTATGATGGCAGACATCGCACAGATTGAAGCAGCTGTAGATTCAAGCGGAATAATGTCCGGCGAAGTTAGAGTCGTTGGCGCGATTCTGTTCTATGGGGCCGCTGTCGGAGCAATCATGCACACACTCAACGCACTAAGTGGGCTTTACCGCGGAACACCTGTTTCAGAGGGAAGAGCAACTTCCACTTCGATAGCCCGAGATGACTACTCTCTCACAACTCCAACCTCTGTCAGGAAGATTCTCGCAGGAGGTGCACACCTCGATACCACTGTGGTGCCAGTTGGTGAGAGCGACGAGCCTGGAGCGCCGACTGACCTGCATTGACACCGTCACCTTGAGGGAATAGTCCTCGTTTCATCGCTAAGGGAGATACCATGCGGATAGGACTGGTCGGCAAGCCAAACGTCGGAAAATCGACCACCTTCTCGGCTATGACACAGACTCCAGTCGACATCGCAAACTATCCTTTCACCACCATAGAACCCAATGTGGGCGTGGCATGGCTACCACTTCCTTCCATATGCGCCTGCTCTGAACTAAGACAGCGCAGACAGGAGGCAGGCCGACTGGAACCCATCACTGAAGATGATCCTAGGGAGGGCAGTATTTGTGAGCCCAACTCAGGCTCTTGCGCCGGACATCGCAGACTAGTACCAGTCACTCTGGTAGATGTCGCGGGATTAGTCCCGGGAGCTCACGAGGGAAAGGGGAGAGGCAACCAGTTCCTCTCTGACCTGGCTCGTTGTGACGCTCTGATACAGGTAGTCGATGTATCTGGATCTACAGACTTGGACGGTAATCCGGTAGGTTCCGGGGGCTCCGAGCCAGTGGAAGAGCATCGATTCCTAGTAGAGGAGATCGAGGCTTGGATTGCGGGCATTCTGAGAGGAGGATGGGGCCGAGCTGCAAGGAGAGTTCAGGCCGAAGGCGAGAAGGCGCTGTTTGAGTACTCGTTGACACAACTAACCGGAATTGGAGCTTCTGAAACCCACATCAACATCGGTCTTGCTGCTGTCCGTTCACAACATCCTGAATCAGAATCAGTCTCGCAATGGGGTGATTCTGAATTGATGACCATGTCCTCGGAGATTCGTAAGGCACTGTTCCCATTTTCTCTTGCTGCCAACAAGGCCGACATGGCCTCCCCTGACGCTTGGGCAGAGTTGGCGCAGACAATCAGTCAGGAAGGCGGAGTTCTGGTTCCAACTAGTGCCGAGGCTGAACTAGCCCTAAGCAGGGCCAGCGCTGCCGGCATGATTGAGCGCAGGCCAGGAGACACAGGATTCCAAATCACCGCGAAGGGCGAAGAAAGCATGACAGAGCAGCAGAGGAACGCACTCCAATCGATCTCTGAGTCTCTGACCTGGGACGGCGGGGGCCTGTTCGGACTACTCTCAGAGGTCGTCTTTGGGACCCTTTCACGAAAGGTAGCATATCCAGTTCAAGATGAGAACCACTGGGTTGACGGGGAAGGCAACACTCTACCAGATGCAATCCTAGTCCCGGAGGGAACTACAGCCAAAGGGCTGGCCTACGAGGTCCACTCAGACTTAGGAGAAGGATTCATCAGAGCAGTAGACGCGAGGAAATCAATGGTGATCGGTGCAGATTACAAAGTCCAAGATGGAGATGTAATCAGTATCTATGCCAAGACCTAATCAGGTCTCGACTTCGACTACGGGCTGCAGAATTAACTCGTAGGTCATCGCAGTCCAGGTAATCTCATACTCTTCGTCTGAATCTACAATTGAGCCCAGCGGAGAAGGCGGCGAGCTGATATCGGCAGTGATTGTAGCAGCCCAAGTTCCTCTTCCTTCGCCGCCATCATTCCACATAGCCCTAATTTCTGACTCGCTCATCCCCGATGCGGTGAAGTTCGCACCCGAGTAGTTCGCAGTCACGTCCCATCTTAGTGTGAACCCTGAATCTCCACCCGAGCACATCCCATCTCCGCTCTGATCCTCGAACTCCCCCACAACGCCGCTAACGTCACTGCTACCCTCGGCACTGTCGGTGAAACCGGGCCCCGGGTCGTCATTGTCATTGCAGTCGATATCCAACTCAATGTAGCCGATATTCATCTCTGAGGCAACATCGAAGAAAGTGTCGTGAGTGTCTCCGTCACCCATTACTTGCGTCTCTTGCAGGACTATTGGAGTCTCTGCGAAGCCAACCTCCCAATTTCCAGATGGACCGGAGGAACCACCACCCATCATATCGTCATCTAGGAGAGTCGGAACGAGATGGAAGTAGAGAGGGAAGGCGAGCATGAATGCTAGACTGATGCCAGCGATCCTCATCTTCCGGGGAGTGTTGAACAGGTCTTCAAAGTCCATTCTGCTCGCACCTCGCTAACAACGCTCCCTATCAAACGCTCCGCCTTTGCGAACACCACAGACGGATTAGGAACTAAATTTCGTGTCCGACATGCTCAGTGCTCTCACCCCAGCATTCAGCTTCCATATCCTCTTCGGGGCCCTCTTCATGCAGACAGGGGTGGTGGTTGGTGAATACATCATCATAGGTCAACCAGGGCCTCACTATCCAAGCGTGTACCATCCAGTATTCCTCCAGATTGACATTGACTCCTTCTCTATTCTCACAAGTCTCCTCATCGAGACTCTCCCCTCTCAGCAGGAAATCACCGGGTCGTATACACAGAGAATCGTGGCGGTGCCACCAGTCATTATCTCCTGTGAAACCCTCAGGAGGGGTATCGGAAGGAGAATGTACGAACCACGCGAAACCAACCAACACCGAGTCTCTCTCCTCTCCTCCATACATCAGGAACTCAGGTCTCTGGTGATCGAATATGTCGTCGATTCTAGTGCCCGGGAATACAGGGTCTTGAGAATCGAATTCAGGATCATTCATTGAGAAGTCATTGAGCATGACGTGATGAGTCCCCATGCCCTCGATGTACTCCACAGACATCGTGTATCCAGCATCCTCTGCATCACCTAGAGTCGGCCATTGGGCAGCCCATTCTATCGCATCCTTCAATTCGTAAGTCAGAGTCTCACAAATTTCTGGGCCAAGCTCTCCTTTGACCATCCCTTCGTAAGCCGTATCTACATGATGTCCGCCAATACCCGTTGAGTTACACCACCAGGGGTTAGTGTCAGGAATGTATCCACTAAGTGGACAATCAGGCTGACCATCCCCGTCGAAATCTCCGCAGTAATCGGGCCCTTCAGGGTCGATAAGTTCACTTTCGTCTACAATGAATTTATCCTCATCGAAAGGCTCCTCCTCGGCCAAGCACCCTGAGAGAGGTACAGAGAGAAGAAGAAGGACGACTAGCGAAACAGATGACCTCATGCACACGGGCAATAGATTACAGAAATAAATCCATCATTCCGTTGAATCAAGTCCTTTCCAATCCTCGATATCGACGCCTTCGCTACTGAACAGCACCCTTGAGCGACGAAACTCAGGCAGGAAGTATCCTATCATCGACCTCTCAGAGAAACTCCACTTCCAAGGGCAGCGTGGAAGAGACTCCACCCATTCTGAAAGCAACTCCTTCCATTTGTCCCCCTCAAAACCCCTCGGGACTTCAAAGGCGACCATGGAGAGCCTACCAGCTGATCCGGGTATGAATGACCAGGAGCGGATTGAGAGGCCAATCGCCTCTCCATCTTCGACCACTAGCCCCAGAACTCTGGCCTGTCTGGAGATTGGCATGATTATCGCCCAGCGGTGAACCATACGAGTCTCTTGGACGCGCCTCATGGTCCAACCGCGCGATTCACCAATGTGGCGTAGCGCGCGAATACCATCAGTAGGCGCGATGCTGACAGGAATCTCAATCAGACGACTAACCACCATGGTCGAGCCTGAAGGCTACCGCCCATAGCGGCTTCGCGTCAAATCTTGGGTATTGCAATCAGCCAAAGAGCGAGCCGAGACCTTCGAAGCCAGCGGCATCGTCCTCAGCCTCTTCCTCTGCCTCAGCCTCTTCGCCCGCAGCAGCCTCTCCGCCACCGCCGCCCGAAGCAGCAGGTGCAGCTGAGGCAGCCACAGGAGCAGCCACGGCAGTAGCCATGGCTTCACCGATATCGACGGATCCAAGAGACGCGACCAAAGCCTTCACGCGGGCTCCATCAACATCTACGCCAGCCGCGGTCAAGACCGCGTTGACGCCATCCTCATCAATCTCTTTTTCAGCAGAGTGCAGTAGCATTGCAGCATATACATATTCCATTTTTCTCACCTATTTTTTCAACCGAAGAGATCACCGAGTCCATCGAACCCGGCATCCTCCTCTTCCTCCTCTTCCTCTTCGACAGGAGCGTCACCGCCCTTGTCTTCAGATGCCGCATCGGAGGTTGCGGCGACGGCACTCGCACTCGTTGCGGCACCTAGTGCCTCTACGAGCGACTCATCGAGAGCCGAGGAATCTAACTGGCCGGCTATGGCCATAGCGTGCGCGTTCGCACGCGCGATGAATAGCGACGCAGTCTCATCGTTGACCACACCTGCTTCTACTGCAACAGCCATCGCCTCGCTGCTGGCCTTTGACAGCAGTGTCGGCATGGTGACTGTGGAGAACCACCGTGTGTTGCACGCGAGGTTGAATGCGCCTGATGTGGCGGTGATGATGTCGTTTCTCAAACCATCCAAGTCTAGATCCAGAGAGGCTGCTGGGAAGAACTCACCATCCTCAATAGTTCCAATCAGAATTAGGCCGATCTCTATTGGATTGATTCCAAGCTTGGCTAACATGATGCCGAGATCACCGGAGATATTCTCTCCCTGCTTCACTACGGTTACAGTCTGCTGAATGGCAACCTTGCCCTTGTCAATCTTGGCAGGGATGCCAACAGCATTGAACTCACCAACAATAGGTCCGGGGCCGAACTCGGTTGGACCCTTCTCGACGACGATGTCTGCAGGCGCAGCTTCGCCTTCCTTGGCAGCGCGGCCCTGGCGAGTCTTTTCCAACTCAGAGAACAACTCGAACGAACTCAGAGTATCAGAGTGTACGATACAAGGCTGGACAGCACCCTCAAACAGGTTCTCCAAACCCTCCTCATCGAGCCCGGCCTGCTTCCAAGCCAGCCTCATCAGAGTCTTCTTGGACATAGTAAGAGTCAACTGTCCTCTCAGAGTGTTACGCATGTCTAGCATGTTACTAGCAGGAACTCCTCCGATGTCGACAATCCCGACGACACCTTCGCCGGAGAGAATCTCTGCGAGTTCCGAGACACGATCCTTCTTCCAGTGTGCGGCCTTGGAAGACATCATTCTACCACTTCCACTTTGATTGACGGACCCATTGAAGTCTTGATGTAGCACGAGCGGATGTTACCCGCTCCTCTCTCAAGTTTCGACATTACTCTGTCCCAGATCGCTATTGCGTTGGCGGTCAGGTCATCGATCCCCTGCTCACGTGAGCCGAATGCTGTGTGGAAGGTTACCCTATCTCTCGAGCGAACAATAGATGTGTCCTTCAGTCCAGTTGCAATCATTCCCGGATCTACGTTTGGAGGGACTGGGCGAGGCATCTTACCGCGTGGCCCTAGAACCACACCGAGGAAACGACCCACAGTACCCATGTGAGGGATCTCAGCGAGGAAGAAGTCACTCTTGTTGGCGACCTTACGTGCCAGTTGCTTGTTTCCACCGAGGTCTTCTATGGTGGAAGGATCAATCACGTCGATTCCAGCAGCCTTGGCCTTGGTAGCCATCTCGCCGCCAGCAAACATTGAGATTTTGACTGGCTTACCTCGTCCTGAAGGGAGCCTTACTTCCTCCTGAATCCTGTTCTTTGGCTCCTTTAGATCGACATCTCTGAGGGTGAAAGACATCTCCACTGATTCTACGAACTTCCTTTCAGGAGATTCATCGAGGGCGCGTTGGATTGCGGTCTGTATGTTTTCTTGCATATTTTCTCACCTCCGCGGTCAACGAGGAAACCCTCTCCCGCAACTCGTGAATGTCAACTGAAATGTTCGCTAAATCTTCCCTCACTCATTGCTTGGAGCGCATCTTTCGGAGTCATGCCCTCCACATTCACCCTCATTGAGACGCATGTGCCCATCACCTCTCGGCATCGAGCGTACAGATTTGCTCCAGTCAACCGGTCTGACTGATCCTCAGCAATCTGCTTTACCTGGTCCATAGAGAGGTTCTCCGTAGCCTCTTCCCATGATCCGTTACAGGTCTTCTGCCCCAGCATCTGAATCACCTTGTGTGGCGTCTCGTTGCGTGCAGACATGCGTAGTTACCTCCTTTGGGTGCGCCCCGCCGACCTGCTTTCCCTATTTGAGAGTGATGTAACGCCCGTAGGGCGTACCAGAAGCACTACTCGACTCGCTGAGTAACTCTGACCTGGTCGGCGCGCACAGTCAGAGCTACTGGAACGGCAGCCTCGAACAACTCAACAGTGACTTCTTCCTTCGATTCAGTCACTCTGGTAACACGGGCAGCCTGTCCCCGGAAGGCACCGCCATGAATCTCCACGATGCTACCTTCCTCAATACCGCTAGTAGCGGCTTTAGGCTCTAGATAAGGTAGGACGTCACCAAGAGGCGACTCGCCGTCCAGAACTTTCCTACAGTTCTTCATTGGCGTAGTAGATACGCCTACTCTACCAATCAACTTCTCGACATGGTGCAGAGCTGAGGCTTCTACGAAGATGTAGCCGCGCATGAAATGCGGACTAAGAACGCCATAGATCTCGTCTTGAATATCCTTGAGAGAACCAGTTCCAGAGAGCCTTGCTTGAATCTCCTTAGCGACGTTTTGCTCTTGACCGATTGAGGTCTTGAGAATGTACAGATACGAGGCAACGTCGCCATACATGTCACTGAGTTGAGGTGTTGAGTACTCCTTGGTTCCGATGTTGCCCGGGTCAACCCACTCGAACGACTTGTACAGACCGCGAGCATCGACCTCATTGACCGAACTAACGAAGAGCATTGGGGTGACATCATTGAGGCGGTTCCCGAAAGCCAGACCTCTCGCATCTCCAGAGCGTACGAACTGTAAGTTCTCGGCCTCTATTCCAGTAACCTCAGTAATTCTCGCAACTACTGCATCGAGGTCCTCTGGATCACCAATCCCGTAGATTCCGTCCCAAGCGCCCGGGAAGTCAGCAACTCCGTCAGCGCGCTGCATCAGCAAAACACTCTCTTCGTTTCTGAGGTAGATGGTGAATGCATCGGACATTAAATCACCCAATCAGTTGGTCAGCCAGTCGAAGAAGGATGGGAACGCACTGTCCATCAGCCATAGCATGACGAAGCCGATGGCGCCGAGCACGAACATACCGATTCCACAGACTATTACAGTCTGGCGGAACTCCTGCTTTGATGGCTTTCGGGCCATCTTCAGAATACGAGCATAGGAGCCGGTTTGCAGTCCTCTGACTCGGCCCTCGATCTCATCTTGCCAGCCTTGGACTGTCTCCTCGACAGGCCCTACATTGGAACTCTCGATAGCCATGACTCTCCCTCGAAGCGACCCGGCGACCGACAGACTCCATTTAAGCACGCCGGGCGAGCCCCTAGGGGCTCGAAACAACGAGACTGAAAAATCAGTTCACGAATTCAACAGTCCGGTCTCGCAGATTGCGCATCTGTGAGTGTAGTGCAGCACCATGAATCTGCTCACTCTTCACACCGGTTAGAACGAGTAGGACTCGAATCTCGTCGCCCATCGATTCATCGGTGGTAGCGCCCCAGATAATTCTGGCATACGGATTAATTCGGTCTCTAATCAACTTAGCACACTGCTCAGCGTCTCCTAGTGACAGAGTTGGGCCACCTACCACGTTGACCAAAGCGCCTCGAGCATCGGAGATGTCGATGTCCAGCAGTGGCGATTGCAAAGCCTCCTCAGTGGCCTTCTCAGCGCTGCCTGGACCTCTGGCTTCGCCCAGTCCGATCATCGCAACTCCACCACCATTCTCCATCACAGACCTCAGGTCCTGGAAGTCGAGATTGACCACGCCTTCCTTGGCAATCATCTCAGAGACTCCGGATATGCTTCTCATGAGCAGTTCATCAGCGACGCGGAAGGCAGCGTCGAGGGGTAGATCTCGTACCCCCTCGACCTCGAGAAGCCTTTCGTTAGGCAGTACGACTACTGTGTCGCATACCTCTCTGAGCCTCTCCAAGCCCCATTCTGCATTCTGCTTCCGCAACGCTCCCTCTGATAGGAAGGGATAACTCACCACAGCGATAGTCAGAGCCCCGGCCGATTTGGCCAGACGAGCTACTACGTGCGCACTCCCTGTCCCAGTGCCACCTCCCAATCCCGCTGTGATGAATGCTAAATCGCAGTCCTCAATCTCCCCCTTGAGAGATTTCTCGGACTCGTATGCCGCCTGTTCCCCCTTCTCGGGGTCGCCTCCAGCCCCTCTGCCTCTAGCAGAGCGACCGATGAGGACCTTGTTCTGCACATTGACTCTGAGGAGGTGCTGCGCGTCGGTGTTCACAGCGATGCCCTTCACGTAATTTCCATCGAACAATCCTTCGAGTTCAAGCCTAGCTACCGTGTTCGATCCACAGCCTCCACAGCCATATACTCTAATCTTCGGCTGTAGCGACTTCAGAAGTGTCTTCAGTTCGGGATCACCCTCCTTGTCGCTCCCTCCCGCTTGGGGACTATCAGTCTCCTGAAGTTCGAGAACCCTCTCGATAATGTGCTTCACGAGAGTCTAGGCGCGTCGTAGAGAGGATAACCGTTACCCCCCGCCTACGGCGGGTGAAGCGCGTTTGAAAGGGTGCTGAGCAAGGCCGCTATTCCAGCAGCTGACTCCGGGTATTCATGAATCGGGAGAGGAAGGTGTAGACTCCTCCCCACGCTGAAATCGCTAGTGCAGCGGTTAATCCGTTGAGTTCGGTGTTACCTAGCATTATCCAGTTAGCGTACTCGATGTTGGTGACATCATACCCGACACCGCCCGAGTACGCCTGCCATGCTGCAACGATTAGACAGGCGATTGTCAGAACCAGTCTGTCGGCTCGCGAGAAACCACCGTAGATTCGGTCTAGCCCGACCGACTGAGCCTGAGTTCCCATGTATGATCCGAACAGAGTCAGGACTGCGGCTACTGCCCCCGAACTGGGGTCAGCCACGTAGGCCGCATTCATTCCGATAGCAATCAGAAGTCCAACATCCACCACTCTGTCGATTGTGTGGTCAAGAAAATCACCGTAGGGACCTGCCACTCCCTGATGACGGGCTAGTGCGCCATCTAGAGCGTCTAGAACTCCAGCAATTAGAATCAGCACCACACCGGCTCCAATCATCATCGCGCCATCTCCATCAAGGTCTGCCTCGGCGATGAGCCAGAAGGAAACCAGAGCGAGAACCAGGCTTGTCCATGTCAATACACTCGGGTCCAGATTACCCATCTTTAGCACCAACGGATCGATGGCTTTGGTCCAGACTCCTCTCATCTTCTCGAACATCTCAGTCCCCCATTCTTTCTATCCAGTCAATCCCCGGGCTCTGGCTTGCTGGCTTGAAGCCATCTGCTATCCAGCCGGTGATTGATGCGACTATCGACTCGACATCACTAGCCGTTGTATCGAACTCGACCCAAGGCATATCCGCCTCGTACTCGTTCCATGATCCTCCAATCAACTCCCACTCGCTGTTCGATTGGACCTTCTCACTTTGATATCCTCGCTCCGATAGTCTTGACTCGAGGACATCTGGAGAGCAGCGCAGCACCACCACAGCATCGCATGGGAGATGATGTGAGAGATGACCGTCAACGATGACCGGACCACCCGGTGAAGTCTGCCATGGCTCGGACAGAGCCTGATGCAGTGCATCGGTGTCGATTACTAGAGCACCATCTTCTAGATCCAAATATCCCTTCAGATCATTTTGTTCAGCCAGCGACTCCACCGTCAGGACCTCAAAACCTGTCTCAGACAGTAATCCCGCTATCGTGCTCTTACCAGTCCCGGGCGTACCCGTTAGGGCCAATCGGAAACCTTCGTCCACAATCCGGCCGGCCGGTATTGATGCCATGAACGCTCCTGTGACGGCGCAATATTGACCATCCTCCCACACCGCGGCCTGTTTGAGCCACATGTCTGAAGGAGAAACTAGCTGGGTCCGAGCGATGGACCCTAGGGATACCAAACTCAACATTCTACTACTAGCCCTGCCGGCAACTTGCTACTTCGCGTACGTCGCGCATGACGAGTCCATGGCCTTCATTTTCTCTCTTCTGGCGATTATGCCTCTGGCTTTCTTGATGGGTAGAGCAACTGAGGAGATTGCGCTCTATACATCAGAATCCTTGGGTGGATTACTCAATGCAACTTTTGGAAATGCTGCTGAGATGATAATCGCTTTACTCGCAATTTATACAGCATCGCAAGCAGTATCTGGAAGTGATACAGAGACACTCATGGTTGGTCTAGTACAAGCCAGCCTAATCGGTAGTATTCTTGGAAATCTACTACTCGTGATGGGTCTTGCATTTTTGTGGGGCGGAATCAATTACTCCGAGCAGAAATTCTCTGAAACTCAGGTCAGTTCCAACGGTTCACTGATGATGTTAGCGATGATTGTACTAATCATTCCAACCGTATTCAACTCAACCGTAGGAGGAACCGAGGGCGAAGAAGGCGTCATGCAACTAAGTCACGTAGCAGCAATCGTACTCCTTTTGTTGTACGGATTATTCCTTTACTTCCAGTTCAAGTCTCACGTGGATCTATTCGCTACGGAGACACATGACCATGAGGCGCCTGAGATGAGTAAGCGTGACGCCATAATTCTCTTAGTTGTCGCTACAATTCTAGTTTCCTGGATGGCCGAGATTCTTGTTCATTCGGTAGAATATGCTGCTTCGGATGAAGGACTGGGGCTTCCCCACTTATTCATTGGTGTGATTTTGCTTCCCCTATTCGGAAACGCGGCCGAGCACTTCACCGCCGTGGTAGTTGCGGGCAAGGATAAGATGGACCTCTCCTTTGCCATCTCGATGGGCTCATCAACTCAGATCGCAGTCTTCGTAGCTCCGATGATGATTCTCGTCGCATGGGCATTGAATGTACCATTAACTTTCGAGTTTGGAATGCTAGAAACGGTGGCTGCTTTCCTTTCAGTGTTGATTGTGAATGTAATTGCATCCGATGGCAAGTCGAACTGGTTAGAGGGAGCTTTGTTGCTCGGCACATATGCCGTATTGGGTGCAGCCTTCCTATTCCACCCCTGAGTATCATTCTACCTTTGGAGGTGCTATGATGATTGAAGTCGAGATTGACAAGAGTAACAAGAAGGACAAGAAATTAGTAGCGAAATTTCAATTTCCTGATGGAAAACGAAAGACTACACATTTCGGAGCTAAGGGATATTCAGATTTCACTATCCATAAGAATCCCAATCGAAAGGCGAAATACCTGATGAGGCACAATAGCGAGGATTGGGAGGATTTCACTTCGGCCGGCGCACTGTCTCGATGGATTCTTTGGAATGAACCTGAACTTGATTTGAGCTTCAATAACTATCTTGCTAGATTCTCACTAGAGGGTGAACTAAAGGTCAAAACCAGTCAATCGGGGCATATCCCAATTCATAGAGAATAGTGACTAATTCAGACTCTGAGAGAAAGTGCCTCCTCGATGGATTCACAAGCACTATACATTTCGTATCGTCGTGACTGTGACTCCAGATGATATGGAAACCCCCTCGGGCATTCAGGACAAACTTGTTCCTGAGAGAGTAGTAGATGGTCTGCCTACAATGTATTGCTTTGAGACCTGTCCATTCTGTTTCAAGGTCAAAGCACTCTTAGGTTCCAGAGGCATAGAGTACTCCAAGGTCGAGGTAGATCCAACATTCAAGACGCAAATGAAGTGGTCTCAATGGGGCAAGGTCCCAATATTCGTTGATGTAGATGGAACTCAAGTCACTGACTCTAATTATATCCTTCATTACATTGACTCCAATGACTCGAACTCATTCCCGCGAATGGGTGATGACCTAGATCAGGACCGATGGATGGAATTCTCCAATGAGAAGCTAGGGAAGTCGATTGTAGCGGTAATCTATACCTCATACTGGACCTCAGTCCAGGCTCTTGACTATGTGACTAAGGTTGACAATTTCTCCTTCGGAAGCCGCCTGATTAACAAGTGGCTTGGAGGTTTCATAATGCGTATGGTGGGGAAAAGTAGAGCGAAGATGTTCGATCTTCCTCCTCGTGATAATCTTCAGTTCCAACTAGACTTAATGTCCACTGGGATTGAGGGGGACTTTTTCGGAGATGACGAACCAAATGGGGCCGACTATGCCAACTTTGGAATCCTTCGATCAATGCAGGGACTGAATGGATTCGACATAGTTGAGAATCATAAAATCGTGTCTGGTTGGTATGGAAGGATGCAGAAACACTCAGGAGTTTAGTACAATCTCTCAAATCTCCGAGTAATACTCCGAGACGGCTTCCTCCAACTTGGATCCGGCGGCATCTTCGTCTAAAGTCAAAGTCTCTCCATCTCGCCTGAGGGCCTCGCCTGCTACAATCACATCAAGGCAGCGTGCGCCACTGTAAATCAGATTCGAGAGAAGCCTCCTGCCATCGCGTCCACGTGGTCGCATCCTGATGTCATCCAAGTCCCAGGTGACCCAGTCTTCGGAGCCCTTGGTCGCCAACTGCCAAGTCTCTATCGGGTCAAGAACTCGGGCATTCCAATGATCGTGCTTCTGCACTAGGCTCGCCGCCTTCGCCTCGGCTCGCATATCCAGCGAGTTGTTACTGGCCGAGCCATCGGTGCCCAAGCGTACATCCACTTCTGCTTCCTTCATCGCAGGATATGACATCGTCCCGCCGCAGGCGAGCTTTTGGTTGGAGGTCGGGCAGTGGACTGCATGTGCTCCGTGTCCGGCTAGGATTCTCATTTCCTTCTTGGTCACCCAGCCGCAGTGGGCACAAACTGTGCCTCCATCTTCTGCGCTCTGGAAGTAGCCCAGAGAGTCGAGGTATTCGATAGGATACATCCCATGTTCAGCGTGACAGTCAGCGACTTCCTTCCGAGTCTCAGAGGTATGGATGTGTAACATCGATCCGGTTTTTCTTGCTAATTCTGAACCCTTGAGCAGAATCTCCTTGTCGCAAACATACACCGAATGTGTACCAACTCCATATTCGATTCTGCCGGGCCTCGGAGAAGGGCCAGTGATGAGTTTCTCCATATGGCGCAATGCATCTCCCGAGCCAGGCTTGAAGTTAGGAGTCAACCCATCAGTAATCGGTCCGCACAGGACCGCCCTCACTCCCGTTTCTGCTAATGTCTCACCGATGGTTTCGGTGTAGAAGTACATGTCACAAGCAAATGTTGTACCGGTCGCAATCATCTCTGCTGCAGCAGCCCTTGTTCCGATTTCAACCAGCTCAGCGGTTAGATTCTTCTCGACTGGGAAGATTGCAGTGTTGAGCCATTCCATGAGAGGCAATCCCTCTCCCATACCACGATTCAAAATCATCGCAAGATGCGTATGCCAGTTCTGCAACGAGCGCGTGATCAAACGGCCCGATCCGTCAATCGTCTCGATTACGTCCTCGTCGCCCTTGCTCTTCGAGTACGAACCATTCGGGTGCAACAGAAAGTCACCTTGCTGGACCACACCGTCATGGTCAATCAGATGAGTACCCGCAATCCTGCGAACGCCCTCGTCCATGGTACCGCCAATGGCTAGCCCATCTCAAGTTTCTCTAGGAAACTCAGTTGCTTGGTCTTGGCATGAACGGTATCAACTTGCTTGCCAGAGACTCTAGGTTTCGAGTCTGAATCCAACACTTCCCGGAGCCGGACAACTTCAACACAAGCCCCTCTCCACCGAAGAGAGTTGTCTTCACACCGCCCGATTTATCCACATTGTAGGAGACCCCATCAGTAAATGCGACTAGATGACCATTATCTACCAAGATTGGTGCATCAGGGGTCACATCGACTTCCTTGATTGCTCCGTAAGCACAGTAGAATACCTGTCCGGGACCGCCCTCTGAGAATGCTCTCAGGAAGAACATACTTTCTCTGGAAATCAGAGACTTCGCGCCTTGGAACTTGGTATCGTAGTTGACATTCGGTGAGCAGGCCATGAACGCCCCTCCCTGCATGAAGAGATTCTGATTAGGCTCGATATCGAAGGTATTGATATCTCCCGGAGCGGAAGGAGATAATGAGATCCAACCGCCACTAGGCCCACCAGTGTATGTATTCAGGAAGAACGACTCTCCACCAAAGGCCGACTTTGCCATGCTCTTGAGGAAGCCACCTATTCCGCCACCACCGCTCATTCCAGTTTGTACATCTAAACCGGATGACTGTGCAACCATCGCACCGGGTTCTACCTTAATCGACTCACCAGGTCCAAGGTTTGCTGTCAGTAGTGTGAATGCGGGTCCAAACTCGTAGTCTATGTCCATGAATCGACCCATGTACTGACACTTATAATGACTGCTAAACCAAGCATTCTGCGCTCAATCTACTGATTATCTCACCATTAGAGTTCTTCATCCAACATTCTACCTGATCACCCTCGCACATGGCTCCTACACCCTCCGGAGTTCCGGTCCAAACTAAATCCCCCGGTGAGGGTTCATACCAATCTTTCAGATGCCCGAGGATTGACTCCACAGAGTGAACCATCAACTCGGTCGATGCCTGCTGCCTAATTTCGCCGTTTACTGACAGACCAATCTCAACCGGACGCGGGTCCCACGCAGTCCAAGTTCCCAAAACACCAGAGCCTGCAAATCCCTTACCCTCGAGCCATGGCCAGCCCTTCTTCTTGGCAAGAGTCTGACGAGTTCTATTTGTTGTGTCGTTACCAACACACATCTCAACTGGCTCGAGATCATCTCCAAGCTTGATTACCAACTCGACCTCGTGATCTATGTGATCTTCGGCAGAACTCAGCGCGACGACGTTGTTTCCATCCCCGTCTGCCTCCACCAATGCCGTCGGTGGCATCAGAAAGAATCGAGGATAATCTGTGATATCTCCATAGATTTCCTTCGCGTGCCCGACATAGTTTCGGAATACTGCCCATCCAACTGCCATGGTTACTCCAACAGACCCAATCTCATTATCGCATCGCTGTCAGAGTCAAGAGGTTGAAGACTCTCCCATGGCCGACAAGCATCGATGGCCGAGGACCCATACCGAGTTCTCGGCGTTTCCAAGGATGCAACTGATGCTGAGATTAAGCGCGCTTATCGCAAACTAGCACGCCAATACCATCCCGACCGCAATCCTGGCGACGCCGCGGCCGAGGAGCGCTTCAAAGCGATTCAGGCCGCCCACGAAACAATCGGTTCTGCCGAAGCAAGGAGGGAACACGATCAACGAATCCGCATGGAAGACATGTTTGGAGGCGGTGGCTTCCAAGGCAATCCTTTCGGAAGTGGTTTCGGAGGAGTCGATCTGGGTGATATCTTTTCTCAGTTCATGGGAGGAAGAGGCTCCAGTGGTGGGTTCAAACAGCAGCAGGCCCCGCCGCGTGAGGACGGCCCAAAGCCGAGAGGAGCAGACATTGAGGCCGGCCTCGACATATCTCTTGAGCAGGCATTAGACGGCACCGAGGTGAGGTTCAGCCACAGGAGACTCAAGCGTTGTGATAAGTGCGACGGAACGAGCTTCGGCCGCTCCAAGCGCTGTAACCCTTGCAATGGCACAGGCGTCCAAACCAAAGGAAGCACACTGACTGTGAAAGTCCCACCCAATGCCCAGCACGGTCAACAGTTACGCCTGCGAAAGATGGGTCACGAACATCCTGAGGGAGACTCAGGCGATCTGCTGATTACACTCCGACTCGATGCGAAGGAGGGTAGACGCTGGGAAGATGGCAGGCTTGTGCAGGAAGTACCAGTTCCAATCACCACTCTACTGTTGGGAGGCAAGGTAAGGATTTCCACGCCAGCCGGAAAGAGGGTACAGATTGAGGTCCAAGAGGGAACTCGTATAGGTGACAGAAGGAGACTACAGGGGCATGGACACTCAGGTGGACCACTCGACATCGAGTTCACTCTTGCCGAGACCGACGAACTGACCTCCGAGCAGAAGGAAGCCCTAGAGAGGCTGCGAGACAGTGGTTTGTAGGCTCACGAAACCAATCAAATACGAAGTTCCTGAGCCGCTTTCGTGCGTGACTTCTCTAATGTAGCCGACTTCCTAGTCCCTAGGCGACGCCAGACACACATCATCGTCTTCCTGATGTCTTTGCTGATGCTTCCTGGAATCTCTGCCACATTCAGTCCGATAGACATTGAGTCCTACGACCTCGAGTCGCCCGAGCTTGAAGCCAATGATATCCTGTTGGAGGAGTTCTCTGCCGCGGGCGGAATTGAGGCCTTCGGAATCTATCTGAGAGATCCGAGTTATTTCGGCCAGCCCGATTCGGATGTTTCTATGATCGCCGACTACACTGGCAAAGGTGCCGGTGTGGTAAATCCCCAAGGAGGAATACTCAACCTCTCAGTACTGAGAGAGATTGACTCCAAGGCACAGCATCTCAGAGAGCACGAGATATCGCAGTTCTACCTGCCATTCGTTTCCCAGATCACCGGTGCGCCGGTAGTGGGAGTTTACGACTTAGCTACTGACTTCCGTTCCTTCATGTCGGGTCAATCTTCGCTGACAAGCCCTAGGATAGATCCCGACACCCTACAGATGACACCTCCTTCGACCAACTGGATCGATTGCGGCGACCTAGAGTGTCTCACCTTCGATCATGAGAATCTCACTCAGGCCCACATCGACCTTGCAGCCCATAGACTCTCAAATCACAGTTCGGGAGCCTTCCTGAGACTGCTCTCAAATGATCGCGCCTTTATCCCCGACCTGACGAGTAAAACGATTGGACCGTATGGTCACGAACTACTCGAGGACGGCACTATAGTCGCAGATGAATGGGGCCCTGGAAGATGGTCGGCCTCCTCATCATGGCTCCTTCTTAACTTTGAGCGCGAGAGAATCGAGGAGGCCGGATGGTCGTACTCATGGCTCGACTCGGAATCTGAGTTTGGTTACTATTGGGAAGGAGTAACTCTGCACACCGACCCGGTTCACAACTCGGTAGAGGAGTGTGGCGAGAGATTGTCTGAAGGCGACAAACCGTGTGCGATGGAATGGCTCTACCTCGCTCTCGAAGAGGATCTCAGGTCAACCGACGAGATGGTTGTCACTTTGATGCTCGCCGAGGGCGTGAATGTCGAGATTAACCGAGAATTACTCTCAAGCATTTATCTGGTCGGAATCATGGCACTGGTTGTCACTCTGCTGCTCTGGCTGAGCCTTAGGAGAGTCTCTGACGTGGCTATAGTTGCTGTAGGCCTGACCTTGTCTCTAATGTGGATGCAGGGTTTCATCGGTTGGGCAATTATTCTGGGACAGAAGATTGGCTTCGAGGTAATTTTCCGCTCTCAGTTCTCCAACCTTCTTCCAATACTTGTACTGGCATTGGGGATAGACGACAGTCTGCACGCACTGCACCGGTACAAGGAGGAGAGAAGAAACGGAGCTAGCCCCGAGGAGGCCTCCCACATTTCAGTCACCCGCGTGGGTCGAGCAATCATGCTGACTTCGACCACCACTATTGTAGCATTCCTTGCTAACCTCACTTCAGATATCGCTGCATTGCGCTCATTCGGCATTGAGGCTGGATTTGGCGTCCTTTCTGCTTTCATCCTCACTGGAATATGGGTTCCACTGGTCAGGCACGATGTCGATGAGTGGATGGAGTCCAAGGGCAGATTGGAGGACGAAAGAGACGGAATCATACACATGGTTCCCAAGGAGTGGCTAGCAAACCTAGCAACTACATCTGCGAGGAGGGCCCCCCTAATCGCCATCCTAACAGTACTCATCACAGCCATGGCAGTTCCGATGATGCTGTCTCTCAAGGGCGACTTCCAGGTTGAGGACTTCATCGAGACTGAGTCAGACCTAGCCGCCGGAATTTATCTCGTCAATGATAGATTCAGTGATGAGGGTGAGCCAGGATTCATCCTAGTCGAAGGCGATATGGCAGATCCGAAGGTGATTGCAGCCTTTGGTGTACTTCGACAAAACGTCAACTCACGTGAGCCTGGCGAGCCAGACCAGATCTCTCGACTTCCAACCGGGGAGGTCGAGTTGATTGCTATCGATAACGTCCTCATACTGGCTAAGGCTGCCATGGCCTGGGATATCCAGCCATTCGAGCAGGCCGGCTGGGAATCAAATTCCGAAGATGGAGGGGTGGGCTGTGACAAGGACATACTCGGCCTACCTTCACTCGGAGATCGAGACTGCTTACTATTCCTGTATGGTTACATGCTCACTCGAGGCATACCTGAGAGTGGTGGCTATCCCCCTATGCCACCTTCAATCGCTGCCGAGTACATTCAAGTTGCCGACGAGATTGATTATGATAGTCCATGGTTGACAACCTCTGGAGAGCCCCCCTCATACATTCGCGCAGCAATCCGATTTGGAATCTCCAGCCCGGAGCAATTTGCACTGGTCGAACCCGCACTCAAGCAACTGCAGGATGACATGGCGCCGTT
>Ga0310342_100000796_pt1 | contig 18627 bp, 12 predicted proteins | sample S15DNA20500_MG_FD_206155 | JGI IMG/M metagenome (GOLD analysis project Ga0310342, IMG submission 206155) | Marine microbial communities from station ALOHA, North Pacific Subtropical Gyre - S1503-DNA-20-500_MG | ecosystem: Environmental > Aquatic > Marine > Oceanic | place: Pacific Ocean: North...
CGCGCTCTGTTACTGCGTGGCGGTGATCTAGGTGAACCGACGGTACGACCGGGAAAGAGTCACGAGAGTTTCCTAATTCGTGTCGTGGCAGGACTTGATGAAGATATCAAAATGCCGCCCCAGGGGCCGCCATTGTCGGATCAGCAAATTGGGAAGTTGCGAGCCTGGATTGACCAGGGCTGGCAATGGCCCAAAACAGCACCTGGCAGTGGTTCGGGTGACTTGCCAACTGCCCGGCACTGGGCGTTTCAACCCATAGGGAAGCCGCCAGTCCCTGCTGTTGACGCGAGTTGGGGCGTAAACCCCATCGACGCTTTTGTCCTGGAGAAGTTGCGCAAGCAGGGATTACGGCCTTCGGCACGGGCAGATCGTCGCACGCTGATACGGCGGCTCTACCTGGTGATCGGTGGCCTGCCGCCGTCACCGGCCCAGGTGCAACAGTTCGTTAACGATGCACGGCCCGCTGCCTATGAACGGCTGGTGGATCGTGTTTTGGCCAGTCCACGATATGGGGAACGATGGGCCCGGCACTGGCTAGACGTGGTTCGTTTTGGTGAGACCCATGGATTTGAAACGAATCGTGAGCGGCCTCATGCGTGGCGTTACCGTGACTACGTGATCACGTCTTTCAATCGGGATCTCTCTTATCAGCAGTTTGTTAAGGAACAGATTGCGGGCGATGCCTACGGACAAGATGTGGCCACCAGTTTCCTGGTGGCAGGTCCTTATGATCTTGTTAAGAGTCCCGATGTGAATTTAACGTTGGCCCAGCGGCAGGACGAGTTAGCCGATATGGTTAACACGACGGGAACGACGTTTCTCGGTTTAACGCTTGGTTGTGCCCGCTGCCATAATCACAAATATGACCCCGTTACACAGCGTGATTTTTACTCGATCCAGGCTGTTTTTGCTGGCGTTGAGCATGCAGCTCGGTCACTGCCGATTGGTCGTGAAAATCAGCAGCAGATCGAGCAACTGAAGCCACGTATTGGTGAGCTTCAGAAACAGTTAGAGCCATACGTGCGAACCGCCTCCTCTAATTGGACACTGATCGACGATGCCACGGTCACTCCCGCCGGCCAGGCCGGTGTAGAAGTGCTGGTACCCAAGCGAGGGGATGGGATCAATCCAACGGGGAAGGAGCGAGGTTACCGGAGTGATCCGGGTGGCCCAGGCTGGGTGGCGAATGTCAGTCAGGGGCGTTACACCTGGTGGACCAACAAGCCAGCTGAGAATGTTTTGCGATACCGTTTGATGACGCCCGGGCGTTACCGAGTCTGGATCTCCTGGGGGACGGGTCATGAGTCGCATACGACTGATGCGCAATACTGGTTGGATGCGGATGGAGATTTAAAGACGTTTGAGGATCAACAGCTGATTGCGGAGGTTGACCAGCAGCGCTTTGCAGATGGCAGCGGCAAGGTACCGGGAAAAGCACTCTGGAGCGGTTTTCATGATGCGGGTATTCACCAGTTACGCTCGTCAAGCGTGTTGATCCTGCGTGGCGGAAAAACGGGCACTGCGATTACGGCGGACGTGGTATTGCTTGAATCGGTGGTGGGCGCCCCGGTGCCAGCGTCCTTGTCACAACAACCGGCTTTTCGACCAGCGGTGAATTTTCAGCGGAATGTCGAGAAAATTAAGCCCCGGCCAGCACGTCGTGTTCGTTTCACCATCCTGGAGACCAATCGTAGCCAACCCTGCATCGATGAACTGGAGATCTGGTCCGGTGAAAATAATGTTGCTTTAGCAAGCCGGGGAGCAACGGCAACTTGTTCGAGTACGTTGCCCGGTCACAAGATACATCAGCTCAAGCATATTAACGATGGTCAGCACGGGAACAGTCACAGTTGGATATCCAATGAACCAGGTAAAGGCTGGGTTCAGATCGAATTTCCGCAGGCGGTTTTGATTGATCGGATTGAATGGGGGCGTGACCGCCAGGGGAAGTACCAGGATCGACTGGCGACCCGCTACAAGATTGAAGTCTCTGTGGAAGCAGACAAGTGGACAACGGTAGCAACCGGCAGAGATCGCTTACCGTTTCATCTCAGCACCGCCACGGCAGTCGAGTATCAGTTTGATCATCTTCCTCCGCAACAGATGCAGCGAGGTCAACAAATGCTGGCCTCCCTGCGGGCGGCACAACGTCGGCTTGTGAAGCTTCAAGAACCCGTGATGGCTTATGCCGGCCGTTTTAAACAGCCGGGACCAACCCACCGGCTCTTTCGTGGCGAACCCCTGGCAAAACGTGAACAGGTGAATCCGGACACGGTGGAGTTTTTTGGCACGCTCTCTTTGTCGAGTGATGCCTTAGAGCAACAGCGACGTGCTAAGTTTGCTGATTGGATCGTCAAGCCGGATAATCCACTAACTGCCCGCGTCTTGGTCAACCGACTCTGGCACTATCATTTTGGGTCAGGACTGGTGTCTACCCCCAGTGATTTTGGCACTAATGGGGCACGACCATCGCATCCTCGCCTGCTCGACTGGCTGGCGCGCGAGTTTATGGACCAGGGCTGGTCCGTGAAACAGATACAACGACTGGTTTTGACGTCGGCAACCTTTTGTCAGCAGAGTGCACCCCGGGCAGAAGCGGTTCGGATGGATGCGGATTGTCGGTGGCTTTGGCGGTTCCCGCCCAGGCGCTTGGAAGCGGAGGCCATTCGTGACTCGTTGCTGTTTGTGGCAGGTTCGCTGGATTCATCGATGGGTGGTCCGGGATTCAGTGGTTTCGAGGTACAGCCAGAAAACGTCCGACATTACTTTCCCAAGAAAAACTATGGACCGGCGGACTGGCGTCGCATGATCTATATGACCAAGGTGCGTCAGGAGCTTGACTCTGTATTTGGCTTGTTTGATTGCCCCGACGGGAACCAGGTGATGCCCAAGCGCAGTCGATCGACGACACCACTGCAGGCGTTAAATCTTTTCAACAGTACATTCGTGTTGCAGCAGGCGGAAATGTTTTCGCAGCGACTAGAACGCGAAGCTGCTCAGGATGTTACACAACAGGTAAAGATTGCCTTTCTGCACTGCTTTGGTCGAGAGCCGTCTCAAGTTGAACAGAAAGATTCGGTTGCCTTTGTGCGTCAACACGGGCTGGCAGCTTTCTGTCGCGCCTTAAGCAATAGCAACGAGTTTGTCCTTATTCCATAAAACCACTAGCAATCAGACTTCGAGTTTTAGACAAGAGACAGTTATGTCCAACAACCATCAGATGAGCAGCTACCAGTTACTCAATCGCCGGAGTTTTCTTGGCGACCTGGGATTAGGGTTGAGTAGCATCGCGTTAACTCATTTGCTCAACCAGGATGGCTTACTGGCAGGGGAGCCGCCGCGACCGGATGCCGGCAGAAAACCGTTGATACGACCCAAAGTCGATGCTGCCCAGCCGCATGCGTCTCGCCTCTCTCATTTTCCCGCCGCTGCCAGCAAGGTCCTGGTGATTTTTTGTTCGGGGGCGTGCAGCCATCTCGATACGTTCGATTACAAACCGGAATTGATCCGACAGCACGGCAAGCCGCTACCCGGTGCGGAAAAGTTGATCACCTTCCAGGGCGAGCAGGGAGCGATTACGCAGAGTCCCTGGAAATTCAAGCCGCGCGGAAAAAGTGGCAAGATGATCTCAGAGCTGGTTCCTAAGCTAGGGGAACTGGCCGATGAAATGTGTTTTATTCACTCCCTGACCAGTAAGACGAACACGCATGGTCCAGCAGAGAACTTCATGTCAACGTGCTTTACGCTCGATGGTTTTCCCAGCATGGGTGCCTGGGTAACGTATGCCTTGGGAACGGCGAACCAGGAATTGCCGGCTTACGTGGCGATTCCGGATCCCCGTGGGACACCGCAGTCGAGCGTGAACAACTGGGGACCCGGTTTCTTGCCTGCTGCTTTCCAGGGAACCGACTTCAATGCGGCTAAACCGATCAGGAACCTGGCGGTTCCCAACGGTGTCACCCGGCAGACAGACCAGGCCACACGTGATTTCCTGAAACGCTTAAACGATCGACATCTCAAGCGGTTTCCCGGCGATTCGCAACTGTCGGCGAGGATTTCCAGCTATGAACTGGCAGCTCGTATGCAATTGAGTGTACCGGAGGTTAGCGATTTGTCCGGCGAGCCGAAGCACATCATGAAGATGTACGGGGCCGATGACACGGAGAATTCCTTGAAAGCAGCTTATGGACGCAACTGCATCCTGGCCCGTCGCCTGCTGGAGAAGGGGGTGCGGTTCGTGCAGCTTTTCAACGGTGCTTACCAAACGGGTGGAGAGGGTGTCAGCAACTGGGACGGACACAAGCAATTGCAGAAGCAATACTCACTGCACGGACCGGTCTTTGATCAACCGACAGCGGCTCTGCTCAGCGACCTTAAACAGCGAGGTTTGCTGGAGGATACGCTGGTTGTCTGGTGCACGGAATTTGGGCGGATGCCCACTTTTCAAAAGGGTGCCAGTGGTCGGGACCACAATCCAGCCGGCTTCACGTCCTGGCTGGCAGGTGCAGGAGTTAAGGCGCCTTTCAGTTATGGGGCGACCGATGATTTTGGCCATCGTGCCGTGGAACAAGTCGCCACGGTTTATGACCTGCATGCCACGGTTCTGCATTTGCTGGGACTGGATCATGAGCGTCTTCGCTACTACCACAATGGTATCGAACGGCGACTGACGGACGTGCATGGAAAAGTGCTGCGTCCGATCCTGCTAAACGGGTGATGCCAGCCTGGTTCTCAACGGCCGATTAAGACGGAGGCGGCTGATCGGAAGAGGCAGCCATCGTGGTCAGGTCATGGCTTTCCGGAGCCGTATCCTGAACAGCCACCTGGTCTTCGGCGGCAACTTGCGATTCTCCCGTTGAGCGAATGACAAAGAACCACAGTCCGCCGGTAGCCAGACTCAGAATGACGATTGCCAGGATTCCTTCCGAGAGTAACTGGCTGCCCAGTTGGGTCACGGGAGCGGTGGCGATCGATTCACTTTCTTGTACGACCACCATGAGTTTTCGTGGTGTTGTCTCGATTTTTTCTGGAAACTGTGGTTCGTCAGGTAAGCGGACCGGTTCAATGGCGGCAATCCAATCACCCTGGTACGCCTGCCCTTCTGGAGACTGGCTGACCGGATCCTGGTAAAGCTGGTGAGTTGGGGACTGCAGTTGCTCGAGTTGTTTTGGCTTAAGTTGAAAGTACTTTTGGTCAGCCTCAAGTGATTGATTCAGCCCGTCATCAAAAGCCGGGTGTTGCAGGATAGTCCCTTGCAAGATTCCTGGCCGCCCGTCGATGAGCACGGCAAAGTGATTTTGACGGTTTTGGTTTCGCAGGTAAGCGAAATCACCGAGATTGACTGTCAGGGCGATGACACCGACCACTTTGCGGATTCCCTGCTCCTGGCGAAAAATGGGTGTCGAGACGGCGACTTTCCACATTTTCGTGGTGGTACTCTGAAAGACTGCTGACAAGTGAGTTTGGCTGATCGGTTTGATTTCAGGGGTTCGCACGTCACGCGGCTGGTCCTTATTACCTCCATGGAAATAGGTTCGGAAGCAGTAGTTCTTGCCGACACTGCGCGTGGTGACTGCTTGATCATAGGCGACGGCCAGGATGGTTCCCCGGCGGTCCAGAGCAAAGAGACTGGCAAATTTTGGACTGTTCGGATTCCGCTCCAGGTTCTTGAGTCGTTGTCCGAGTCGCTGCCGCAAGTAGTCCCGCAATTGGTGGCGGTCCTGGTCCTCGATAAAAAGACCCCGTTGATCTGCCAGTGAGGGATCATCGTTTGCCGTATTGTAGAGAGTTGCCAGGGTTGGCAGGTTTTCTGTTTCGGCGAACTGTTTCAGGAAGTCAGGACGAATTGCTTCTGATTCAATGACCTCGAAATAACGGGCAATCTCTTCTTCGATCGAACGGGCAACATGCTTAGCGACCCAGGCGTTGCTTTCGTAAACTCGATCACGCACGGCGGTGCGAGCTTCTTGGGTGGTGCGACCGTACCAGTAACTGCCAAAAACCGTCATCATGACCAACAGGAACATGGGCCCCAGAATGCCCAAGATGGTCAGGGGGCGGCGAGCGCGGTTGCGCTTGCGCGTTTCCACGGCATGGAGCACTTCTTGAACATTTCGAAACCGTTTTTCCGGATTAGTTTCGAGGCAGCGGCGAATGATTTCGGTGAGGCTGCGATCCAGACCCACTTGCCTGGGAATCTTGGGGGTTGTTGTTTGACGGTTGATCAATTGCCGGTACTTGGCCAAGCGTTTGTCGAGACCGCCCACGGTATCCAGTTCCTGGATCACCTGTGGATTACGATGTGGCGGCTCTCCTGTTAGCATCCGGTAGAGGATGGCTCCCAGGGCGTAAATGTCCCAACGAACATCCGGAACAGCTTCCAAGTGTGCCTGCTCAGGCGCCATGTAGAAGAGGGTCCCCAGGGCTGGAGTCTGTTCATGGGAAAGTCGTGATTGTCCGAAGTCGGCGAGTCTTGGTTTTCGGTCCTGGTCAAGCAGAATATTGGCAGGCTTAAGATCGCAGTGCAACACTCCCTTGTTATGCGCATGGAGTAGGCCAATCACCATTTCATGAAAGATCTCCATGGCTTCGCTGGCAGGAACAGTTCCGCTCTCCTTGAGGTAGTCTTCCAGCGACCCATTTTCCACGTATTCCATCACGTAGTAGGGTGGTTCAGCATTCCAGCCGACGTCTAGCAATTGGACGACGTAACGATCAGCAGAAAGGAATACCAGTTTTTCCACCTCGTGCGAGAGCAGTGACCAGTCCAGACCGCCAGAGTGAAGATAGAACTTCACAGCGACTTGGCGACCAGTGTTGCGGTCAGTCCCAACCCAAACTTCGCCGTATGCACCGCTACCCAGGAATCGATCCAGTTGATAGCCCGGGACGTTTGTCGGCGGCTGAGATTTTTGCAGGCTCAATTGTTGCGATTGACGCTGGGCTTCGCCACTCTGTTGTTGGGTGAAGTCAGAAGTCATGGTTGTAGAGCCATCCTCCGGGATGGGGTAAATCACTTACTGTAAGGTGGTCTGACGGCTGGTCAGAGATCTATGTTAGCGGGTTTAATTTGTGGTCCGCAAGTTGTCAAATTCAAGATCCCGGAGCTGTTTAGCACTCGACGGAATGCTTAGAATTGTAGCAGTTAGTTAACTGGATAGGACGTTCTTTTCCTTTTATGAGGCTCGCAATCCCGTGTGTTCTACATTGCCTGTTTGTCGACCGGGGACTCAAAGTCTCACGAGACGACTGTATTTGACCGCCAGGGAAGTTCATAGCCGGAGTGGACTGATTTTGCCAGTTTTACTCTGCTTTCTCGTGTTGTCAACGCGACTGGGAATTGCCCAATCGCCACCACTGGACGGTAAGTCAGGACGTGAACTGCTGCTCCGCAATTTTCGTCCAGTGCCAACCTTGAAGGTACCTCAACATCTGCTTAAACAGGCCAAGTTCCCGGTCGTTGATATGCACACTCATTTTCTCCATCGACTCAAACACTCTCCAGATCAACTGGATCATTTTGTCAAGTTGATGAATCGTCATAACATCGCAGTTTGTGTGAGTCTCGACGGGCGTCTGGGAGAAACCTTCAATGAACATCGTAAATACTTGTGGACACGGTATCGCGATCGCTTCCTGATTTTCGTGAATGTTGACTGGATTGGATCTGGAGATCCTGGCAAGCCCGCCAGTTGGGATTGCCAGCGACCTGATTTTGCCCGCCGCGTGGCAAAACAACTGGCTGAAGCAAAATCGCAAGGTGCCAGTGGATTGAAACTGTTCAAGAAGTTTGGTCTCAGTTACCGTAATCCAGATGGGTCCCTGTTGCGTATCGATGATCGGCGCTGGGATCCGATCTGGAAAGCTTGCGGCACCCTTGGTTTCCCAATCATCGTGCATACGGCTGACCCGATTGCCTTCTTTCAGCCGATCGACGCCTCCAATGAACGCTGGGAGGAGTTGTCCCGGCATCCCGAATGGAGCTTTCCGGCTGACAAGTTTCCAACCCGCGAACAGTTACTGACCGCTCGCAATCGAGTCATTGCCAGACACCCCAAAACCACTTTTATCGGGGCCCATATGGCAAATGCGTCAGAAGATCTGGCCACGGTGGCGCAATGGTTGGACAAGTATCCTAACCTGGTTGTCGAGCCAGCCTCGCGTATCGGTGAATTGGGTCGACAGCCTTACAGCGCCCGTAAATTCTTCCTGAAATACGCCGACCGAGTTGTGTTTGGTACCGATGGGCCATGGCCTGAAGAACGTTTAACGTACTACTGGCGGTTCCTGGAAACATGGGATGAACATTTTCCCTACTCAGAGAAACCCTTCCCACCCCAGGGATTGTGGCGCATTTATGGATTGGGTTTACCGGAAAACGTGCTACGGAAGATCTACCATGAAAATGCGGTTCGGCTGATTCCCGGGCTAAAGCAGCGGCTAGAACGGTTTTCCCAGCGAAACCAATAGAGACCGGTTTGCGAATACCGCTGGCCGGCAGGCTAGCAGGTGGTGTGGCGGTGGTTACTGACTGACATTGCGACACCTTCCTGCTTTCACTAAAATCTTACGAGTCTTTGGTTTAACGAAAATTAACAGGGCCCGCGGGTGCCTGTTTCGTGAAGGGTTCAACGGTAGTTGAACGTTTGGTGGGATTGAGCCCAAGTGATGAGTGATTCTGACGCAACTCCCGAAATGGCTGAGGATTCAGGTGCGCTGGAAGCATCGCGCCGTGAGAAGTTGCGCAAACTGATCGAGCGTGGTATCGATCCCTGGGGTGGACGTTTTGATGATCGGCAGTGGGTTCGAGACATTCGAGAGGCTGCTGGCGAAATTAAGTTTCGCACGGAAGCCGGGACTGAGGTGCCATTACCGGACATCGAGAGTTTGACGGCTGATGGAGAACGTTTTGACATGCGTCAATGGCGTTCTGAGCAGGGTCCAGGTGAAGAAACGGGCCCTCAGGTGCGGGCAGCTGGTCGTATTCTTTTGCAACGAGACAAGGGAAAGCTGCGTTTTGTCGACATCCAGGATTGGACGGGTCGCATTCAGCTGTTTATTGGAAAACGCCAGGTAGGGGAAGATGATTTTGAGTTAGCGGGACTCTTTGATTTGGGTGACTTGATTGGTGTGGACGGACGTTTGGGGCGGACCAATACAGGTGAGTTGACGATTTTTGCAGAGCGGTTGCACTTTCTTACTAAGTCGATAGAGCCCCCGCCCGCTAAACATTTGGGACTGGTGGATGCTGAGTTGCGACAACGTCGTCGTTATGTTGACCTGGCGTATAACGAAGGTGTCTTGGAGCGGTTTCGTCATCGCACGGAAATCGTGCGTTCTATTCGGCAGACCTTGTGCGAACAGGATTTTTGTGAGATTGAAGGTCCCACGTTGCATTCGATTGCCGGTGGGGCTGCGGCACGACCCTTCATAACGAAACACAACGCCCTAGGTATCGAACTGTACATGCGGATTGCTTTAGAGTTGCATTTGAAGCGTTTGCTGGTCGGTGGTATGGAGCGTGTTTTCGAATTGGGTCGTGTTTATCGCAATGAAGGAATCAGTCCCCGCCATAATCCGGAATTCACCATGCTGGAGGTTTACCAGGCCTACGGTGATTACGAGACGATGATGCGGTTGACCGAGCAATTGATCGTGGATGCGATTGATGCGCTGGGTATGTCTTACCAGTTGCCTTGGGGAGATGACGTGATTGATTTCACTCCTCCCTTTGCCCAACGGACGTACAACGAGCTGTTTCAAGAGCATACGGGCATTGATCCGAGTGATGTGGAAGGTGTGACCAAGTATGCCCAGGAACTTGAAATAGAGACGGCAGGTCGTCATCCTGACGTAGTCAAGAACGAAGTATTTGAGGAGAAAGTTGAGGATACGCTGGAAGGGCCTGTTTTTGTTATTGATTATCCGGCCAGCATTTGCCCGTTAACCAAGCGCAAACGTGAACAGCCGGAGATTGCTGAGCGTTTTGAGTTGTTCGTTAAGGGGATGGAGATCGCTAACGCTTACACGGAGTTGAATGATCCGGATTTGCAGGAAGAGCTGTTTAAAACCCAGTTGGCAGGTGTGTCTGCCGAGGATTCGATGGCCAAGATGGATCACGATTTTATCCGGGCCCTGCGACATGGAATGCCTCCCACGGGTGGCCTGGGTGTAGGAATTGACCGCCTGGTCATGTTGTTGACCAATAGCCAGACGATTCGAGAAGTTATTTTATTTCCTTTATTGCGACCGGAATCGCAGTAAAAGAAGGAGCGTGTTACCTGCCTGCTGGACGCGTGACGCTGTGCAGGCAGCTTGAACAGTTGCGACCGTTTTGTAATAGCCGAAGGACTGGCTGATGTACAAACTATTGCTTGCCTGGCGCTACCTGCGAACGCGATATATCGCGTTGGCCTCGATCATTAGCGTGACGCTGGGCGTGGCAACTCTGATTGTCGTTAATAGCGTAATGGCTGGATTTACGCAGGAGATGCATAAGCGGCTACACGGGATCTTGTCAGATGTGGTCCTGGAAAGCCATGACTTGAACGGGTTGCCTGATCCGCAATGGCACATGCAACAGATTCGCCAGGTGATTCCCGATGAACTGGCTGGGATGACGGCATCGGTCCATGTGCCAGCAATGTTGAATTTTCAGTACAACGGAAACTGGATCACACGCCAGGTACAACTGATCGGTGTTGATCGTGCTACTTATGCTCAGGTTTCTGATTTTGGCCAGTACCTGTTGCATCCCGAAAATCAAAAACAACTCGAGTTCCTGTTGCGAGAGGATGGCTATGCACCGCGTAAAAAGGACTTCCCGGTAGCAGGCTGGAAATGGCGTCGCGTGAAAGCGGACTACGAGGAGGCGCTCCTTGAGCAGCAGCGCTTGCAGATGCAGCAGCAGCGAGCGACTCAACCGGCCACGGACCCGGCAGGTGGTGGCCTGCCCGCAACGGAAGGGGATCAGTCAAGCCCTCCAGATTCACCGTTTCCACTGGTAAACGGTGAGACCAGTACATTTGTAGAATCGCAGCCACCAGCCAGGATTTTGCCTGGGAATGAACCGGCTGCTACACCGGAGACCGTGCCGCCTGGTACGATTCCCGCGGTCCCTTATGGTCAGCCTCTGGCAGCCGACAACGAGATCGTCTTTGACCCGGCAAAAGAACAGCATACGGGCATCATCCTGGGTATCGCCTTGTGCAGTGTTCGTCATCGGGAAGAGGACGGTACGGTAAAAGATCACTTTCTCTGCTTGCCCGGCGATGATGTGCAACTGACATTACCCAATTCGGGTCGTCCACCTAAGGCGATTAGCAATCGTTTTACCGTGGTTGATTTATATGAGAGCGGGATGAGTGAATATGATTCGAAGCTGGCATTTATCCCTCTCGATGAGATGCAACATTTGCGAGGAATGGTTGATCACAGCCGGGGTATTGCGAGCGTGACGTCGATCCAGATAAAGTTGAAGCCAGGAGCAGATCTGAATCATGTACGAGATCGATTGCAGGAGCGTTTTCCTGCTCAACAGTTTGGGTACCGTATCCAGACCTGGCGCGATATGCAGGGGCCCTTATTAAGTGCGGTGCAACTGGAAACCACGATCTTGAACATCCTGCTGTTCCTCATCATTGCGGTGGCCGGGTTTGGCATCCTGGCGACGTTTTTCATGATTGTGGTCGAGAAGACACGGGACATTGGTGTTTTGAAGTCGCTGGGTGCACCGAGTGGTGGGGTGATGAGTATTTTTTTGAGTTATGGATTTTGTCTGGGGATTGTTGGTTCTGGTGTCGGCTTGATCTTGGGACTGGTCCTGGTTGTGAACATCAACGACATTGCTGCCGGACTGGAACACCTTACCGGTCGGGAGGTCTTTGATCCAACGGTCTACTATTTTCAGTCGATTCCAACCATCATCGAACCGCTTACCATTGCGCTGGTGGTAGTGGGAGCGGTGGGGATCGCTGTACTGGCCAGTATTCTGCCTGCCAGGCATGCAGCAAAATTGCATCCTGTGGAGGCCTTGCGTTATGAGTAGTTCTTCTCAGCTGCATTTTGAAAACTCGCCAAGTCTGGATCTGGCCGGCTGCCAGGTCGAGCGTCGTTCGGACGTCAAGACGGCCGGTGAAACCGAACCGACGGTCCCGTTTGCCATGGAGACCAGGGGACTGGTCAAGAACTACCGGAAAGGTAAGCTCCTGATCAAAGTGCTTCAGAGCGTGGATTTCGAGGTGCGACAGGGGGAATTTCAGGCGGTCATCGGTCAAAGTGGCTCGGGAAAAAGCACTCTCCTGCACCTGTTGGGAACGCTTGATGAAGCAGATGACGGGGAAGTCTTTTTTGAGGGCAACCGAATTGATAATCTGCCAGCGACCTCTCGAGATATTCTGCGCAATCGTTATCTCGGCATGGTATTTCAGTTTTATCACTTGCTTCCTGAATTGAGTATGCTGGAAAACGTGTTGATGCCCTTGATGATTCAGCACGGCGTTTTTCGTTACTGGTGTCAGCGACGAGCGAACACGCAACGGGCGAAATACTTGCTTGATCTCGTTGGCCTCTCGCATCGATTGCAGCACAAACCTCGCCAGTTGTCCGGTGGCGAGATGCAGCGGGCTGCCATTGCCCGGGCCTTGATTGCAAATCCCAAGGTGTTGTTGGCCGACGAGCCAACTGGAAATCTCGACCGCAAGACTGGAGGAGATATTATGCAGATCTTGCGCACCTTGAACCAAGACCAGAACCTCACTATAGTCATGGTGACTCATGACCAGACCATTGCCCGCCAGGCGGATCGTACGGTCCAACTGGTGGAAGGTCGGATGCAGTCGCTGGTGCCTGGTGACATCTGAAAAGAGATTTCCCTGCGGATTAAGTCGGATCAATGTCCTTGAAAGTCAACATCAACGGTACGCTCTACGCCAAAGAAGATGCCCGGGTCAGTGTCTATGATCATGGTTTGCTCTACGGTGACGGTGTTTTTGAAGGCATGCGCAGTTATGGCGGCAAGGTATTTCGCCTGGCACAACATCTGCAACGCTTGTGGGAGTCTGCGAAGGCCATCTGGTTGGAGATCCCGGTGACCCAGGAGGCTTTGGCGGCAGCAGTCACCGAGACGCTTTCTGCCAATGATATTCAAGATGGTTACATTCGGCTGGTGGTCACCCGCGGAGCCGGTACTCTCGGTCTGGACCCGAATCGAACCAGTGATCCGCAAGTGATTATTATTACGGATCATATCACGCTCTATCCGGATGAGTACTATGAGAACGGCTTGAAGATCGTGACAGTTGCGACCCGCAGAAACCATCCGGATGCGTTGAATCCGCGGATCAAATCACTCAATTATCTCAATAATATTCTCGCCAAGATTGAAGGACTTCAGGCGGGTTGCGTGGAAGCCTTGATGCTGAATCATCGCGACGAAGTTGCCGAATGTACCGGAGACAATATTTTCCTGGTTAAGTCGGGTTGCCTGATCACTCCCGCTACCGATGCCGGTATCCTGGAAGGCATCACGCGGCAGGCCGTCATTGAACTGGCCCAGGAAGCTGGCATGGATGTTCGTGAGCCGACGATCAAGTTGGATGATGTCTACCAGGCCGATGAGTGTTTTTTAACGGGCAGTGCCGCGGAGGTGGTGCCGGTGGTGCAGGTCGATGACTGTCAGATTGGTACCGGGACGCCCGGACCGGTGACCTGTGACTTGATGAAACGATTTCGAGAACTGGTCAATCCAGCCAGTGAATAACTCGAAAATGGCTTGTTAGGCGGGAAACCACGGGGTTTTGGCACAATTGCTCTTGTCGTAAACGACCTCCGTTTGCAGAATACCCCTCCCGCTCATTTTCTCTTCTCTGAACCTTCCTGGACTGTGCGTTCTGGTGACTCCACTAACTCGTCACAACGGCCTCGTTGCATCGCTCCCAGCCGGTAGCTTTGTCTTGCGGCGCTTGGGCTTACTCGCTGGCGTGCTGATGTTGTCGGGAACGGTCTTGCTCGGAGAAGATTTTCTGGACCAGCCGGGTGTTGAGCGGCTACCCGCGGTGGAACCGCTGGCAGGGCCGGCGTGGCTCAAACCAGCTGACGATCTAGTCGTGGTGGAGGCTAAGAAGCCGTGGAGCGGAAGCCTGGAAATGGGCCTTAATGGGAGCGAGGGCAATGCAGTTAATTTCAACTTGTACACTGGATTTGATTTCGAAGTCCAGACTCCTGGAGGAGTCTTTGAAGTCGGCTTTGATTACGCCAGGGTTAATTCGAGCGGTCTGAAGACGGACCATCATGCCTTGCTGGATATGGAACATCAGTGGGTTGGCCCATCACGGCTGGGAGGCTTTGTCCATTTTGCTTTTGATTACGACGAGTTCAAAGCATTTGACTCCCGGATCAGTGCCAATGGAGGTCTGGATTATCATCTGGTTCGAACCGATTGGACTGAGTTGATAGGGCGCTGGGGTGCAGGTTTCTCCCATGAGTTCGGGGGGCCCACGAACAGAACGGTACCGGAAGCTCTCTTTGGTATGAAGTTAGAGCGACAAGTCACGGCTCGACAACAGTTTGAGATGGAGGTGCAGTATTTCCCTGACTGGAGCCGCTTTGCAGACTTTCGCCTGGAGGCCGACGTGGGCTGGCAAATCCGACTGGCAGAAATCAGGGATCTGAATCTCAAGTTCGAGTTGAATGACCGGTACGACAACACGCCGGGTGGTTTACTGCCAAACGATGTGACTTATGCTGTCTTACTGCTTTGGGACTTATAGGTCTGACGGCGGCCCGGGGAGGTTCGCGGTCAGGGTTTGGGCTGGGACGTTTCGTCGCGTCCGAAGAACATCATGTGTTGCCATGGCAGCTTGTCGTATTCTTTGACAAGTTTAAATCCGTTTGGTGGAAACTCTTTCATGATCTGTTTCTTGCTCATCTTGTGCAGCAGCTTGATGGGCACTTTAGGATCCTCGCTGCGATATTCCAGTAGCGCTACGACACCGGTCGGTTTGAGTGAGTCGTGAATCGCTTTTAACATCTGTTCTGGGTGTGAAAACTCATGATAGACGTCAACCAGCAGAACCAGGTCGACTTGATTTTTGGGCAGCCGGGGATCATGCAGAGAGCCGAGGATCGGGGTGATATTGTTGATATTTCTTTGTTCCATACGTTCACGCAGGAATTTCAGCATTTCAGGCTGGATGTCGACTCCCAGGACTTGTCCCTGGGGTCCTACCATCTTGGCCAACTGGAGGGCATAGAAACCATTTCCGCAGCCCATGTCACAGACGGTCATTCCCCGCTTCACACCCAGGTTAGCGAGCATCAACGAACAGCGTTCTTCCCGTTCCCGTTCATTACGGATTAGCCACTCAGCACCCTTGTAGTGCATGGTCATGGCGACGCGACGACCCTTGTAGACAGCGACCGCTGGTGGAATTCCACTACGCGAACTGAAGATGTCCTTGCCAGGCTGTTCCTGCGCCGCTAGTGGAGAATGCGTGCTGGTCGTTGGGATTAGCAAACAGCAGACAACGACTGCGAACAGGTAGCTTGCTCCTCTGCGTGTTAAACAGCGTCCGGCAACCGATGGGGTTTGCGTTGACATGCAATTAAGTCTCCTGCAGGTATGGTAAATACGGCTTAGCAACGTTACTCGAGTGGAGTGCCTTGCCACTGCTGGTAACGTCTCATTATTGTAACGCTTTATCGATCAATTGCAGCTATTTCTTGCCGGGAAGTTACCATACCAGAAAACGGCCAGCCGTTAGCTGGCCAAGCCACCCCAAGATCGCTAAATTGAATCCACTCACCTTTCTGCTAAGGAGAAACGCATTATGTTCCAGGCAACTCGGCGAAGATTTCTGGGTGTTTGTGCCGCTACAACAACGACGTGCACATGGGGGCTTCCGGGAGCCGGTCTCTTGCGGGCGGCCGATCGTCCTGGGGACAATATGTTCTTTGGACTGGTGACCTACCAGTGGGGCAAGGACTGGGACCTGCCGACGCTGCTAAGAAATTGTGAAAAGGCGGCCGTCTTAGGTGTTGAATTGCGAACGACCCATGCGCATGGAGTGGAACCGAGCTTAACGGATAAGCAGCGCCAGGAAGTGCAAAAGCGATTTGGTGACAGTCCAGTCGTGTTAGCCGGTTTGGGGAGCAATGAACGTTTCGATAATCCCGACCCGGCTGTTGTGAAACGGGCCATCGAAGCGACCAAGAAGTTCCTGGTTTTAAGTCATGACGTCGGCAGTACAGGTGTCAAAGTGAAACCGGACCGGTTTCATCCCGATGTTCCTCGAGAAAAGACGATTGCACAGATAGGCAAGGCCCTCCACACGCTGGGCGATTTCGCAGGCGGTTATGGACAGAAGGTGCGTTTGGAAGTGCACGGGCAGTGTGCTGAGTTGCCTACGATCAAGGCGATCATGGAGGCAGCGGATCATGACAACGTGGTCCTCTGCTGGAATTCGAACGCCCAGGATTTGCAAGGGGCTGGCCTGGAAGCCAACTTTAAGATGGTTCAAAAACACCTTGGTAGCACACTGCACGTGCGGGAACTCGAAAGTCCGGATTATCCTTATGCGAAGCTGATCAAACTGCTCGTGAATGCGAAATATGCAGGTTGGGTGATGCTGGAAGCAAGCAGCCAGCCCAAGGATCGAGTGGCTGCCCTGGCCGCCCAGGGTCGCTTGTTTCGGAATCTGATCAAACAGGTACAGCCGGAGAAGCCGAAACGCAAATAATAGTGCCGCTGAAAAGTTAACTAATGCGGGCGTCGTGGCATCAGTCGTGGATAGGGAGTGGGTTCGGCATCCGGCAGCGGCACACCATAATCCTCTTGCCACTGCTGGCGTTCTGCATGGTTGGCATAATAACGCAGCCAGGTGTCAGGCTCTTCGTTGATGTCCAGGCAATGCCAGTGTAGATAATTCTTAGGCAAGTTAATGCGTTTCTCAGGCGATGTCAGAATGTCGCGATAAAGGAGGCAGTATAAATCGCGGTCAGAGAGGTGATCCGTGAATTCGAGAATGACCCTCTCTTCATAAAGTTGATTGATGGCCTCCCAGAGAAGTCGGTGCAACTGGACATCGTTAAGCATGTCCGGATGAGGCAAGATGAGTTCCGGGTTAAACCACTGACTGATGGGTAGCACGGGCGCTCGTTCCCAGGCGAGCATCGAGGCGAGAAACTCGTTTTCCTTCGGTGTCGACATGTGGCTAACATTGACCAGGTCGATCGACTCGTCCAGAAATGGTTCTAACTCATCCCGCAAACGCGCATTGAGTAACAGATGGTCAATGTCGTTGGAATTCGGTGGGGGCTGATACATGGTGTCTGATTCGTGCTACGGATGGAAAAACCACCTGGCAGTCCTTGGTTCAATGGACTACTGGCAGGATCGTTCCCATAGGTTCGAATCTATCAGCAACCGGAGCTTCTTCAAGACACCTAAGGCCAGTTTTAGAAGGAACTTAGCAGAAACTTGTCAGCTTCTCCGGCGCGACCGCTACGACCGCACAAACGTGCGTCACCTAATCGGAATGACCGACAGGATTTAACCGTTCTGACCAGCGAGCAGCAGGTCTTTCTGGGCGTTGCCGCTAGCAAGACGAGGATGGATCCGCTGGAGGGGAGGCGGCCTTAGCATTCTCAATCGCCGTGATTTTTTCCAGTCGTCGTGCATGGCGTCCGGCTTCGAACGGTGTTTTGAGCCAGGCCTGGACAATATTCTCGGCGGTTGTTTCGAGATTATCACCGTTGGCTGCCAGGCAGAGGACATTCAAGTCGTTGTGTTGTCGGCTGATTTCTGCCGTTTCGACGTTATCGCAGGGAGCCGCGCGGACGCCGGGAAACTTGTTCGCGGTGATCGACATGCCGATCCCGGTTCCACAAATCAGAATGCCACGTTCGACCTGCTGCTCTGAAACGTGTTTTCCGACGGCACCAGCGACATCTGGGTAATCAATGCTCTGGTCACTGTCCGTGCCCACATCAACCACCTCGTGTGCAGCCTGATTGAGTATTTTGATCAAGTGAGTTTTTAGCGTGAATCCCCGGTGGTCACTTCCGATCGCAATCCGCATACCGACTACCTTTCTATTCTAACCTGTTCCAGGGTTCTCGGAAAAATCGAGGTCCGGGAGCCATTGGGCAAGCTGCTGCTTGAGCTGCTCAGCACAGTCTTGATAAATCTCAGCCGATCCTCCGATGGGATCCCTGATATCGTTATTGTCTCGGGAAAGTAAGTGTGTTCGATCGGCAGCCTCGGGCCAATGATTCACGATAGCTTGTCGATGAGAGCGTGTCATGGTCAAAATCAGGTCAGCGACTTTTACGAGTCGAGGTGTTATCGGTTGTGATTCATGCGCGGACAGATTGATACCATGCGAGGCAACGGCATCAATGGCTTCGCTGGTTGCGGGAAATCCTGCCCCGGCGGCTAAGCCAGCCGAGAGAACCAGGACTCCGTGATCTTCCAGTTGATCTGAGCTGCAGTTGTGAGCTTCAGCGATCTGCTGCTGTAACAACAGTTCAGCCATCGGGCTGCGGCAGGTGTTTCCGGTGCAGACGATCAAAACGACCAGCGAGGAAAGTCGTTTGAGAGTTTCAGGGTCGAGGAGCCCTTCTCGCAGT
>Ga0310342_100000797_pt1 | contig 18621 bp, 26 predicted proteins | sample S15DNA20500_MG_FD_206155 | JGI IMG/M metagenome (GOLD analysis project Ga0310342, IMG submission 206155) | Marine microbial communities from station ALOHA, North Pacific Subtropical Gyre - S1503-DNA-20-500_MG | ecosystem: Environmental > Aquatic > Marine > Oceanic | place: Pacific Ocean: North...
ATCAGCTAGTTATAAAGCATTTGCAGGTAACATGAAAGATGTATACGACGAGTATGAAAAAGCTGTACCTAAAAAACACAGAGGATACTTTAAAGGAGACTTACTATATTTTAATAAGCCAAAGCTAGTTGACGGTGCATATATTTTTAAACCAAATACTGTACAGTATAAAGTACAAGCAGACAGCGACTTAGGTAAACGAGTAGGAAGAAGTAAAACAGGAATAGTTGTTCATAGAGTTGTAGACGATGCTGGTACTGAAGGGCCATTACAAAATGCAGATATTTTTGAAGGTCATGAAGTATTAGTATTACCACCAGTAACTACACAAGACCCTCCACAGATAGACGATGCTGGTATTAAAAATTTAAGTGGCATTATTAATAAAAATGGTGCGGCCATTGATAAGTTATTAGACGAGAACACATTACGTAATATGAAAGTAACTGACTTCCCTAATATATTATACACTTACACAAATAGATGTGTTGACGATAATTGTTTAACCAATTTAGGAAAAGATTTTGTACAATGGTTAGCTGGAAGTAAAGTTAGTAGAATTAAACAAGGCAAAATTATTGAATACATTAGAGCAAATATGCAAGGCGTTAATGCATTATGGCAAACTGTTTCAGGCATTATGAAAGTTAAAGACGATATTGTACAACAGCTAGAACAACAACCTGCTGATGTAAAAGCAACAATAGGAGATAAGCCAGGTGGTGAAGGCTATGTGTTAGCCCATCCAGGTGGTGATATGAAACTAGTTAACCGCAGTAATTTTAGTGCGGCTAACAGAGCAGTGAAAAGAGAAGGAGCAATTATGAGAGCAAAAGAATTTGTTAAGGAAACCGGGGACTTTGATCCAGGTGAAATTGACTTTATGCAAAGAAGAGGTGATGACCCTGCAGACGTTGATGACGGAGGTATTGGTCCTGGATTTAAAAACGATACTATATTTGACCAACTAGGTAAAATATTAGACTCGCAAGGTAATCCAGTTGAACGAGATACCGTAGTAACAGACGATGACGAAAAGTTTAAAGTTACAGTACCACAAGCTAAAACATTAAGAATGATGGCTACTACTGATAAAGTTAAACCTGCTGTACGTGTTCAGTTTACTAAATCTATTCAACGATCAGATGGACTTGCACCATTTTTAGCAGTTAAAGATCCGCGAGATATGATTAATATCTTTGCTGACAAATATATGAATGCGTAGAGTACTATGGAACTAGATTTTTTAGAAGAACTATACGAGTCACGAATGACTCGCAACCATACTGATCAACGTCAGTTAACATATACTGATTGTTGTGAACGTCTATATCTATCTCTATTAATTCTAGATGTATTAAGAAAGTTTCCATCATTTGTACCAGTAGCAAAAGGCTATGCAAAGAAGACAGTAACTGGCCAAAACTATAAACACTTCCGCATACACGCAACAGACTTATATAACTTAATACACTTTGTTACTGGTGACGAAGAAGCACTAGGCAAATTAAAAGACCCTGCTTCAGCATTGAAACTTCGACAGCGTACAAGGTTACCTCTTATGGGACTTAATGGTTACTTACATAACGTGTCAACTCCTAGTGCAGAATTGTTTATTAGAATAGAAGGTGCTTTACATATTAATAACTCAGACTATAAAACAATTAGACGACAGCTTACTAACTTTAATAGTGCCAGTACACTAGATAAAAAAAGAATAGTAACTAAACTATTATTTGCTTCTAGAGCCAAACTACGAAATAGTGATTTAATTCCACACCTAGAAGAATTAGCCGCACAGAAAGATTTAGAAACAGGACAAGTTAAAGATACTGAACCAACAGTTAGTACACCTGATATACTACCAACAACTAATAAAGACTTAATGTATTATAGATATGTTGTTGGACCACGCAATTTAGTTGGTACTAAAAAGTTTTTAGATATGGCAAAACAAGGCAAAAGTGTTCCTTCCCCATTCATCCAAGCCTACTTGCCAGCTGTTAAAATGCTGGATGACATAGTAAAAGCAGGTCCAGGATACATCACGATGCTCAGAGCACTCCAAAAAAGAGCATTAATGAACCGTAAGTAACTCAAAAACCATAAAACGACTAAATATATACAACTGCTTCTCATACTATGAGGAGCTTACTGCTCAAAAGAGAAACTTGAGCAACAACCATTAGAGAAGGAGAAATAAAATGGCTGGAGTAACAAGAGTAAACGGGTTCGGCAATTATTTAACAACTGGCGGACTAAGATCAACAGCACAACTTAAAGCATACGTTATCGACGCAGGCGGGGATTTACGCGGCGAAGATGATGCGGCTGAAGAGGCTGTTGAAGCATTAATCAGAGAAGTATCACCTTTAATGTATGACATCGTAAACGACGCAAATGGAAAAGTCCACGTTATCGTTGACGGTCATCATGGGGATGCTACTGTTCTACAAGCACGTATAAGACACCTTGGAACAGTTGGTGGCAATGACTACGACTTCTCAGGCGCTACAGTTACACTTGGTGCAAATATAGTTGTATCGTAATTGATATAATTGTATACGTAACCATAATAACGTAACAATAGAAAGGGCTCAGTTTATACTGGGCCCTTTTTTTATGGCCGATAAGTATAAGCACCATGGAATCGTTAGAAATTAAAACACTTGTAGATATTACGCAAACTGGCCAAACTAAATTTAAAAGCCACGATAGGCTTTTAATTAATCAGCAGGCTAATTGGAATACTTTTTTACAAGTATTAAGTATGCGAATAAATCCAATTTTTGATGAGCCACCTTTAGTGTCAACACGTAAAATAGAAGCTGAAGAATTTGGTAATGAACATAAGTTAGATAAAGAATATAAAGTTTGGGAGTTTAAGTTTCAAACTGAACGTGATGGTGCATTAACACCGTCTATGCTAAAGGAAGACTTTGACCTAATTCCAGTTATAAACGAATTAGAAGAGTCTATAATAAATAATAGTGATGCGTTTAGAACTAATGGTTCGGCACAAAATATTGTGTTTAAGTTAGCAGATAAAGAAGAACAGGCACAATGATAAATATAAACGTGAATAGATAAGTTGTTAGATTCTTACTACTCACCAGGCACTTAAAAACAGTACATCAGGCGATTATATATTTAGGCCCCTTCCACGATAACAACGGAATGGAGAGAAAAGATGGCGAATAGTGCCATAGTAAAAAGTGACGTAGAAAAAGATAATCTGGAAGCTCATGTGGCTCTTTGCCACCAACGTTATGAGTCTCTAGAACGCAGACTAACTACTATCGAAGACAAAGTAGAACATATCCACACAGATATAATTCACGGCAATAAATCAATGATGAAGGTAATTATAGGTGCCACAGGTACTATAATTGCAGGCTTACTTTCCACGCTCGTTGTATTGCTCATGAACTTTAACTAATCAACCTTACATTAACATAAATACACGTATGCTGTTACGTGAACTCTATAACCATCTAGATGAGAAGCAAATCTGGGGTCGATCCGGACAAAAAGTGGTACGAAAGTTCCGCTGTACCGTTGGTCGTCGCAAAGGCAGAATTGTTAAAAAGATAGCACAATGTTTTGCCTCACCTAATATTAAAGCTAGAATTACAATGAAACGCACTAGAGGAAGAGTTGGTGCTAAAATGATGCGTAAACGAGCGAAAACAATGCGTACAAACCCAGCATCTAAACGAGTACAAGCATTAAACAAAGCTAGTAGTAGATCTTCAACAGCAGGCAAAAGACCAAAGTCGTCACAACCAAAAAGTTTTAGGGCTTTCAAACCCGGCAGAACTATGCCAAAGAAAATTAAAGCATTTAAACCATCAAAGGCTAGAAAGTAATGAAAGTTTCTGAAATAACAGACGGAATCCTTACTGAAGGTATACAGCAAATTTGGGGGAGACAAAAAGGTAAAGTTGTTAGGAAATTTAGATGTACATCTGGGTCACGAAAAGGACGTATTGTTGCTAAACCTGAAACTTGTAATGCGGCTAAAAATATTGGCAGTATGATTACAATGAAGAAAGCTAGACGTTTACGTAATCCTGTACTACAAGTAAAATCTAGTAGACGTAAGAGAACAGGAGTAGCTTCACAACGTATTGCATCATTAAACAAACCATTATCACAAAAAAGATACGGTAAAGCAGTGGCACGTAGAAAAGCACTTGGTAAGAAGAGTAGAATTAAGCCTAGACATACAAGAGTATCACTAAAGAAAGGTGCTCCACAAAGAGGATTAAAGAAAAGAAGTAAACCAACAAGAAAGAAAATTAAATAGAGTAAATACTACTATGAGAGCACATGAATTTAAAAAACCTATAGACGAAGCAAAGATTGTAGAAATTGTTCCAGCAATTGGAAATGCAGTCGGCAGAGTAGGTCAAGCTATGGGAGGCGGTGCGGCACAAGGTGCAGGCGCGGCGGCTTCTATGGGACAAGATACAAATAAAGCTCAACAAGTAGGTGCCAAAGTGGAAAAGGGTGCGGCCGCGGCAATACAAAAAGGACAAGATAAAGTAACCCAAGCAATTTTGAAAAAAGGATCACAATTAGCAGTTCCAACGCAAGGCGGAAAAGAAGAAGAATTTGATATTGTAGATGTTAAAGGAGATGACATCACATTACAGAACCCAAATCCTAAAAAAGGTGAACCACAAGCGTTCATTTTTAAAAAGGATGAATTAGATGCTATAGTACAAGCTAAAGCAGATAGTGTAGCAGGCGGCAACCCACAGGCGGGTGGCGCGGCAGGCAAGGTAGCGTAATATGAAAATAAATGACCTTATAGGTGAATTTACAATCGCAATGAGTAATGAAGAAGCTAGAGTTCTTAAGAAACTAGACAATCCATTACCTTTACATTCTTTCCCCGAAAGAGAACAATTCGTTATTGAAGGACTTATCCGTAAAGCATTGGTAAGTAAAATACGCAATAACGAAATGACGTTGGTAGTTGCTAATGAAGACTTCTAAACTTAAAGCAGAATTAGATGCAATTATGGAATCAGGACTACAAAATGTCTTTATTCCCTATGCTAAAGGTAATAGCATACGTATTAAGAATACAGTAATTAGACGTACTAAACAAGGTTATTTAATATTTGATGTAAAAGATAGCAAACGTATAGCTGATACGTTTAGTAAACGAGGAGCAATTGCTTATGCTCGTTGTGTATCTAAAAACCGTAGAGATGCATTAGATACAGTATTAGATTTAGATATGAAGTTAGGTAAACACTATATGGATAGCATATTTGCTAAAAGTACTATAGAAAAGACCCGAGATTCGGCTAGAAAAGACTCTGCAATGGTGCGGTTTGATATAGCAAAGGATTATACATGGCATTATGTTAGCCAACTAGACGACTATATCTTTGACGATTGATGATAAATAACTATAACACATAGGATAGGAATAACGATATGAAAATACATGAACTATCAAAACCATTAACAGCAAATGCGTTGAATGAAAGTCTTGGTAAAAATTTCGGGCAAAAGCTACGATTAGAAGCTTTCTCTTTAGCACAGCTTGAAGACGCACGAAACAGGCTAAGAACTCAATTAGCAGATGTTGAAACTAATGAGAGTTTTGAAACTGTTCATAATAGTGATGCTTACCAAAAAGGGAAATTATTCCTAGACACAATCAACAAAGAAATTGACGAACGCGACGAATGGGTTACTGAAGCTGAGAAAGACCCACAGACAGCATTTACTACATGGCTTAAAGATACACACAACAAAGGCGTACGAGAGCTTAAAGGAAACGAATATACTAAGATGTCACAAGAATTCCAGGCACAGAAAAAAGAACCAGTTAAAGAAGGTGCTGAAGAAGGCGCACAATTAGTAATGGCCGCAAAGGACATGGTTGACAGAATTACAGGCTGGATGGAAGATACAGCAGAAATGCAAACAGAATCAATGTTAGAACTAGGCGATGCAATTCGTGATGAATTAGGCAGTGAATCAAGTGAACAATTTATTGGTACTGTAAAACCAGCATTAGAACAATTATACACAGTTTTTGAAACAACACGTGAAGCTCTTACAGGTGGCGTAGCCATTATAACAGGCGAAGGTGGACCAGAAACAATGCCAGGTGGAGAAGGTGACGTCCCAGCAGAAGATCCAGCAATGGAACCTGTCGACGATGGCACTGGCGAACCAGGTGCTGAAGCTCCAGTAGATGATGAATTTGGTGCAAGTGAACCTGCTACAGGCGGCGAAGAAGTTGCAGACAGAGAAAAACGAGAAAGTGTAGAACGATCACGCAGACTAGGCAACATTTTAAGTAGCGAGGCTACTTCAAAAAAAAAGTCTTAGAAGGGGAAACTCTTAAAACAGAATTAATTTCAATTTTTCGTAATATGATAGGCGGCGCTGATAATAAAAAACAGCCTGCCTATCTTTCTTTTCAAGCCCTTAATAAAATAATGCGAAATATTGATAAACCTCAATTCGATTACGATGGATTCAAAGTAGTTTATGATGCCAATCCAGATTTCCAAGCATACGTTAAAAACTTTGATGATAAAGGTGTAACACTAGCAACAAAAGTTGAAGCACCTTCAGACGCACAAATTCCACAAGCCGATTCAAATGCTGACACAGTAGACCAAATGGCAAAACGTGCCACTGCTAATGCTCAGTAATTACTTGACAAAATCCTAAAATAGTTATATACTATATGCATGAATGAATACAAGTTTCTTCCCACTTTAATGTGGAAATACAATTATGAACCTGGATTCGATACTACAGAGTTTTCAAAATCACTAGATCGAATTGGTGTTAAAGGAAATTATGAAGCCGACGGTGGATTAACTACAGCAGGCATGGGTGAGAATATCCATGAATGGCCTAGTCTAGTTCCTTTTTTAAATTGGCTTCGACCTAAAATTGAAGTTGCATTAAATGAATGGCAAGTAAATTGGAAGCAATACTTTATTACTAAAAGTTGGGTTAATAGTCATCCAAAAGGTGGATACACTAGAACCCATGATCATGGATCAACTCATGTAGTAGTATCAATTTACATTAAGCAACCTGAAAATGGTGGCTATGTTGAATTTGAAAACTTTATGCGTCGTGAATGGATATCATATATGCGAAGAGACGAGCCAGGCAATATGCATGACTATTATAGTGAAGTACCTATAAAAACTAATGACGTGCTTATATTCCCTGGTTGGATGTCGCACAGAGCTCAACCAAGTAAATCAGACAATGAAAGGTTAGTGTTCACACTAAATTATTTTGCACAATGAATGAAGTAAAAATAATACCAAACATAGTATTCAAGTATAGTTATGAACCTGGATTTAATGTTGACAAATTTAAAGAACATATTGAACTTCATGGAAACAAAAGCGAGTATAGTCTTTCAGAAGCTGATGGTGGTATTACTACAGCAGGAAACAACGACAATCCGCACTTTTGGCCTTCAATGTCTCCATTCCTAACTTGGTTACGACCTAAAATAGAAATTGCACTTAACGAATGGGATGTTGCATACGACTCATGGTTTATATCTAAAAGTTGGGCTAACCTTCATCCTAAAGGTGGTCATACAAAGCCACACGAACACGGTCCTGGATCAGTTGTAATATCTTGTTATGTTAAACAACCAACCAACGGTGGGAATCTTTTATTTGAATCGTTGTTACGTGAACGTTGGATAGCTTACTCAAGAGAAGATAAAACTAGCAATATTCATGACTACTGGCGAGAAGTAGCAGTAAATACAAACGATGTACTTTTATTTCCAGGATGGGTTACACATAAAACACAAGCTAATGAAACAGATGAAGATCGCATTGTGTTTACAATTAATATAGGTGCTGTGATACAAGGCCAAATGTTACAGCAAGACGATCTTCATATACAAGAGAGGTCGGATGACACAAGTATTCCGAGGAGAAAATAATGGACTTAGATAAAACAGTAGACGATATAGATAATACCGTTGATGCTGAAAAAACTGCGGCTGAAATTGAAATTGCAATAGCAACTATTATAGAAGAAAAACTACAACCAAGTGTTGCTATGCATGGCGGATCAATAAGTTTAAAAGAATGGGATCATGCTAATGGTATAGCAACTATTTTTATGTCTGGTGCTTGTTCAGGATGTGCTATGTCAACGCAAACTTTAAAGATGGGCGTTGAACGTACACTTATGCATTACATTCCAGAAGTTAAAGTAGTACACGGTGAAGAAGATATAAACTCAATGGTGGACCCTTATATGTCTGCTGACGCATGGGCAGGCTCTGATGTAAGTAGTCCGTTTAACATATCTGTTAAACCACCGGACCATGAACCGCCAACATCAAAAGACAATCCTAATTCGAGATTTAATAAGAAGGATTAATTATGGTAATGCTTTGGCCAGACGGCGACGACTTTCGTCTACAATCTGCAATGAACTTATGGGTAGCAGAAACAAACTACCCTGGGTATAAAGACCTTGAAGAACTTTTTATAGATAAAGGTCCTGACCAAAGCTCTGTAAAAACAATCTATAATGGTTGGCAATTCGATACAACTGAAAAGATACAAAAATATAAGTTAGATGAATGGCTACAGAATGTTCTCCGTAAACAAAAAATTCCAGTTAAAGATATAAAAGTAAATCAATCTTGGTGCATAATGTATGAAGATGGAGGCTATCAACATCTACATTGTCATGGTCCAACATTAATTAGTATGGTAATACATTTAGATACACAACCACCATTATGGGTAGGAAACACAAAACAGACTGGCGACGTTCTTGTGGGAAGTGATGGCAACGATAAAATAGTTAACTATTATGGTATGTTGTATTCAATAATGCCTGGTGGACATAACGAAATGATTGTTAATAACTGGGCACCGACTCCAGGACAATGTGTTATATTTGATGGTAGAGTATTTCATGGAGTATATCCATCTAAGGCAGGTAGAAGAACTGTAATCGTTGACTTTGATTTTAGTTATTTAGATCCAGATGAAGGTTGGGAAGATAACTGGAGTGAAAAACGTGTCGATTAAAAATCATGTAGAGTGGGCCGAGTTTCTTAATAAAAGTAAGGCTGAAGACTTTACTGGTGATAACTATTATGGTACAAATACTAATCAATTTATTATTGAAACTGAATACCCTAATTGGGAAGAATGCTTAAATGTATTCACTGAACCAAACTATAGTGAAAAAACTGAATATCCTGATCGTACACAATTTAGTATTAATCCAGAATTAGTATCTGAAAAAATAACAAGCTGGGTTCTTAATAAAATAAAAGAACATATAAAACATTTTGATAACATATATCCATTTGAGTCATGGGCAATTAACTATAAAGACGCAGGATATCAAGCAGTACACAATCATACAAAACAACCTAGTCTAATTAGTATGATAATGTTTTTTGATACAATAACAGATGAACAAAGAATACAACCAACAGATGGGTGTACCTATACGTTAATGCCTCATACTGATGGTAACCAAATGTGTTCACATTTTAATCCTTATCCAGGAAAAGTTATTATTTTTGATGGAAAAGTATATCATGGAACATATCCTTGTAAAGCACCAAGAAGGTGCTTTGTGGTTAACTTCAAGTTTGAATATATTACAATGGAGCCGAAAATTGATTACAAAACGCTATAATTACGAAACACTTAAAAAAGAGTCAGTAGAAGGTAGACGTTTATACTCTTGTCCTGATGGTAATGCTGTAGCTAGTGTTACAACCATCTTAGATAGAACAAAAGATAAAACCCAACTTAATGAATGGCGTAAAAGAGTTGGCGAGCAAAAGGCACAAGAAATTACAACAGAAGCCGCATCAGTTGGTACACGTATGCACAAGTTTTTAGAAGATTATATAGATACTGGCGATTGGCCTGCCGCAGGATCAAATCCATTTAGCCAACAAGCAAATGATATGGCAAAAGTAATTAAAGAAGAAGCGTTAACCTTTGTTAGTGAAATATGGGGTAGTGAAGTATCATTATACCATCCTAAGATATATGCAGGCACTACAGACCTCGTAGGCGCCTTTAAAGGGTCGAATTGTATCATGGACTTTAAACAAACAAATAAGCCTAAGAAAGAAGAATGGGTTGATGACTATAAAATGCAGTTAGTAGCATACGCACTGGCTCATAATGAAATATATGGTACTAAAATACAAGAAGGACATATTTTTATGTGTGCTAGAAACCTAACATATCAACAATTCTCCGTTTATCCTGATACATTTAAAGAATGGGAGTCTAAATGGTGGGATAGGGTGTACCAGTACTATGACCGTTTCGCATAAATATATAAAACAAGGAGTTGAAACGTGGCAATAGTACAGATTAGCCGTATACAAATTAGACGAGGGCAGAAACTTACTGGCTCTGGCGTACCACAATTAGCAGGCGGAGAACTAGGTTGGGCAGTAGATACTCGCGAACTTTACATAGGTAATGGTTCTGTATCTGAAGGATCTCCAGCAGTTGGCAATTCTAAAATCTTAACAGAGCACGATAATCTATTTGCATTTGGTGATCAATATCAGTATCTAAAAGGCGATGCAACAATGCTGACAGGTACTACAGCTACAACACCTGTTACAAGAACATTACAAGATAGATTAGACGAAAGAGTTAATGTTAAAAGTTTCGGTGTTAAGGGTGATGCAACTGATGTAACTGTAAAACTCCAACAAGCAATTGATCAATTATGGATTAACAACTCAACTAAAGGAGATGTATTAAGTAGAGTAGTACTTTCAATAGATGCTGGTGAATATACAATTTCATCTAGTATTAAAATTCCACCACACGCAACTATTATAGGTGCTGGATCAGATAAAGTTATTATAACACAAACAGGTAATGCTCCAATTTTTGAAACTGTTAATAGTGCAAGTACTCCAGGGTCTCCGGCTCAAGATGCTACAAGCACAACATTAAATCAAGCAAGACATATTCATCTTAAAGGGATGACTTTAAAACATACTTCTACTAACGTAGGACTAAAATTACAAAGTTGTCGTGAAAGTATATTTGAAGATTTAATTATTGAAGGTGGATGGACAAGTGGTGCAACTCTTCTTGTTGATCAAATCGGAATTAGAATGGCTTGTTTAAGTACGGCTGTTAATACAATTAGAAATACTTTTAGAAATGTACAGATTAAAGGATTTACAAGAGGAATTGAATCTAAGTATGATATAGAGAATAATCTATGGGACAAATGTATATTTGAAACATTAGGCTATGGTATTGTGTTTGGCGACGGTACAGTTATAAACAACGCAGGAATGTTAACTGGTCCAATACACAATGTTATTCAAAATAGTAAATTCCAAGACATTGACAGAAATGCTATTTGGATTGACACAGGTAATTATAATACTAGCGATAATAATGTTTATGTTGACGTAGGAAACAATGGTGGTACAGAAGCCAATGCCGCTCATCCAGTAATTAACTTTACGTATGGAACAGCATTAAGTAATGTATCAGCAGGAGACTTTTTTAGTAGAACACGTTGGTTATCATTTGATCAATCATTAATAACAGGCTTTGCATATATTCCAGAAGTTCAAGGACCTGCTATCTATGATATGGAATTTTCTTATAGATTTAACGTTGTTCAATATACATCATTCGTTAGAGTCTTAAGAGCACCAGGTGAATCCGATCGAGCAGTATATATTGATTACGTTTATAGATCAGGCTCTATTGATGCTGTTAGAACAGGAACATTAGAAATTTTAATTAATAGATCATTATCTACAGCTACACTAACTGATAGCCATTCTTATGTAGGTGCGGCATTATATGAACCAAATATATCATTTCAAGCAACTGCAACTGATGAAAATGGCGACACAGAGGTTGACACAGTGGTGGTTGAGATGTTAAATTTAACAAGTGCTGATACAGGTACAATATTATTTAAAGTGAAGTATAAATCATAGTGCTCTATGAGGACTATGTCACCAAATTAAGCCAATGGCAATCATTACGCCAACAGCTTGAAACTAGTATTAACCCATACCAGGAAGTAATTAATTACTACAACACCCAAAAGAGGTGTAAATTAAGTACCGATCCTTGGAACCAAGCTAAATGGCCTGACCCTTGGCAGTTAATAGACTTTAATTTGTATTGTGACTTCACTTTAACACTCGGTAGTTGTTACACGCTACAGTTAACCGATAAGTTTAAGGATTATGATTTTGAGATACATATTAGCATAGACAAGGTAAATGAAGAATTATTATATCCTTTGTACGTCGAAGACGAGATTTTGTGTTACAATTATGACGGGGTTGTTCAAAAGAACGAGTTACCCACAACAATAGTATCACAACGAATTTACAAGATGCCTCGGTTACAATAAATACAATATCATTTACGATTAAAACAGTAACAGGAGTACATTTCAAAATGTCAAACGGCGTAGGGATACAAATACGAAAAAGAGACGGCAGACTAGTTCCATTAAATATTAATAAAATTCATTTTGTTGTAGAAGAAGCAGTCGAAGGTCTCGCGAATGTAAGTGCTTCCCAAATTGAAATGAATGCGAACATCCAATTTTACGATGGAATGAGTACAGCAGAGATACAAGAAATTTTAATTAAGTCTGCAAACGATTTAATTTCTTTAGATATCCCTAATTACCAATACGCCGCGGCAAGATTATTACTGTATCCAATTTATAAAGAAGCATTTGGTCATTTCAAACCAATTACGTTACAAGAAATGATTGATACAAATATTAAACGTGGAGTTTACGATCCAACTATATTAGAAAAATATTCTGTTGACGAGATAAAGATCCTAGACAAGTATATTAAACATCAACGAGATGAAAATTTTACCTACGCAGGACTAAGACAAATTGTTGACAAGTATCTTTGTCAAGATAGAAGTAGCGGAGAAATTTTTGAGTCTCCGCAATTTATGTATATGATGATTGCGGCAACATTATTTGCCGAGTATCCAGAAAAAAATCGTTTAGCTTATGTAAGGAGATACTATGATGCGACCTCACTTTTTAAAATCAATATCCCAACGCCAGTCATGGCCGGCGTCCGTACACCTGTTCGGCAATTTGCTTCGTGTGTCCTTGTTGATAGTGACGATACCCTTGATAGCATTTTCGCTAGTGATATGTCGATTGGTAGATATACTGCACAAAGAGCCGGCATAGGAATTAACGCAGGCAGAATAAGAGCAATCAATTCTAAAATTAGAGGTGGCGAAGTTGCACACACAGGCATAATTCCGTTCCTCAAAAAGTTCGAGTCAACTGTAAGATGTTGTACCCAGAACGGAGTACGTGGAGGAAGTGCTACAACGCATTTCCCTATCTGGCATTTAGAAATTGAAGATATTTTAGTTCTAAAAAATAATAAAGGAACTGAAGATAATCGTGTACGCAAATTAGATTATTCAATTCAAATTAATAAACTAATGTATGAACGGTTATTGAAGGGGGAAGATATAACTCTTTTCTCACCTCATGAAGTGCCAGACTTATATGAAGCATTTTTTACTAACCAAGATTTATTCCAAGAATTGTATGAAAAGTATGAAAGAAAAACATCACTAAGAAAACATAAAATTCCTGCAATGAATCTTTTTACATCATTAATAAAAGAACGTGCAGAAACAGGTCGCATTTATATTATGAATGTTGATCATTGTAACACTCACAGTTCTTTTAAAGATACTGTTTATATGAGTAACTTATGTCAAGAAATTACATTACCAACTATTCCATTACAACACATTGACGACCCTAATGGTGAAATAGCATTATGCATACTATCTGCAATTAATGTAGGAAAAATTAATCAACTAGAAGAACTAGAAAACTTATGCGAGTTAGCTGTTAGATCATTAGACGAAATTATAGATTATCAACGATATCCTGTAAAAGCGGCTGAAATAAGCACGAAAGCACGTAGATCTTTAGGTGTAGGCTACATTGGCCTAGCACACTACCTAGCAAAGAATCAAGTAAAATATAGCGATAAAAAAGCATTAACAAAAGTACACGAATTAACTGAAGCATTTCAATACTATCTTTTATCAGCGTCTAATCATCTTGCAGTCGAAAAAGGCAAGTGTAGCTACTTTGACCGTACTAAATACGCAGAAGGACTCCTGCCAATAGATCATTATAAAAAGGATCTTGACGAAGTTTGCAATATTACATTAAAATATGATTGGGATAATTTACGTAGAGACATTAAGAAGCACGGCTTACGGCATTCCACTCTGTCCGCACAAATGCCATCAGAAAGCAGTTCCATTGTGTCGAATGCAACAAACGGAATTGAACCACCTAGAGGATACCTGTCCATTAAGAAAAGCAAAAAAGGGCCTCTTAAGCAGATTGTTCCACAGTATCAGGCATTAAGAAATCACTATACTTTGTTATGGGATATGCCAAGTAACGAAGGTTACATCAATATTGTTGCTGTAATACAAAAGTTCTTTGACCAAGCTATTAGTGGTAATTGGAGTTATAACCCAACGCACTTTGAAAACAACGAAGTGCCAATGAGCGTAATGATACAAGATATGTTAATGACTTATAAACTAGGATGGAAAACATCTTACTATCAAAACACGTACGACCTTAAAGTTGACGTAACAGATACTCCGGAAGAAGTAGAAGTAACATCAGAAAGCACTCCTAACTCATACGAGCCTGAATCAGAAACTACAACCCCCAAGAAGACAGAAGAAGAATGTGAAAGTTGCGTTCTATAAAACGCAGGATTATGGATTACAATGGTAAAAACCGTTTTTAATAGAGATAAAGTAGATTTTACAAAACAATATATGTTTTTTGGTAAGGACCAAAACACACAACGATATGATGTATTTAGATTTCCAGAGTTTGATAAACTTAATCAAACAATGCTTGGCTACTTTTGGCGACCTGAAGAAGTGTCGTTACAAAAAGACAGAGGCGATTACGCAAATTTTCGCCCAGAACAAAAACATATTTTCACATCTAATTTAAAATACCAAACATTACTAGATAGTGTACAAGGTAGAGGACCAGCGTTAGCTTTCTTACCTTATGTATCATTACCTGAACTTGAAGGTTGTATTGTTACTTGGGACTTTTTTGAAACGATCCATTCACGTTCTTATACACACATTATGAAAAATGTATATGCAAACCCATCAGAAGTATTGGATACAATTTTAGATGATAAAGAAATTTTAAAAAGAGCAGTTACAGTTACTAAACATTACGATAACTTTACACAAGCGGCTGACAAATATTTCCATCTTAAAAAAGGTAAGATGCGTGATGTTAAAAAGAAATTGTTTCTTGCAATGATGAATGTTAATATTTTAGAAGGACTTCGTTTTTATGTATCATTTGCTTGTACATTTGCATTTGGTGAATTAAAAATGATGGAAGGCTCTGCTAAAATTATTTCATTAATTGCTAGAGACGAAGCTACACATTTAAATCTTACAAGTCATATTCTTAAACATTGGATGAAGGGCGAAGACGATCCTGAAATGAAATCAATTATTAAAGAATGTGAAAAGGATGTTTATGATATGTGGCGAGTATGTGTTGAAGAAGAAAAAGCATGGACCAATTATCTATTTAAAGATGGATCTATTATTGGACTAAATGAAAACTTACTACACTCTTACGTTGAGTATATTGCTAACCGTAGACTTAAAGCATTAGGCTATGATGCAATATATGATCGTCCGTTGAATACAAATCCTTTACCATGGACACAACATTGGCTGTCAAGTGGATCAATGCAAGTTGCTCCACAAGAAACAGAAGTAGAAAGCTATATTATCGGTGGTATCAAACACGACATCGAAGAAGATACATTGAAAGATTTTAAACTATGACACAGTCAGTAATTTATAGTAAGCCACATTGTCCTTATTGTGTTCAAGCAAAAGACTTATTAGATAAAACACAAATTGAATACAAAGAAATAATAATTGGAAAAGATATAACAGTAGAAAAACTATTTGAAGAGTTTGAACTAAATGGTATGGCGCAACCAAAATCTGCACCACAAATAATCTTACATGGTAAGTATATAGGAGGCTTTAAAGATCTCCAACAATACTTTGAAAACTGTGAACTAGGACGACACGATACATAATGTTAATTGAAAACCCTTACAAAATAAACGACATTGTTACAATCAAACTAAAATCTGGCGAAGAGCTAGTAGGTATGGTTGAAGCAGATGATGATAAAAATATTAAAGTTAGCACTCCATTAACTTTGGTTGCTAGTGACAAAGGCATAGGACTACAGCAATTCTTGTTTACTGCTGATGTTAAAACTGCTTATGTTATTAAACATGAAGCTATCACATTAATTGTTAAAACTAGAGAAGAATTTGCTGAGGCTTATACCAAGCAAACATCAGCAATACAATTACCCAAAAAACCATCACTTATAGTTTAAATAAATACTAGTATGACAATACCAGTACATCGACATACCGATTCTCGTGTCTGTGGAGCAACAACTACGGTAGTTGGCAACGTTGACGTTTTTGCTAACAACTTACTAGTATCAGTTGATGCAGATCCTAACACACACGGCGACGGAGCCTTAATAGCTCATTCAAATCAAGTATTTGCTGATAATATTCTTTCAGTAAATCATACAGCCGATACTGCGAATGCAGATTCAATATGTCCTATACCCCCACATTGTAACCCAGATACAGCCCAAGGATCACCTAACGTATTTACAGGAGACCCATCAGGAGCACCAACTGTTGTTCTTGCTCCACCCGTAATAGTTAAAATAATTGAACAGGTACGAGAGCATATTAAAGAACCTGATCCAGAGCCAGGCTATGTTCCTACTGAAGATGAAAACCAACAAATGGAAATAACTTTAGATGATACACCAGATGTTGAAGATGGTGGTGAAGTAATTGCTAAAGAAGAAGATCAAGTACATGAAGAAATATGTCACCCATTTGATGGAGTACTAGACCAACATCTTTTAGAATCAAGTAAGGACCTATGGGACGAATTAGGCATGAAACTAGAATACCATAGTGCTATTGGTGGAAAACACGTTTTTAAAAAACCCGACGGTAGTCCAGACGTTGGTAAAGAGTTTCAAAATGAAAAAATTTTAAAAGTATGGGATGAAATAGGATATAGAAACTCTGAAGTTTGGCACACTGATCAAACTGCATGGTGTATGGGTTACGTTAACTATGTTCTAAAGCTGGCAGGTTACCAATGGTTTCAAACTGCTACAGCTATTCATGCCGATACTAAAAGAGATAAGTTTGGATTTGTAGAAATACCTTATGCAGAATGGGAAGATGCAAAATGTGGTGACGTGTGTCTTTGGAAGTTTGCTAGAAAAAGAGGTGGCTTTGCTCACCACGTAAACTTTCTTTATACAAATAAAAGCCAACGTATGTCATTTGTTGGTGGGAACCAAAGTGATGAAGCAAGAAATAATAACAATCCATCCGGTGGAGCAGTAACACATTCCTGGAGAGGAACTGCCCCAAGTATCTATAATCTTCAAGGCACAAAAGATGGACTTGGTGCTTATAATTACAAAACTCGTGGACACGATACTAACTTAATTAAGATTTTTAGGCCAAAAAAGATATAATGGCGAGTAAATAGCCATATTAGACGCTTAAAAGCCACTTTTTGCATAAACAAATACTATCAACAGTAAGTATTAATAAGAATAGGAGAATTAACAATGTCAATTCATGAAGAGATTGTTTCAGCGTATGAGGCTTACCTAAAAGAATCAGAATCGTTTGAAACTAAAAATGTCAAAGCCTCGGCGGCTAGAGCTCGTAAAGCATTAGGAAATTTGGGCAAGTTATCTAAAGGTCGTAGAAAAGAAATTCAAGATCGGAAAAATTCTTTATAAACTACTAACGGCAAATATAGCACGAGTGTCTTACTTGTGCTATATTTGTGCTTATGTATCTATATTAAATAATCACATATCAGATAAATATTCTATAGTAAAGTTTCTTTACTAAATAGGATGACAAAACACATATGAGTAAACTCACAGGAACATTAAAATGGTTTGACGCTAAAAAGGGCTATGGATTCATAACCCCGGACAACGGCGACAAAGACGTTTTCGTTCATATATCTGCGTTTGAACAAGCACATATCACAAACATCCGCGACAAGATGCTATTAGAATTTGATCTAGTAGATAACCGCGGACGTGAAATTGCTGGCAATATTACCCAACCTGATAATTTCAACAAATAATTAATCGCAGTTAATATTTCGGAATGGAATAGGCTTGCCTTCTGAGTTGACTATCAGTTCATCGTTAGCCGTACCACAGAGTGTTTGCTTACCATTAGTAGTTACGTACATAGTGGGTTTAATCTCATGCCCATTATAGTATCGTTTATGATTTTCGGATTTGAGTCCTCGTGAAGTTTTGTGCCCTGCCATTTGCCCTCATTTATATTACTTGAAAATTGAAGTAAATTTACTTGCAACTTCAAGTGTTTTATCAGTAGCCTTTTTAGCTACATTTAGTGTTCCATCAACA
>Ga0310342_100000799_pt1 | contig 18606 bp, 35 predicted proteins | sample S15DNA20500_MG_FD_206155 | JGI IMG/M metagenome (GOLD analysis project Ga0310342, IMG submission 206155) | Marine microbial communities from station ALOHA, North Pacific Subtropical Gyre - S1503-DNA-20-500_MG | ecosystem: Environmental > Aquatic > Marine > Oceanic | place: Pacific Ocean: North...
ACCGTAGAGTGAATATTACAATAGCAGAGATGAAGATCCAGCTTAGTATTCCGGCTATTAAAGGTATGTCGTGTACTATTAAATGCTCTGGTGATTCAGCTCTGCTATTTGTATTTAATAGGTATACATATCTAAACAGTCCAAAGGCTACTGAAGGTAAAGTTAGTATCATTCCTTTCTCTACAGTATAAAGGGTATAGCTTAAGAATGCCGCTGATGCTGATATTATCATTAATTGGGTTACTAAGTCGTTAGTATATCCTTTAAGAACTTCTCTTCTCTTATGTGAAGGGGTCAGGCGTACTTCGGCATATCTCCTTCCTATTACAATGAATAGTGCTGCTACTCCTGTTGTAACATATAACCACTCAGAAGGTTCTACTTGTATGGTCCAAGCTCCTACTACTATTCTTATTAGGTATCCGCTAGCTACTGAGAAGATGTCTAGAATTACTATTCGTTTAATTCCTAGAGAGTATCCTATGTTAACTGTTAAGTATATTATTGAAGGTATTATAAGTAAAGGTTGTATGAATGCTGTTCCTATAATACCTCCTAACATTAATATAGTCGATGCTATAGTAGCTATTTTAGGATTTAGGTTTCCTGAAGCTATTGGTCTGTCTTTCTTTAAAGGGTGTTTAGAATCTATTTCACGATCCATAAGATCGTTAAAGAGATAGACAGCACTTGACATACAACAAAAGGCTATGCTTACACATATTAGATCAAGTAGTGATAAGTATAGTGACCTTGGTATATGGTCTATTGCGAAGATACAAGGTAGGAATATTACACCATTTTTGATCCATTGAAGTGGTCTACATGCTTTTAGTAAATACATCTAGTTAACTTCCCTTCTGGCCATAACGCCTTGAGGACCTATTACTACTATAACGTATTTATTTACTTCTGAATATTCATTAGTGGTTCCTCCCAGTTTATTTCCTTCGAATGTAAATAATCCTGTAGATGTTTTGAATTCCCACTTAGTAGCTAATTCCCATGGAACTGTGCTTTCGTTAGGTATATTATAAGTATTTAGACAGTAGGTCCAATTAACTATTACGGAGTTTTCTATATAAGCATATCCTAGTTCAGGAGGTTCTCTGAAGAATATAGATGGTTTTTCTGTACTACATACGTTAGAGTCGTATTTTGCATCTGATACTTTCGCTTCATCTGTTCCTTGAAGGTTCCATACCTGTACTGCAAGCGGTTCTTCTTTGGTTAGTACATTTCCGCTAAAGGAAATTATATCTCCTACTAGTTTTGGGTTACCTGAGAAGTTTATAATGTTACCTGCGGTGGTTTTAGTAGCTTGCTGAGGTATGTCATATTTGCTTGTAGGTTCGGGTGTGACTGTAACGACTACTGTAGCTTCAGGTGTGATTATAGGAACTGGTACATCTGTTGGACTAGGTGTTATAGTAACGTCAGGTTGAGGTGTTGGAGTTGGTGTTGGAAATTGGCTTATTGGAGTAGGTGTTGGTTCTTCTGATTCTACTGATGGTACAATTGTAGGTGTAGAGGTTGGAACTTCTGGGACTGAAAGAGGATCATTTCTTAAGTCTTGTAATAGTTTTTGGAGTTCTAGTTTTAACGATTCTATACTATCCGTAGCGTCTACTTTAGTGGTATTTATTTTTCCGTCGTCTTCATAAAGAAGTTTTACGCTGTCTATACCCGAACCACATCCTGAGGTACTCTTGGTTTGGAATCCTAGAGAATTATCGACCATTTGAGATTCTAGATTTACTTCATAAAGACCCCATTGTGATATGTTAAGGTTCACTACTACTCTTTCTTCGTCGTTCCAAATTACTGCTAATTTAGCTTCTTCAGGTGTACAGCTTGCTCCTGCTAGTGCGAAGAATTCAAGCTTATACTCTCTACCTAGGATTGTTTTAATATTCTGAACTATTTCTGCAGGTCCTTTCCCGTTGAGAGCTACTGCTTGAGCTCCTTCAGGTGGAGGAAACCACTTAGGTACATTTCCTATTAAAGTAACATCTCCCTTATTTATTGTCCAACCGCTTAACTGTTCTCCTGTAACTACTTTAGAGGGTTCTGATAGCCCTGGTTCTTCGAAACTGAAATTTGGAATAATTACTTCGATTATCTTTATTACTTCTTCTTGAGGTTCTAAAGTACCTTTAACTACTACATTGTCTTTAGAAGGTGTTTCAGTAGCTTCTTCTGCTTCTGGTTTAATTACTACTTCAGGCTCTTGGGTTATTAAACCTGCTTTCCAATTCCCTCTAATTATTTCTTCTTTTGGTTCAGGATTTATTATAGGTATACTAGGTCCAGAACCTCCTGGAACTGTACAAGCTATAGATAATACCGAAAGTGTGGTAATTATAAGTACCATAGAAGAGAATTTCATAGCTGCTTGAAGGAATTTCATTTGAAAGGGGATATTCTTCCTCTTTATTGTTTTTACTAAGATTCCTAACCATAAAACATAAAGTCCGTATAGTGTCTTCTTCATTAGTCTAGCACGCTATATATGGAGTGGTTTACTCTATGAGCCCATTCTGTAACTTCTTGAAGAGATCCACCTTCTGACTTAAGCATCGAGGCCTTAGCTACTATATTAGGTTCGTAATAAAACCAGTAGGTAATTTCCTTTCCGTTATTAGTTATAAATCCTCCACCTCCCATGGCATGGTTTTCACTTACTATAACATTTGGATTTTCCTTATTAGATACTAGAGTATCATACATTTCTTCTCTTCCAATACTATTGCTAGAAAATACTCTTAGCCAAGTTGTTACTTTCTTTCCTGTAGTTGGTTGTGTAAAGGTTCTAGAGTATCCCAAGGCTAGAGGGACCTCTCTTATTTCCCAACCAGGCACTTGTAGGTTTACCATAAGTTCTTCTGGTGTATTTGCTATTAGTGCTACTCCTGCATTGTAGTATTGAACGTCTATGTTCTTGATTCTACTTAGCTCTATAAGACTAACTACTCCCTCTTTCTCAGAACCTTTCTTGTCCGAAACGGAAGTTTCTTCAGACTTAGTAGATCCTGATTTGTTGTAAAGTACTACTCCGATAATGCCTACTATTACTAATATTACAATTCCAAAGAAAGCTATTCGTACATACTTTCTCTTTCTGAGTTCTTCGTTTGTTAGAACTTCAGATTCTTCATCGTTCGGATCTAATGAGACTTGCATACTATTCTCCAAGAGTACATACTGCTAGTATTCCTATTCCTAATCCTATAACAAATAATGGAAGTAGTATTCTTAATATTAATCCGAATACTAGACCTACAACTAACGTTCTTAATATTGCTAACATTATCCTGTCGATCCAAAACCGCCCTGATCTCTTTCGGTCTTTGACAACTCTTGAACTTCTATAAACTCTCCTCTAACTACTGGACTTATAATACCTTGGGCAATTCTAGTTCCTGCTTCTATTGTAACTAATACATTTGTTATGTTCCATATTACTATTCCTATAGGTCCTCTATAGTCGCTATCTACTGTACCAGGCTGGTTTAAGACTATTAAACCGTGATCGATAGCTGCTCCCGATCTAGAACGTATTTGTAATTCATATCCTTCGGGTATCTCCAAACTAATACCTGTCATTATCATTCTCCAAGTGTCGGCAGGTACTAGAGTATCCATTATACAGTAAAAGTCAAATCCTGCAGATCCTTCGGTTGAATATACAGGAGTATAAGCTCTGGGATCTATCTTCTTTATTTTAATTGGGATCATGATTCTCCCCAACTTACGTGTTCGTACCTTATAGAATAAAAAACGGCGACCCCTTAATGAAGAAAGAGGCCGCCGCAAGAGAGGGGGATGGGAGATATTAAGAGTTATTACGCTCCGAGAGCCTTGGCCTTCTCGACCATTGCTTCTGCTTGTTCCCTACTATAACCCATACCTGTAAGGGTTTCGAAGTCAGCTTTCATAGCCGCTCGAGCGATCTTCCTCTGATCGTTCTGCTTGGCTTGGTACTCCTTACGTTTCTCCATGACATCTGGACGCTGCTGGTAAGCCTTACGAGTCTGTTCAGCCTTGATCTGTTTTTCCAATAGTGCGTCAATATCTTGGGGAAGTCCGCTGTCTCCGTCTGTTGACTGGGTCCTTCTTTGGGTGGTCATTTAGTTTCTCCTCGCGTTTATTTTGATCTACTATTATTATATAGGATTGAATATTGCGTTTCAAGTTATAATTGATGCCTTAATTTTTTAATATTTTTAGATTTTCTATAACAACTAAACCTCCCGCAAATGTTAAAGTTTTTGGTCTCTCTTCCCCAGTACTCTCTTAAGCAGATAGGACATTGTTTCTCCATTACTGCTTTATTCAAAACGGCCCACCCCGCCACTGCATTAGTGCTGGGAGGACCATCTTTTGAAACTACTCCGTAAACGTTAAATATGTGTTTTATGAAGTCAAGTATTAAGTAGAACATTCGGTATAAGAGTCCTCAGTTTCCCAAAGTTTAATTCCAAGGTATTTGTCAGGAATTAACGGAGTGGAATGATCTAATATAAGTTTAGAAATATTTTCAGCTGTAGGAGGCCCTTCCATAATTACAGTATCATCTTCTGGTACACTCTCAATTAGAGGATCTCCTATCTGTAGAAAGGTTCTATGATCTAGATTATGTTTTATAAATTCTCCTACAGAAGATCCAATATCTCCAAAGTCTATTACCATTCCTGTTTCTTTGTTTATTTCACCAAATACTGTAAATTCTACTTTACCTGAATGTCCATGTAATCGTTTGCATTTTCCAGGATGGTTTAAAATTCTGTGACCGTACTCGAATCTCATTATTTTAGTAACACTGGGCATTTAATTCTCCTAACCTCTACTGGTTCTTTCTGAGTTATACCAACGGTCGAATCTTTGTATATCTACAGGACCTTTTTGTCCAGTTGCAGGATCGTAAGACTCTTGTCGTGGATAAAATCTTTCGAGCCATAGCTGTTTCTTTATTTCATAATCATCAGGAGGGACTCCTGCATCTAAATAAACTTTTTGCAATACGTCATATCTTTTATCTCTAGCATCTATTCTTTCTATGGATTTCTTTCTAGCTGTCTGACCTTTGGAACTTCTGGCTGCTCTGAACCTAGGATTTATTAAAGCGTCTGGTCCTGTTCTATTATACTCTTCTTCAGTTAGACTTGCTAGGAACTCTTCAGAATAAGTATCTAGATTTGCAGGATTATTTTGAGCATAGACCTTATGCTGTATCTTACCTAATTCAGACTCACTATAAACTTGTTGGGATTTTATGAAAGAAGGAGTTTTTCTTTTAAAGGGATCGTAGTGCCTATTAAACATTCCTTTCGGAAGAGAATCTGCTGAAGTTAATCCTAGTCTTTCTATTTCTTCTTTCCATTGAGGAGTTTGCTCCCATGGTTTGCCATCGGGATACTGAGGTAAGTATCTTCCTCTTACAGGAATTCCTTCACGTCTAACTCTTGTGATCTTAGGTTTTTGTTCTAATCTAGCTAGAGCCATTTCTTCTAATCGTTTAGGATCTTCTGCCAATTCAGGATCTTCTGCTACAAGTTCATCAATAAGAGAACTCAATACTTCTTCGGTTACGAAATCTGGTTCTGTTAGAGCTTGTTGAGTTTCACTTTCAGCTAGAGCTTTAATTGAAAAACTTGTAACTGCTTGTAGTTGAGGTAAGATTCTTAAGAAGAAAGTATTTGCGTGTTCTGCAAATGCTATAGCTTCTTTATCATCTAGTTTTATAGAATCTCCATCTTCGTTGTGAAGTACTATAACACCCTTAAGACCATCACTACTTACTGTTACTAAATTATCTCCATCGTCATACATCAACTCATGATCTCTTTTATAGGTGTTACCAATATAAGTCTTCCAAGCTCTAAAAAGGTTATTTAGACCTTCAGATTCATCGGATATAGTATATTTTACTTGAAGATTCATGTCACAGCCCTATTGTTATTTTCCGTAACTAGTCTGTATATTATTTATTCTTGAAAGCCTTGCTAAAAGTTTTATCCGCTTTACCGCCAGATTGGAATCCTGTAATATAAGCCTTTCCTCCTAGAGGAGTAGACTTCTTACCCTTCTTCCTTCCCCATAGTGATTTAAAGTTGAAACCTTTCATATTATTTTCCTCCTGCGAGTCTTTTAACTAGAATATGCAAAGCTAATCCTGCTAGCCCCGCGGTACATAGTAAGGTTGTTAATCTTAGTCCATCTTTTATGGCTTCTGGAACATTTAAAGTATACAGACTAGCTACGGATCCTAATGTTACTATTGCCAGAGCAAATCCTAAGACTACCGTTATTTCTATACCTGCCGTGTCCTTTACTCTATAATTAACTAACTTCAACAGACCTCTATCTAGCTGGTCTATTCTAGGAATTCCCAGATAATCGAAGGTCTGAACTAGAGTCTTATCTATTTTTTTGAGGAGCTTAAACATTTTAATGTGATACTACACCAGTGTCTGCTAGCTCCTGGAGAACTCTATAAGGAAATCCTTCATACTTATCGTAGTATGTATTAGATACATCTCTTAAAGCTACCATAGCATCATCTAGAGTAAACATTCCTGAACTTCCATATTCTCCAATAGGTCTTCCGTCACTTCCCTTAACCCTTGATAGTGCTGTTACAGCTTCTCTGAAATGATCCGGTTCTTGTTTAAAGTCTTCGGCAGTATAGTCTCCACTTTCGTCTTCAAAACCATGATAGGCTGTTCCATGCATTCCGAAATAGAAAATATCTTCTTGAGGCATAACTACCCTCTCCTTTCTTTCATTAATTCGACAGTTCTTTGGATTGCTATTGTTTCGTTGAAAGCTTGAGACTTACGTCTAAGGACTGTTCTCATATCTTGGTCTATAGAATCTTCCATTACTAAATCTACTATAAGAACATTACCTTTCTGACCCAATCTATGTAATCTGTCTTCAGCTTGAACGTTGGTATTTGGTACCCAGAATCTATCTGTGAATATACAAATATCCGCAGACGTTAGATCTATACCTATCATAGTAGATATTGAACCTAACATCACCTCTGAATCTCCCTCTTGAAATCTTAATCTAGAAGCTCTTCTCTCTTCTTCACTTCCTGCCTTTCCTGATATAAGCTCCCATTTAACATCTTTTAACTCGCTAGATAGCATATCTAAATAACTTGCGAACCATGAGAATATAGCTACTTTTTTTCCTGAACTTACTATATCATCTATCAACTCTTTTAAGGCCGTAGTCTTAGGAGAAGGTATGTCAGCTCCTAGTAATTTTGGATCTAACGATACCTGACGAAGTTTCATGGTTAAAGCTAATCCATTGGGAGCTGTTATACTTTCTCCTGTTTCTAAGTAAGCCCACAAATCTGTTTCAAGGTCTTTATACACCTTAAGTTGTTTAGGACTCATAGCTAAAGGTATTTCTCTATAAGTCTTAGGAGGTAAGTCTTTAAGTACGTCCTGCTTTTCTCTTCTAATCATTATCTTATCTAAGCGTTGTCTAAGCTCAGGTAAGTTCTTCTTCTTGGCTCCTACTATTCTAGGACCCCAGAAAGAAGGTATTGTTACGCAATATTCATATACGAAATCTTCATAGTCTGAATATTCATCAGGATATAACATATTTAACATAGACCATAGTTCGTTAGGATAGTTCAGAAACATTGTTCCTGACATCATATGAACTCTAGGTCTAGAAGATGCATCTAACAACTGTACGGCTCCTTTAGTCTGTTGTGCATCTCTATTCTTAAGGCGATGAGCTTCATCAAATACAATAGCATCCCAAGGAGGTATCTCAAGAACATTGATGTAGTTCTTGGGAGTGACCGCATTGTTCTTTCTTCTACCTCTTCTAACTGGTGGAACTCTAAGCATTTCATAATTTATTATAAGATACTTGTGTTGGAACTCTTCTTTACTTAGTCTGTAACCTTGAGTTTTTATAGGGAGTGCTACGTCTTCTTCTCCATACTTAATAAGACGATCTCTCCATTCTAACATCATTCCACCAGGAACTACTATCAAGGACTTTTTAGCTTTAGAATCCAAAAGAGTTTTGATGGTTACTTCTGTCTTACCAGTACCCATTTCAGATCCATTCATCATTAAAGGCTTCTCAACCATTACGGATGAATCTGTCCTCTGATAGTCGTATAGAATGTCGCTTATATCTATCATCCTTTAATATTAACTTAGTTTCGTTTGATGCTTCAAGTGTGTGACTTATTCTTCATTTACTACAGGATTTAAATAGGTAATGTACTCTGGAGGTATGGTACATAAAGCTATCCAAGCCTCAATTCTACTCTGGTCTGCCCATCTGAATTCTGGATCTCTTTTTAGAATACAACTTTCAGGAACCTCTACTTCTAATATATGCCATTCGTCGGGATCAGTTTGACCACCAAAGAACTGAGTAGAAACTCCTAATCTAGCTCCTGATGTAGGATCTACTCCAGCTATGCCTTTAAAGAGATACACACCGCCCTTTTGGACCGATGATCTGGCTCTCTTAAATCCACCTGTTGAATATCCTTTACCCAGATATCCTTGAGGTTTTAATCCTTCGTTGAAAATACTTTCAAGAAAGCGTCTACGAGTTACGTGATAAAAGGTTTCAGACATTAAGAGTATTCTTCTTCACTTAGTCTTGCTCTACTACGGCTTAAGTATTCTTCAACTGATGGACTTTGATCAGGTTGTTCTTTAAACATTTTAGGATCGTAAGAGTAATGTGATTCTTTAGGATTTAAAGATAACCAACCTTTGTTTAGAAGGTCTCTAGCTACTAAACTAACTACTCCTCTAGCAAACCCTCTCATACGTCCTTCTTCATACATACGAGACATAACTTCATCTCTTTGCATGAGCATGTTTATTGCTTGCCAATCGGGTCTATTCATCCAATTCTCGGAATCGGCAAACTCTTCTATTCCTTCTGTGGTCGGATATATTCTAGTATCGTCTGGTAGATCTTCAGCTGCACCTAAGCGTTTTGCTCTCCTAAGTGCTCCTCCGAGTTTCCCACTTAACTTTACATTAAATCTACTCATTTTTCTATCCTTCTACTTGAATAAAGTATTTAGCAAGATGATCGTATCTCGGGTCATCTAGACTTTTCATAGGACGGTAAGCTCCATAGTCTCTTGTATACCATCTTCGATATCTAGGAATTACACTTCTTTGGATTTTAGCAGCATCTTGATAGCATCTTAAACTTACTGAAATACCTTCGCTTAACTCTCCACTTATATCTTCCCAAGAACGATATTCAACACCGAAGTCTTTTGGTTTAGAACCTCTTTTTCTATGTGCAAATACCGATTTTAATTCACTTGAGAACTCTCTTTGGGCTTCTGTAGCAAATAATTCACCTTCTAATACTAAAGCGTCTAGAAACATCATAAATGCATGTGGAGGTAAAGATTCTATTATTCCATTATACTGTTCGTCGAACCACATTGGAAAACCCAATCCCATAGCTCCACAACGCTCTACTATTTCATAGAGCCTCTGTATTTCTCTAGGAGTAACTAAGGAATAGATTCCTGAATATGGATTGGGCACTAGTCGTCTCCTTAGCTGTCGATTTATAAATATTCTAGATATCCACCATCGTAAAGTTTTCTAATAGTACCGTGAGCTCTCTTTGTAAGATGGGCTCTATGACGTGATTTTCCAGCTGCGTGTTCCATAAACTCTTCTAGTTCAAAAGGTTTTGGTTCGTAGTAAGTACCTCTTGATATTCTAGAATATGTATCGTGGCTTACAGGATTTTTGATTGTAGCTGCTCCATATAAAATATTATATATCTCTTCTTTATCGTCGTCGTAAAATACAACGCCTCCACGTTCTTTTTGTAGTTCTTGGAGCCACTGTATTCCATCATCTGAAAGTATTATAGGCATTAGTCGTCTACCTTTGAGTAAGATCTATCATAGAGATTATTTTTCTAGCTGTCGTTTCAGGAGTAATACTAACAGGGTAAAGAGCTGCTTCTCTAGACAGTTCAGCATAATTTAAAGTTGGTAGCATATTCTGAGCTTCTTCTAAAGTATAACCTTCTAGCTCTTCAAGCCATGCACTAACTTGCATTTTTTGGTAATTAAATCTTTGTGCATCTACTTCTCTACTAGTGTGCCCTCTTCCGACACCTCTATGAGCAGCTGGTGGCCATGTATGTCTATTAACCATTCTTAGTCACTATCTACCTGGGCGTACTGTGGAGTTATAAGTTTACCATTAACTTTTCTACGAGTGATATTAATTACAGGATGATCTATTCCTGTACCACCTGTAATAGGAGTTTGAGGTTTGATAGGTTTCTTTAGAACTGTAAAATCGTCTTCAGTCATTTTAAACTTTAGTACTGCAAAGAATCCGTCTATGTTTTTAGTTAAATCTTTAAGACTTCGCATAGCAAAGAATTGAGAAAGGATTGTTCCAGGTCTTAGGTAGAAAGATCTGTAAGCTTTAGAAACCCACATCTCTGCATCTTTAGTTAATGGAGGAATAGGATCTAAGTCTTCACCTAAAGTAAACTTGTTCCAGTAGTTAGCTTCTACATAACCTTCTTTAACTGCCATTTGCATTAAGGGAGTACCTGGAAGAGGAACTGCTTTAGTAAACATTACGTATTTGGGATTTAATTCTTTTGCTAGATCAATAGTTGCTTGCATGGTTTCTTCTGTTTCGTAAACGTAGCCAATTATGAAATATGCAAAAGTATTAATACCTGCTGCTTTTGCTGCTTTGAAGGCTTCCTTAACTTGATCAGGTTTTATTTTCTTTTCGACTAAAGCCATCATGTCTGGATCACCTTGTTCTACTCCAAAGCGGAGTATGTGACATCCAGCTTTACCCATTAATTGTAAGAGGTCAGGATCTACTAGGTTCACTCTTTCTGGAGTTTGCCATTTGATCTTAACGTTACGTTTGATTATTTCATTGGATAAGTCTCTAGCATAGTCCTTAGGCATAATGTCATCGTAGAACATTATCTCTTTGACTTTGTAGACTTCTTTTAGATATTCTATTTCACTTACTATACTTTCAACATTACGTGAACGATATTTTTTATCAGAAGGAGTCTTAAAACAGAATCCACATTGGTAAGGACATCCTCTAGATCCCATCATTGTTGAGGTTGGATGTAATCCTATAATAGATGAATATCTATCCATAGGAAGAAGATGATATGCAGGCCATTTGAGAGAGTCTATATCTTCTACTAGTCTTGGACCACCAATTACTATTTTACCATTCTTACGATAACACAAACCCTCTATATGTTCGTAGTCTAATCCAAACTCTAGTGCAGCACATAGTTCAACAAAGGACTCTTCGCCTTCACCTACTATTCCGTAATCAATACAATCATAACTTAAAGTTTCTTTAGCAAGGATGGACATATGTACTCCACCCATTACTACTGTTGCTCCATAATCTTTTGCTAATTGTGCAGCTTCTAAGGCCCCTCTAAATGTTGGAGTCATAGAAGTTATACCAACTATCTTGGGACCGAAAGATTTTATTCTCTCAGCTACCTCTTCCTTAGATAAACATAAGGCTATAGCATCTATAATATCTACACTATGCCCTACTCCCTCTAAAGCGGAAGCAACGTAAGCCAATCCAAGAGGAGGTAATACACCTTGCTTTCTATTAAGACTCTGTGCGAGTCTCGTGTTCATGTTGTCAAGGTCGTGATATCTAATTAATTGGATTCTCATACTATCTTTTCTTCCTAGCAGTTAAGATAAATGTATATCTGTTTAAAAGTCTTCCATATAACTCTTCTTGCTCTTTCCAATCTTCTAATCTTATTTTGATATTTTCCATATCATGGTTTTTGAGTAGCTGCATCAAAGATAGATAATAAGGATCTTTTCTAACGGGTACAGTTACTAAGCTATCCCATATATGATGAGTAGTTCCTCCTGGTTTCAAGACTCTAAGACTTTCTATAAGAGCTTCCCAATGTTCTTCGGGATCAAAGTCTTCATGAATTCCTGGCAGTTGCGAATATGGATCTACTTCTTTATATGTGAAAGGAGGAACGCGTCGTCCAAACCCTTCTTGTGGAAAGTCGTGCATACCCTCTGCGAACTGAGAAGTAGTACGATCTAAAGAACCCGTTTTAAAAGGAAGTGCGTATGCATTTCCTTGTATTGGATCTAGAGGTTCTGTTTTACTTCTACCGTATTCACCTCTTCCCCATTCCATCGTCTTTCCGTATAAGGAATGTTCGTCTGGAGGATAATATTCATAATCACTCTCATCTAGACCTATAGTAGTTCCTCTTAGAGGTAGACCACCATAACCAATGTCTAAATTCAGCCTTCTTTTCTTTCTAGCCATTATATACTATCCTGATGTTTTGAGGGGGAATCGTTTTTGTAACTATTACCGCGCCTCTTACAGTATCTTCTTTGAAAGGATATTCACCAATATTTATTTCTACAGTCTGTCCTTTAGAAGGTGTACTGTCAAAGTAATCTGGATCGATTATAGCTTTGCTAGTTATACTTTCAATGTCTTTTATCTCTAGAAGAGAATGAGGTATGACTTCTTGCATCTCTTCCATATCACTTAATAGTTCATTAAATTGTTCTTCATTCTTTACTGTGTATAGATATATAGAATCTATACCTGTTAATTGGTATTGATCAGCTGTCGGTACTAGTCCATACTTAAGAATTCTTTTTAGATTCTTGGTAGGAGTCATATGGAAATACCTTAACACTATTCAGAGTCCTTCTCTGGAAATCTTTTATTCATTATTACCGTACCATCTGTTATAGTTAGATATTGCTGTACCTTTGATTCTTCTCATATCTTGATAGCATCTAGAAACTAATACCATATTTTCTATTGGATCTTCATCTACTCCTGTAGATAGTCCTTCTCTTATATTAGTAGATAAGTCTTCCTTGACTTCTTTCATCATTGTATAGGTATTATCCGTTAATTCTTTCAATAGTCTTATTAGAGATTTGGGAGGTAGTTTTTCTATTATTCCATCATAGTTTTCATCAAACCAATCTGGAGTAAAAGTACATGTCTCTATTATCTCATAAACTCTGTTTCTGTCTCTTTGGTTTAATAAAGGCCAAAGACTACCATAGGGCGATGATTGCATTAGTTACCGTACCTACCTGAATTGTTATTTCGAATTTCTTAGGCATTACGTTTAGTTACCTTTACTTTAGGAAGGTATTCTTTGGCTTTTGCTGTTATAGTAGCAGCCTGTAAGGGAGTTAGATCTTTGAAGCCTATAGATCTATATCCTTTATTCTTACCTCTTACTCCATACTCTTGGAAATACCATTTATCCTCTCTGAGGGTTTTAGATAGAGAATCGTAAAATTCTTCCATCTCAGGAGGACTAGGATCTTTAGTTTCGAACTTAATTGTTATTTCGAATTTCTTAGGCATTTTAGAGGTCTTCGAACTTTATAGATATATCTCCAACTTCTAGGTCGTTAAGTGTTTTAGGGAAAGGAGCACCAGAAGCTTGTTCACTTACACACTTTACACATACACTGAAGTCGGAGTAACCTTCTGTACTTTCTCCGCACTTAGTACATGCAGCAGAGTGTTGAATATCTGGTGAAGAGCCAACATATTCTTGCATTCCATAAGGATCAGAAGTACCTACAGATGAGTCGCCATAAACTACTGGACAATCTAGAAGTCCTTCCTGTTCCATTTGTTCTATTTCAGCTTCCCATACTTCATCAGAATATACTTCATCAGCATCTGCTAAATGAGTTAGTAACTCATCGGTAGTATTAAAAGTCCCTCTTTCAGCTGCTAAGAGTATAGTTAGTCTAATCTTTCCTTCATCTTCTAGTGGAGGACTTGCCCTATAAGCTGCTAATTGTCTTTGACCCGTTTCAGTTACTTGAGCCATTTTAGTTACCTTCCTGTATTTAGTTGTTGTAGATTGCCTTTCGTCGTAGTCTCTCTATTACATCTTGAACATTATAGGGAAAACTTTCATCTAGATAGAATGGAATTTTTTCTGTTCCGTCTGGATTTAGTTTACTATGTTCTTTTCTTAGACGATATAGTATTGAAGGTTCTTGTTCGCTCTGACGCATCTCTACGTCGTATGCTGGGGTCCACTGAGTTTGAAATTCTCCTGCAAACTCATCTACTAAATCATCTAATCTTTCTTTACTATAAGATCTCATGTTAAAGATCTTTGTTTCTCGATTCGACATATCCTCATCATCGAAATCTTCTGATGGTACATTTCTGATATTTTGAAGATACCAATAGACTGTAGGTTCACCATGACGAGGAAATGGGGAGAGTCCTTTACTTTGGAATCTTCCTTCTCTATCTGCCCTTTTTAAAGCTTTGATAGCTTTTCCGATATGGGTTCTTTCAGCTCTTCCTAGATCAGGAACTATATCAACCAATTTCGGACTATTATCTGTTTTTGGGTTATATATAGGTTGAGAGTAACTTTTAAAACTAGTATCTAGATCTCTTACTTTTCTATAAGGCATGAATGCTATCCTGTATGAATGGATCGCTACAATCTCTTATATAGCCGCAGTTAGAACATACTACTTTGCAATTACGTTCATAGGTCTTAGATCCGCAAATTACACAGTTTTCCATTGGTTTAGGTTTAGGAGGTGCTTGTACCATATTAATTACCTCTAGTTGTCCAACCAGGATCTCTATTCATCTTGGCTAATTCATCAGCGAGTCGTGAGTACTCAGCTTCGTCTCCTCTAAGTTTAGCCTTTCTTAATTCATTCATTAACTCTTGATGTGGAGGATATGTACCTCTTGACCAATGGGGTGCACTAACTGTTGGATCTGTTGTCTGTCCAAAGGTAGGATCTGGAGTACCAGTTTCTAGATCTTTTTCAAGGTAACCTTTTTCTACAGCCCAATTAATTCCTTGAAAGGCTCTTTGTTCTCCTACTCTTTCTACAAGTTCTTTTACTTGGTTTTGAAAGTCTCCAGTCTCTCTCATCCACCAAAGAAACGTTAAAACGTGTGTAGGGTCTCCAGCTCCAGTCCAATGATCGTGGTACTCATCTATAAAGCTTTCACCTTGAGAAGTTAAATGATAGTTACGAGGAATTGATGCAGGCATATTAAATTATCTCCTGAGTGATCTCGGTCTTTTTGGTTAGCTTTTTAGAAAATGTTCTTGCTTTCATAGCTAAGAACCTTCGATTTACTTTACCTGACTTGGGAGAGAATAACGTTCCTGCGACTGCACCAGCAGCTAGACTTCCTATTATACATATGGTTTTAAATGAAGTAGTCATGATACTCCTTAGTTATCTTGATCTTCCTCTAGAGGTTTTCCGAAACCACTCATACTTATTTTTATTTCAGGTTCTACAAACTCTCTTGACCAGTCAGGAAGTTTTGCTCTAGATGCTTTATATGCTTCGCTAGCCAAGCGTTTTTCTTCTTCAGTAAAAGGTTTACGTCCTATTTGAGGAGCATCTGCAGCTCTTGTCACTCCTCTTTGTAAGTATCCAGTACCCTTAGGCCTTCCTCTTGTAGTACCATGTTGTCCTTTTCCTTTACTATGGAATCTTTCTTCCATGGTTCTTGTTACGGGTCTTCCTCTTCTAGCAGCTACAGGAGATGCAGATTGTATTTTCAATCCTAGAATGTAATCTTCTTCTTCAAGATTACGTCCTTCAGCTCTAAGTTTCTGCTCAGCTCTTTCTTTTATAGTGTTTAGGGTCGACTTAATGTAAAATTGTACTGGAGCTCTATTTAGAAAGACTTTAGCCTTAGCATCTTGAAAGCTATAATCTCCAGGTTCATCAAGTATTTCTCCTAGTAGATATTCCCATTGCATTTCTATACTTTCTGGAGTTTGAAAGGGAGAACTTTCATCTAGAAGAATTGCAGGATATCCTGCCTTAGATGTATCTATTAAATACTCAACAGCTGTATCTTCTACTATCCTTTTTATCTTAGGATGTAGTTTGATATACGAAGGAACATAAATTTGTCTTCCTTTATTAGCCATTAGTTACTCTCATGTGCTCTATGTAATTGAGCTTCGTGATGTAAAGCGACAACTTCTTCTAAAGTCTCTTCAGGATAATCATCTATGATACTTGGATGTTCTCTCATAGCAATAACTATCTCTTGTACTGTATCGTTAGGGTGTGCTTTATATAGCTCTTCAAACATAGCTTTTACATCGTATTGACCAGATAGAAGAACTTCGTTTAGTTCATACTTCCAAGCTCTGTTAGTATGATAATCTGCCTTTTGGAGTTGTCCTTTTACAGAATTTTCATACCTTCTTCTAGCTTTTCTTCTTGCAAAGGTAACTTTAGGAACTTTTCCAACAATAAATTCGTACGCTGATACATCTAGAGGCATTAGATCATCATCCAATAAGATTGACCAGTTCGAGCAGTAGATAACATAGATATTACGGCTTCATTTATTGATTCTTCTTTACTTAAAATGTACTGGCGGGCATTAGATATTGTTTCACTAGGATCATAGCTAGTAGTCCATTCTTCAACTGCTTCAGATAAGTCTTCGATGTCGATGTTATTTATCCAATCATTATCATAAGTAAAATAAGGTCCTCCAGTATTGGACCTACCATTAATACTCATTGTCATTGCTTCTACGCCTAAACCAAAAAGGCGTTTTTTAGTGTCGTGATCCCAGTGATGTATTGTATGAGCCATTAGAGCTATCTCCTTAATCGTAGGGCCATTTCATAAAGCTCTGACCTGACATACCTGACTTCTTATCAGCTACCCAAACCCTATACTTCTTGCCAGACTTAGTATATCTAGAAAGTTTTCCAGACTTACGAAGGCTAGTAGACTCTTTCATAGCTGCTGTTTTGTTATCGAATTCTTCGTGAAGCTCATACTTTGTCTTTTTACCTGTTTTTGGATCCATAAAAGTCTTGTAAACTATTACTAAAGCTGTAGTAGCTACAAGAGCAGGTATCATTCCAATTATTGCGTCCCCAGCTCCCATTGTCATATTTAGCGTCTCCTAGGGATTCTAGTATCTATACGAGTTCCTCTATCAGGTAATTGGGTTCCTTGATCCTGTGCTTGTATAGATCGCCATGGAGTACTTATATGAGATAGATGATGTTCAGATCCTACCCATCTGTTACATTGTGGACAATACGTTTGAGGGACATTTGGTGTAAAATCAGGTCTTGATCTCTCTGCAGTTTTTCCCCAACCTGTATCGAGTTCTAAATATTCCTCTTCTTCTATTCGGTGGAGTTCACTTCCAGAACTCTTAAGGGATGATGCTGCATCTGCTGCAGCTTGTTGAATTTTAGCAGTATTACGCCTAAGCCACTCGTGAGCCTCATATATTTGATCACTATCCATAGAATCTTCACCAAGTGAAACTTCAATAATGTCATCTATAGTCGTTGGAGGTTTTCCTACCATCATAGAGTGCACATGAAAGGTTACTGCGTTGTTCCAGAGACGTTCACGTTGAGATCTATCCATTATCCTATCTCCTTGAGTTCTTGTTGATATTCAGCTATTAAAGAATCTTTCATTCTATCAGACAAGAAACCTTTTTGGTGAGACTTTACAACACCCTTTAGTTTTTCATTGACGACATATCTCTTATTAGCTAGCTCACGTTTCTCTGGACCTGGACCACCGTGAATAGTTGTATCTGATTTAGTTATTCTCATTGAGCCTCCGCTGTCTTTCCTCTTCGTTACGTATGCTTCTCTCTTTTAAAGCTTTAACATATAAGAGATCTTCATCGTCCTGAGGAACGTGTTCATGAGATAGAGCTGCGTAATCTTGACACATTTCGCAGAAGACGTCTCCTTCCTCTTGGTATTCTATAATATCATATTTACTGCCTCTTAGCGAGGCTAGTCGAGTCTGTTTAGTAAGATGACCTTTTCCTGGACCAACTCTCCCTTTATGATATTCTTCTCCTGACCACCAATCTCCTTTACCAAGACCGAGAGTTATTAAGGTATTAAGATCACCATCAAGAGTTTGTACTGCTTTTGCACTTCCTAAGTCTATAGAGTTATATAACTCTTCATAATCATTGTTATATAGAAATATTATATATTTAGCAATACGACCGAAAGAACCATCAGATTCGATAAGTCCCATACGGTGTTTGATTGTTAGTTCATATGGAGTTAGTTTACCTTCTATTAGATCTGCAGCATAACTTTCGCCATACTCTGTAAGTTCGAACTCTTTAGGTAAACGAAACATAGTCATATTTAGTTATCCCAGTTCAGGAATATCTTCTACTGTTATATATCCACCTTTAAGTAACTTACCTGTAAGTCTGTAGCCAAACTCTCCATACCAAATCTTAAATTCTTGCCAACTATTAAAAGAGTTTTCTCCAGATCCTATTACTCCTTCTTCTATACCAATTAACCATCGACCCATAGGCCAGGTACTCTGGTCATCCTCTAAAGTACCACTTTCTAGTTCCATTCTACCTTTATCTGTAAGTACAAGTTCCATTAGAATATCCTTGATAACTTAATAGGAAGGGGAGTAAGTAGCAAAAAGAAGGTGGCTGATCTTCAATACCCTACACTCCCCTATATATTCACTCC